>MDTA01080636.1_pt1 | contig 28240 bp, 23 predicted proteins | sample 811151 | NCBI WGS metagenome assembly MDTA01 (sample SAMN05326648, study PRJNA326480) | marine metagenome | isolation source: seawater | place: Indian Ocean: South | collected 2010 | reverse complement strand
GAGACATGCCAAGAGGCATATTTAAAGTCTGGCAGGCCTGATTTGTACAATGATAGCATGGTTCACTATTTAACGGATGATCAGTTTGCGTATGCCGCAGGAATTAATGGAATTATGCTTAGAGAGAAGCCTGCTGCATGTTTTTATCAAGGTAAATTTTATGCGGAGTCCTTAATATTTGCCGAAACAGGAAATTCAATTGGTGCGATCCAAATTGCTGGTACTGGGTCTCAGTCACAAATTCCATTTTTTGTAACGGCATGCGATTACACTTTAATAGGGGAAGAATTCTTTACCGCTAGTGCATATTTATCTGGTAAACCGCAGATGTTGGGTAGTATCAAAGGACAAGATATTTTGAAATTTTTTATAATGATATCAATAATATGCTTTCTTCTTTTGGATCTAATGTTTCAATTAAATTTTTTAGATTTTTCAATAAAAGATATTTTAGTGAGTAAATAATGGTTTTAAAAAGAATAATACCTTTATTTATAGTTATATCAATTGGTTGTCTTACCTTATTTGGACATTTTGTCAACATAAATTCAATTCAAAATTTCGTAAATAATGATTCCACACAATGGTTTGATATTATTGCTTCTTTTGCGATATTTCTTGGCGCATTAAACCTAATTAAACTACAAACTATAAATATTCTCAAAAAAAAGAAGAATTGGCATTATAGCGTATTAACTATCATATCATTTTTTATCACAATTTTTGCTGGATTCTTCTACAGAGGTGCAAATTATATTGAGATCTCTGAAATTAATAACCCTGATGCAGTAGCTGAGTTAGTATCGATAGATTTAAATATATCTAAGTCTCAAATTCTGAAAAAAATCGAAGAAAATAATGATAAGTATGAGATACCTGAGATATTTATTTTTAAGTCTTCAGCTGAGAAAATTCTAACAAAATTATTGCAATATTCTCAAAAAGGGGAAATCAAACAAAAAAAATGGGGTACGCATATAAATACAGAAGGTTCAATGTTTTATTGGATTTTTGATTATATTTACACGCCACTCTCCGCTACGATGTTTGCATTACTTGCTTTTTTTGTAGCCTCAGCCTCATACAGAGCATTTAGAATAAGAAATTTTGAAGCTACTTTATTACTCACATCAGGTATTATTTTAATGTTAGGACGAGTTCCTGTAGGTGCATTAATACCAGCTTGGCTTGTTGGGTTTACTGTTGTTTTTGGTTTGGGCGCATTGATTGCACCATTTTTTAGAAATAGACGTTTATTTTTTATAATAATTGTGGTTGGATTAATTATCAATCTTACTTGGGCAATTTTAAATAATTTCAATCCCCTGACACCATCATTTCTTTATTTACCTAATCTACAGAATTGGATATTCAATGTTCCAACCTCAGCAGGAGCTAGGGCGATAATGATAGGAATAGCATTAGGTATTGTTGCTACTTCATTTAGAATAATAACTGGTTTAGAAAAATCGTTTTTAGGGGAGTGAAATGAAGTTTTTAAAATTATTTTTTATAAAAATAGGAAAAATAAAGCGTCAATGGATTTTTCTTATTGTGGGTCTCTCTGTATTAATACCTCTTGTTTTTCCCGTAAATATTCCGATCCAACCTAGTGAACACTCTAAAACTGTGTATGAAGCTCTTAATAATTTGGATACGAATTCAAAGATTCTATTATCCTTTGAGTACGGACCAAGTACTAAACCAGAAATACACCCCATGGCAGTAGGAATTTTAAGATTATTATTAAAGAAAAACCATAAAATTTATGGAATGGCCCTTTGGCCGGATGGTTTATTTATGTCAGAGGAAATATTTAAACAAGTTGCAGAGGAAGAATATAATTTAAATTACGGTATTGACTATGTTAATTTAGGATTCAAGCCAGGGAATGAAGCTGTAGTGAAGGGAGTTGCCTCGGATATTCGGAAACTGTTTTCAAAAGATACCAAAGGAAATAAACTTGAAACATTGCCAATTATGGAAAATATAAATAATATTAAAGACTTTGACTTTGTTTTTAGCTTTTCAGCGGGATTTCCAGGATCAAAAGAATGGTTGCAATTCGCCACTGATCCAAATAAAATCCCTTTGTCTACGGGTTGTACCTCTATTCAAGTTACAGAAGTATTACCATATGTTGAAAGTGGACAAATAATAGGTATTTTAGCAGGTATGCCAGGTGCTGCAGAATTTGAAAAATTAATTGATATGCCTGGAAAAGCAACAGGTTTGATGGCCGCACAATCATTTGCCCATATTATCATTATATTATTTATTGTATTAGGTAATATTCACTATTACTTAACTAGAAGAGATAAAAAGAAACTTTTATGATTAATATGGAAATATTCGGTGCTTGGATTTCTGTAATCTTTACCCTAGCAATTCTTAGTTACTTGTACAAGGATAATCCTTTTTATAAGGCCTCAGAGCATATATTTGTCGGTGTATCTTCGGCTTATTGGGCAGTTACATTTTTTTGGACACAAGTTCATCCTAATCTATTCGGAAGACTTTATCCTTCTTCTCAGTATCAAGTATCTGAAAATATTTATTATTCATTATGGTATTTCCCTTACAAAGTCATACGATTACTTTCGACATTATTTGGGATTGCAGACAATAATGTATTTCCTGAGAACGGAATAGATGCGGGATGGTCAGAAATATCCTTTTCCTATATAATACCACTAATACTTGGTATATTTATGTTATTAAGACTTATTCCAAGTTTATCATGGTTAGCCAGATGGGCCATTGCATATATCGTTGGAATGGCGGCAGGCTTAAGATTTTATGGATATTTAAACTCTGATATATTAGAGCAAATTAATGCCTCTACAATTGATATTACGGGTAGTTATACCGATATAATTAATGCTATTATCATAATTATCGGAACTTTAACCGGATTACTATACTTTTTCTTTTCAAGATCTGATACAGGGCTGATTAGTAAGATTAGTAAAATTGGAATATATTTTTTGATGATATCTTTTGGTGCATCGTTCGGTTTTGCAGTTATGGGTAGAATATCATTACTTATTGGAAGGTTTAATTCTTTAATAGAATATAGTAAAAAAGAGTATTATTATGGATCTTTTTGGATATTTGGAATAATGTTTATCATATTAGCATTTTGGGCATATAAATTTGACAAACAACAAGACAATATAAAAGCTAGTTGAAAAAGCACATCTTAGAAGTAAAGAATTTAAAGACATATTTTAATACTGATGACGGAATTGCACACGCTGTTGATGATGTGTCTTTTAAATTAAATCCAGGTGAAACATTAGGTATTGTTGGTGAATCTGGTTGTGGGAAATCCGTTACATCATTATCCATAATGAGGTTAATAGATGAGCCTCAAGGTTTTTTTGCTGGAGGTGAAATACTTTTCAAAAACCAAGACATGTTAAAAATGTCTAATAAAGAGTTAAGGATGATCCGTGGAAATAAAATTTCTATGATCTTCCAAGAACCAATGACTTCTTTGAATCCAGTTTTTACCATTGGTAATCAAATAGTTGAGGCCATTCAGCTTCATCAAAAGCTTGATTATAATAAATCAAGAGAAAAAGCTATTGAATTATTGGAATTAGTAGGAATACCTGAGCCTAATCGATGTATTGATGAATATCCACATCAATTATCTGGTGGGATGAGACAAAGGGTTATGATTGCTATGGCATTATCTTGCGATCCTGAAATATTAATTGCTGATGAACCAACAACTGCTCTAGACGTAACAATTCAGGCGCAGATATTAGACTTAATTCAAAACTTACAAAAAGAATTAAACCTAGCAGTTATCATGATTACTCATGATCTCGGTGTAATAGCTGAAGTTTGTGATAGAGTAATTGTCATGTATGCCGGGGAAATAATTGAAGAAGCTAAAATAAATGATTTATTCAAAAACCCCAAACATCCTTATACTAAAGGATTATTGAAATCAATCCCAATTATCGGTAGAAAAGAAGAGAAACTATATAGTATTAAGGGTTCTGTTACTTCAATTATAAATACTGATAATAAATGCAAATTTTGTAATAGATTTGATGATTATGTATGTGCTTGTAATGGTACAAAATTAAATCAAAAAATAATAAAATATAAAAAAGATCACTATGTAAGGTGTCATAAGGATCTTTTGTGATTTTAAATATAAAGGTACTTTTATGAATGATATTTTAAAAGATTTAAATATTAATAATAATAATTATGGGTGTGGGATTGGTGGTATTAAATCTTTTGCCTCAGATAATGGTGGTATTTTAGATTCTTTCAATCCTAGCACAGGTGAGAAATTAGCAACAATTCAAATGTGCTCAGTTGAAGATTATGAAAAAGTTATTGAGGAATCTCAAAAAGCATTTAAAGAATGGAGGATGGTACCCGCCCCAATTCGAGGACAGCTAATATTAGAAATGGCAAATGAATTACGGGCAAAAAAAGATTTATTAGGAAGTCTTGTTTCGTTAGAAATGGGTAAGATAAAAGCTGAGGGTGATGGTGAAGTACAAGAAATGATAGATATAGCAGATTTTGCAGTTGGTCTTTCACGTCAATTATATGGTTTAACGATGCACTCGGAAAGACCATTGCATAGAATGTACGAACAATGGCATCCTTTAGGTATAGTAGGTGTCATATCTGCATTTAATTTCCCCGTCGCTGTATGGTCTTGGAATGCATTTATTTCGGCTATCTGCGGTAATATAACGATATGGAAACCTTCTTCAAAAACACCTTTGTGTGCCATAGCAGTTCAAAACATATGTAATGATGTTTTAAGAAGAAAAGGTTATCCTGGAATATTTAACATGATTATTGGTCGAGGCTCCACAATAGGAGAAAAACTGATTAACGATAAAAGAGTCACGCTGATTTCTGCAACAGGTTCAACAAAAATGGGCAAAAGAATTGGTAAGGTAGTTGGTGGTCGTCTTGGAAAAACAATTTTAGAATTGGGTGGAAATAATGCAATAATTGTTGATGAATCTGCTAATATGGATATTACTATCCCTGGTATTGTTTTTGGCGCGGTTGGTACAGCAGGGCAAAGATGCACAAGTACAAGAAGAATTTTTGTTCATAAAAGTATGAGAGAGGAGCTTGTAAATAAATTAATAAATGCTTATAGTCAAGTTAAAATTGGAGATCCCTTATCTCCTAATACGCTCATGGGTCCTCTCATTGATGAGTTAGCTATAGATGATTATCAGGAAGCACTTAAAAAACTTAAAACAGAGGGTGGAAAGATTTTATACGGTGGTAATAAGATAGGTAGAGAGGGTTTCTTTGTTGAACCTACAATCGTTTTGGCCGAAAATAATTATAAAATAGTTCAAGAAGAAACATTTGCACCTATTCTATATATTATAGAATATGAAAATATAGAAGAGGCGATCAATCTTCAAAATGACGTTCCACAAGGATTATCATCATCTATTTTTACGAATAGCGTAATGAATTCTGAAAAGTTTTTATCTCATATTGGTAGTGATTGTGGAATTGCAAATGTAAATATTGGAACATCAGGTGCTGAAATAGGTGGTGCTTTTGGTGGTGAAAAAGAAACCGGAGGAGGAAGAGAATCTGGTTCAGATGCTTGGAAGGCATATATGAGAAGACAAACAAATACAATTAATTGGAGTTCAGAATTACCACTGGCTCAAGGTATTAAATTTAACGTATAAATTTGAGGAAAAAATGAAAGCATCCGAAGTAAAAAATATTTTAAGTAAAAATATATTAGCTGATGGTTTTGATGTAATAATGGATTTAGATAAAAGTAAAGGTTCATGGATCGTAGACCAACGCGATGGAAGCAAGCATTTAGATATGTTTACTATGTATGCTTCTGCCTCTATTGGATATAATAACCCAAAAATACATTCCATGAAAGATGAATTGGTTAAAGCTGCTATTCATAAGCCTACTTTATCTGATCTTTATAATACTATGTTTGCAGAATGCATGGAAACTTTCAATAAAATAGCAATACCAAATTATTTGAAACATACATTTTTTATTGAAGGTGGAGCTTTAGCTGTTGAAAATGCTTTAAAGATAGCATTTGATTGGAAAGTTCGTAAAAACTTAGAAAAAAATATAGCAGAGAGTGATACTAAAATTATTCATTTTAAGCAAGCGTTTCACGGACGTACTGGATACACACTATCGCTTACAAATACAACTGATCCAAGAAAAACAATGTATTTTCCAAAATTTAACTGGCCCAGAATTGATAATCCGAGTATTTCATTCCCTTTGAACAGCACTAATTTAGAAATTGTTAAGCAAAAGGAATTAAAAGCGGTTGAACAAATAAAAAACGCGTTGTTAGAAAATCCAAATAAAATAGCGGGTTTAATAATTGAACCTATTCAGGGAGAGGGTGGAGATAATCATTTTAGATGTCGTTTTTTTGAAAAGTTAAAGGAATTATCCGAGGAAAATGAATTTTTGTTAATATACGATGAGGTACAAACAGGGATTGGTATTACAGGAAAAATGTGGGCGCATCAACACTTCACTCCAGATTTATGTCCATGTGACAAAACAATTACAAAAGCACCATTACCTGATATAATATCCTTTGGGAAAAAAACTCAGGTTTGCGGATTATTAGCAGGTGATAGGATATTAGAAGTTGACAAAAATGTTTTTCAAGAATCCAGTAGAATAAATTCTACTTTTGGTGGCAACTTAGTAGATATGGTGAGATTTAAAGGTATATTGGAATTGATTGAAGAAGAGAATTTAATTGATAATGCTAAAAAAATGGGTGAATATTTACTAAAAGAATTAAAAGAACTAATGAATGAGTATCCTGGCTATATAACAAATGCACGCGGTTTAGGTTTATTTTGTGCTTTCGATTTACCCTCCGGTACAGAAAGAGATGATTTGTGGCACGAAATGATGAGAAATAATCTACTTATTTTACCTTCAGGAGATCATTCAATTCGGTTTAGACCACATTTAAATGTTTCAAAAGAAGATATTAATACTGCTATATCAATATTAAAAAAATCAATATCTAATTGCCTTAAGTAGTTGATTGGAACTTTATATATTGTTGCTACTCCAATTGGAAATTTAAATGATTTTTCAAATAGAGCTGTTGAAATATTTAAAAGTGTTGATATAATTGCTTGTGAAGATACGCGTCAAACAAAAAAACTACTAAGCTATTATAAAGTTAAAACATCAACTATTTCTTACCATACTTGGAATGAGATTGACCGTTCAGTTGAACTTTGCAAAAAGATTTTAGGTGGAATGAATATAGCATTAGTCTCAGATGCAGGAACTCCATGTATTTCAGATCCTGGGTTTAGGTTGGTTAGGGAGGCTCATAGAAATCAAATTAAAGTAAGTCCAATTCCTGGTTCTAGTTCATTATTATCTGCACTTTCAATTTCAGGTTTACCTTCAGATAAGTTTTTTTTTGAAGGATTTTTGCCTAAAAAAAAAGGAAGAAAAAAACGTTTAGATTTTTTGAATAATATAGGCTCTACAGTTATCTTATTTGAATCTCCATATAGAATTTTAAAAACGTTAAATGATATAAATCATGTAATGGGAGATAGGTATGTTACGTTATGCAGGGAATTAACTAAAAAGTTTGAAGAAGTTGAAACAAGAAAAGTCGTTAAGTTGATAAAAAAATATGAAAATATTAAAGCAAAAGGTGAATTCGTCATCATAATTTCAAAAGAAGGGTATCAATTATAATGTTTATTACTTTCGAAGGTATTGATGGAAGTGGTAAAACTACTCAGGTTGAATTACTTAAATTATATTTTGAAAATCTAGGTAAAACAGTTATTACAATTCGTGATCCTGGAAGCACATTAATATCAGAGAAAATCAGAAATATACTCTTAGATAGTAATAATTTGTCTATTAGTCCTCAATCGGAAACACTATTATTTACCGCTGCTCGGGCTCAAATTGTGCACGAAGTAATTAAACCTTCATTAGAAAAAAATAAAATTGTAATCTGCGACAGATTTATTGATAGCACATCTGCATATCAGGGATATGGTAGAGATATGAATTTAGTGAATATAGGATATTTAAATAAATTTGCAATGCAAGGTGTTCATCCTAATTTTACTTTTTTAATTGATATATCTACTCAAGAAAGTACAAATCGTTTAAATAAATCTAGTTTGGATAGAATGGAACTGGCGGGAAATGATTTTTATGAAAAGGTACGAGCGGGATATATTGATTTAGTAAAAAACTTTCCAGAAAGAATATTTCGAATAGATGGTAGTTTACCAATTGAAGATATTCACTCTAAAATAATTAACATAATAAATAGTAAATAATTAGATAAATAAGATGTATTATCATAAGAGTCAAGTTCTTAGCTAATTATGAAAGTGTTTTGTAAACCCTTATCTTTAAGTTGAACATTTTCTCTTTTTTTTATTTTAAAACAATTATTTAAAAACTTTTTGGTTGATTCTGAAATTTGGACTTTACTTGGAATCCCACTACTTTCCATTCTTGATGCTACATTGACTGAATCACCCCATATGTCAAAATTATCTCCATTAAATCCGGATATTACCGGTCCTGTATTGATTCCTATTCTAACATCCCAAGATTTCTTACCAATTGATTCAAGTTGATATTTCATACCTTTTACAAATTTTATAATTTCAAGACAAGCTTGACATGCTATTTGAGCATGATTAGAATTTTGATTAGGTATTCCAGATACTGCCATATATGAATCACCGATTGTTTTAATTTTTTTTACATTAAATCTTTCCATTACTTTATCAAATCCATCAAAATAATTATTCAATAATTCTATTAATTCTCCAGGCTCAATCTCATTTGATAGTTTTGTAAATTGTACAAAGTCAATAAATATTATACTAACAGATGAATAATATTTTGTTTTGATTGAATTTTTTTCTTTTTTATCAATTTTCACATTATCATAATTAAATGATTCAAATAACTGAATAAATTGGTCTGCTAGTATTCTTAAACCATCTAATTTATTATTATCAATTTTTTTAGGTTTATCATCGAATACACAAAAAGATCCTAAAATATATCCATTACTACTGACAATTGGTGCACCGGCATAAAATTTTGGTAGAGCTTTTCCAGCTGCTAAAAATGTTGCTTTTGTTCTATTATCTTTTGATAAGTCCTCAATTACAAGTGGTTTAAAGTCATTATTTATTACATGTTGACACGTTGAAAGACCTCTAGGAATTTCTTTTGATATATAAGTAAGTGCAGAATTTTGGCCATATGATGCTTTACAATATTGTTTATTTTCTCCAATGATGTTAATAGCTGCCTGTGGACATTCTGTTAAATATGCAGCTAACTTGGGCAATGAAGAAAATCTGAAATCCTTCTCTAATTCTTTTTCAACCAAATTAATTTTTTTTAATTCATTAATTCTACTTTTTTCATTTATTGGTAATGGAACGGGTCTGTGACCAAGTGACTCTGCTCTTTTTTCCATTTTTTTCCAAATTAGTTCTTTTATAAAATTCAAAATAATTTCCCATCTATATATTTGCTGAGTTATTTTCAAATATGAAAAATAAAACCTAATAATGTTATATTTAAACATATTAATATAAGGTGTAATAATGGAGTGAAATTTTGGATATTTTATTAGCGCAAAGCGCACAACAACAAACAAATAGTTTCGCAATGTTCCTGCCAATGTTGATCATATTTGCAATATTATATTTTATGATCCTTAGGCCTCAAAACAAGCAAAGGAAACTTCATTTAAACTTTTTGAGTAATCTGAAGCAAGGTGATAAGGTTATTACTAGAGGTGGAATCATTGGCACAATCAAGTCTTTTCAAGGGAAAGATGACCAAATATTAGTCTTAGATGTTGGAAATGGTACAAATATAAATATATCGAGGGCATATATTTCTGGTTCTCCTGAAGAAAATATGACACCAAAGGAAAATAATTAATGGCGATATTACCGGTTGTTAAATATGGTGATCCCATTCTCAGGAAGAAAGTCAACAAGGTTAATATTAATCAAATACCATTTTTAGACTCTTTAATATCAGATATGTTTGAGACTATGTATGACGAAGAAGGTATTGGTCTTGCAGCAAACCAAGTTGGTAAGAATATGGACCTTATGGTTGTAGATGTTTCACACATTGAAGAATATATGAATTTAGATCCTTTTGTGTTTATTAATCTCGAAATAATAGAAGAGGAAGGCAGTATAGAAATTGAAGAGGGATGCCTCAGTGTTCCAGAAATACGTGCTAAAATTAAAAGAGCAGAGTCTATATTGGTTAAGTATTACAATAGAGAAGGTATTCAGAAAACTGAAAAATTTGATGGGATGCTATGCAGGGTAATTCTTCATGAAATAGACCATTTAAATGGTAAATTTTTCACTGACTACTTATCTCCAGCAAAGCGTAAACTGATCAGTAAGAGATTATTAGAAATATCACAAAATGGCTACCCCTCAACGGGGGTAATTCTCTAAAGTCTCAAATTATATAATTATATTTCCTTAATTAAAAAAATCTGAAATCTATGGAAAATTTAATTTTTATGGGAACCCCTGACTTCGCAGTCCCAACGTTGAAATCCCTTCACGTATCAAGGCACAAAATATCAGCAGTTGTTACAAATATTGATAAGAGAGGAGGGCGTGGCAGAAAATTAATCTCACCAAAAGTTAAACAAGTTGCTGAGAATTTAGGATATGACGTCATTCAACCTGAAAAATTAAATTCAATCAAATTTTTAGATAAAATTAAATCTTTAAATCCATCATTAATTATAGTTGTAGCCTTTAAAAAGTTACCAAGAGAATTATACGAAATCCCTGATTACGGTGCTGTAAATATCCATGCTTCACTTCTACCTAAATATAGAGGAGCAGCACCAATACATCATGCAATTTTAAATGGTGAGAAACAAACTGGTCTGACAACATTTAAAATTAATGAGCGAATAGATACTGGAAAAATAATTAACCAAAGAAAAATAAAAATAAAGCAAGATGATACCACAGGTTCGTTATGGGCAAAGCTATCAAATTTAGGAGGTAGCATAATTCTTGAAACAATTGATTGTTTGGAGAAAAATAGTTTTAATTTTAAAATTCAAGAAAATCAAAAAGCTACCAATGCACCAAAAATAAAGCCAGATGATTTAAGAATTAATTGGAAAAATGCAGCAGAAAAAATACATAATCAAATTCGCGCGTTCTCACCTAAACCTGGTGCATATTCGATATTAAATGGAAAAAGAATAAAATTTTTTAATTCTTCCGTTAATTATCAATTTGAAATAAATAAAAATAACAAACCTGGATATATATATTCTGATAAAAATAGTTTCACTATAGTCACGGGTAATGGCGCTCTAGAAATTTTTGAAATTCAGCCAGAAGGAAAATCTAGGATGGCTATTAAAAATTATCTTGCAGGAAATAGAATAGTATCCGGGACAATGTTAAGATGAATATTAAGTTAATTAAGACACGAAAACTTGCATGGAAAATTATTTATAATGCAATATCTAATAATAAAAGATTGTCTGATATTACAAAAGAAACAATGGCAAAGTCTAGTCTTAATGATAGAGATAAAAGATTCATTATTGATTTAGTTCAAGGTGCAATAAGAATGAAAGGTAGATTAAGTTGGGAATTAAAAAAAATTTACAAAAATAATTGGGAAGAGCTAGACCTGAAAGTGAAAATAGTATTATGGCTCGGCGCATATCAAATGAAATATATGGATAAAATCCCTGATTATGCTATTGTATCAACGAGTGTATCTTTAACCAAGTAAATTTATTTTAAAACATCGGGAATAGTTAATGCTTTATTAAGAAAATATTCTCTAATATGTAATGGAGATAAAGGAATATCAATAAAAGATAAGGATTGGGCTGATTTTGTTAGCCACCCCAGGTGGCTCGTAGAAAAATGGTCTAAAACATACTCCAATGACGATTTGGAATCACTGTGTAATTGGAATAATAAAAAACCTGTAATATGGTTTAGACTAAATTTAATGCAAATGAGTGTAAGTGAAAGAGATATATATTTAAATGAAAATGATTTCGAATTTGAAAATTGGAAGTATGATGATATTTTTTTTAAAGTCAATCATACCTCAAGACTTTTAAATAGTCAAATTTTCAAAGAGGGTAAAATTAGTATTCAAAATCCCGCTGCTGGTCTTGTCGTTAGATTATTAAATCCCAAGAAAAGAGAATGTATCGTCGATACGTGTGCTGCTTTGGGAGGTAAGACATCATTTATGTCCCAGTTGATGAAAAATACTGGTAAAATTTTCGCCTATGATTCTGATATTAATAGGTTAAACACTTTTGTTAAAGGGATCTCAAAATTGAAAGTAGATAATGTAGATGCAGTAGTAGCTGATATGACGAAATATAAACTTCATAGATCAACTAAAATAATTGCTGATGTACCCTGTACAGGAACTGGCGTTATGTCAAAAAGAGCAGATCTAAGATGGAGACGAACCTTGGATAACTTGCACGAATTGGTTAATATTCAAAAAGCAATTTTAAATAATTCATCAGATGCATTGATGAAAAATGGCGTATTGGTCTATAGTACTTGTTCAATAGAATACGAAGAAAACTGGGGTGTAATTAATCAGTTTTTAAATATCAAATCAAATTGGGTAGTTGATTCAGCTGATAAATATATACCAAAAGAATATGTTGATTCAAAGGGAGCTTTAAACATCTTCCCACCAAAACATAATATTGATGGAGGCTTTGCTGTAAGGCTCATAAGAAGAAAATGATTAAAACTTTGTTTAAGTATTTATTGGCAAATTTTATACTAATCGGATCAGGGATTTTTATTTTTAATTCTATTCTTCTTCCGCTATATGTTGGATATAATAATGAGCATTATGTTCCAGATTTACGAGGAAAAGATAAAAATAAAGCAATATCAATACTCAAATCGATGGGTTATAAAATAGAGATTATATCTCGTCCCTTTGAATTGATAAATGAACCAAATACAGTCCTAAACATCTCACCAAGACAATTCACGAAGGTGAAACAGGGTAGAGAAATTAAACTTACTGTTGCTGGTGAAAGAAAACATGTTAAAGTACCAAATGTAATTGGAAAATCTGAACGAAATGCAACATTTATCATTGAAAGAAATGAATTATTGGTCGATACTATTTATTATGAACATAGCACTGAATTTATAAAGGGATCTGTAATATCTCAACTACCTGAAGTTGGTGATTTGAGGTTGACCGGTTATGGTGTAACGCTTGTCATTAGTAAAGGTAATCCACCTGATTATTTTGTAGTTCCTGATTTGATTAATTTAGCTAAAAACAAAGCTGAACAAAAAATATTAGAATATGGTTTTCAAATTGGTGAAATAGCAGTTGAATTTCAGCCAAACTTATTAGAAGGTACAATTATTGAACAAAGTCTCACTCCTGGTATGCGATTATCATTTCCCGCACGAATAGATTTAAGAGTGAGTACTGATACCAATTCTTATATAAAAATTGAAAAAGAGGAGATAGAATGAGAATTATTTCACCATCAATTATAGCGGGAGATTTTTCAAAATTAGATCGAGAAATAAAAGAAATTGAAGATCTTGGTATTAGTCGTTTACATCTAGATATTATGGATGGAAACTTTGTACCAAATTTAACATTTGGTCCTTTACTAGTAGAAGGTATTCGAAAACTTACAAATATGCATTTAGAATGTCATTTGATGATAAATAGTCCAGAAAAATATATTGATGAATATATTTCTGCTGGCAGTGATACGATTATTTTACACAAAGAAAAAAATCCTATGATTGAAGATTCTCTAAATAAAATTAAAAAATCAGGTATTAAATGTGGTGTTGCATTTAATCCAGACACACCAATTAAATCTATTTTACCATTTATACATAAAATAAATTACATATTAATAATGTCTGTATACCCTGGTTTCTGTGGGCAGTCGTTTATAGAGTCTTCAATTGAAAGTATGAAATATTTTGTTGAAAAAAAACTAGATTATCCTGATTTAATTGTTGCTGTTGATGGAGGTGTGAATACAAAAACTATACGTAAAGTTTTTGAAACTGGTATTGATATTAGTATTGTTGGGTCAGGTTTATTTGGTGCTGTTGATAGAAAAGCAAGGTATGATGAACTTCTCACTGTCTGATAATATTTCTTACAGAAATGAACTGAAACGAAAAATAATTCATATTAGTTCAGGTATAATTCCGATCGGTACTTTTCTTTATGATAAAAACATAATTTTATATCCTTTAATCTTTTTTACTATGATTTTCGTTTTGATAGATATTCTTAAAATTAAAGTTAATCAAATCAAGATAATTTATAAATATATTTTTCAGTCTATATCGAGGGAAGCAGAAATAGATAAACTTACAGGTGCCTCATATGTACTCATAGGTTACACATCTATTTTAATTATATTTCCAAAAAATATTGCTGTTTTTTCTATGTTCATTTTGTGTTTTTCCGATACTTTGGCTGCATTATTCGGTAGAAAATTTGGTAAAATTAAAATTGGTAATAAGTCCCTTGAAGGTTTTTTTGCCTTTATTTTTTCTGGGCTCTTAATATCATGTATTTTTCAAAACATACCATTTTTTATTCGTTTTGCTTCAGTTATTTTTGCTGGCTTAATTGAATTAAATTCAATCAAAATCAATGATAATATCACTATCCCTTGGACTGTGTCTGTAATTTGTATAATTGGAATAGAATTACTTTGACATTTTTATCACCATTATTTTTGTGGCTTTTACCTTTAATAGCAGTTCCTACCATTATCCACTTATGGAATAAGAATCGTGTAAAAGAGTATGAATTTAGTACAATTAGTTTTTTTAAAGCAATGGAAGCAAAGGCAATAAGAAAAATAAAAATTATTGAGATATTCTTGTTACTTCTTCGAACATTTATTACATTATTAATAATCTTATACATATCTAGGCCGCTTATAAGAGGTCAATTTTCAGATTGGATTACTAGTCCTGAATCCTCTTTAACAGCTATATTAATTGATGATTCGTTTTCAATGAAAGGTAAACGATTCGATGAAAATGTAAATCAAATATTAAAGAACAAGGTTAATCAGATAAAAAGTGGTTTAATTGATAAGCAATATGTAGTTTTTGGAACATATAAAGACGGAATTAATTTTTTTGGTTTGAAGGAAGAATTTGAGAATTTTGAACCATCTTTTGAGATTTCAGATTATATCCTTAGTGCTGATAATACCATTTATCAGCTTCTTGATACCATAAATACAGATATCGTGAATAAAGAATTATTTTTATTGACTGATCTGCAAGAAAATACTCTCAATGCAAATTATAAATTGAATGATTGGAAAACTTATATTATTGATTTTGATATACCAATTCAAAATTTAGTTGTACAATCGCTTGAAATTTTATCAGAAACTATTGTTCCAAATGAGCCTTTTAAAATAAAAGTAAAAATTGCTAACAATGGGAAAATGCCTCAATTTCAGCGTTTAGTAACTTTAAGTATTAATGGCTTGGATGTCGGTCAAGAAACTCTTTCTCTGGATGTAAATCAAAATGATATTATTTATTTTGAGACAGCGTTACCTAATTCAGGAAATTTTAAAATTTCTGTTAATCTTGATCAAGATGATATTTTAAGCGATAATAAGTACATTAAGTCAGTTAATATAGCTGAAAAGATAAATATAGGTTTTTTTAATGACTTTGCAGGTGATATTTTTTACATTGAACAGATAATTTCTGCTATTGATCAAGATAAAAATATAATTAATTTGAAAAATTTTTCAAGGGATAAATTGGGCAATATTAATTTAATGCAGTTTGATATTTTATTTGTATCTGGAATTATTGATGAGAATTTGTTGGAAAAGATCAAAAATTTCTGTTTTGAAGGAAAAAGAACGATGATATTTCCAAGCTCAAAAGATGGAAAATTTTTTGATAAAAATCTAAAAGAAATTTATCCAATTACCTTGACAAATGATGATTATATTCTGGCTCACGAAAGTTTAATTGGTGATGCATCAAATGAATCATTAAAAAAAATACTTGTTAATAAAAATAATCAACCTAAATTTTTCAAATATTATTCATTAAGTGAGACAGAAAATAATTTGATTAAATTAGAAAATGGTAAAATTATTTGCAATAGAATGTATTTTGGAGAGGGTTATATTGACAAATTTGGTATTGGTTTTACGACTGAATGGTCTAATATTCCTCTAATATCAGGTTTTATTCCATTTTTACATAATTGGATTTATAATAATTTAGATGGTAGTTATAGCAGTAATTATTTGGTCGGTGATAAGTTGAAAAATAAAAAAATTAAACCTGGAAAAAAAATTGAAATTATCTCGCCTGATAACAAAAAATACTTAATCCCATTAATTGACAATGGGAGTTTATCTACTTATGAATTTAATCAATTTGGGTGGTATAGTTTAGAAATTGATGGAAATATCATAGCTATGTATGACGTAAATATACCAGAAAATGAAAAAATTAATAAAAAAATGGATCCAAAAAGAATAGATGAATTTATTACAAATAAAAAAATATTTTCACTTAAGGATCAATTTAATGAAACAATTATGAATGAAAAAGCTGGTAAAGAAATTGGAAACTATATATTATTATTGGTCATTTTTCTTCTAATATTAGAAATGTTCCTTGCTCATTTTAAATTAAATCAAGGAAAAAATAATTAAAGAGAAAGCATTATTAGTCGACGTTATTTTTCCAAATGAAAAAAGTAGAAATTCAAACTACGAGTTTAGAGAGCTATTTAATCTAGCAACCACTGCTGGAGCAGAGGTTTGTGGTGAAATAACTCAAAAAAGAATAAAACCAGATGCTGCCTTTTTTGTGGGTAAGGGTAAGTCAAAGATAATAGTAAACCAGGCTCAAGAATTAAATTGTAATATTATATTGTTTAATGAAGAATTATCACCTACACATGTAAAAAACCTGCAAAAATTAGCAGGTAAAAAAATAAAAATAATTGATAGAACAGGCATTATTTTATATATTTTTTCAAGGAATGCCAAAACAAAAGAATCAAAAAAACAAGTTGAATTGGCACAACTAGAGTACATGCTTCCTCGATTAACTCGTCAGTGGACGCACTTAGAAAGACAAATGGGAGGAATTGGTACTAGGGGAGGACCAGGAGAAACCCAAATTGAAATTGATAGAAGATTAATTCGAAAACAAATTAGCAAATTAAAAAAGCACCTTGAAAAAATTTCCAGAGTTAGATACACACAAAATGAAGGTAGGAAAAATGCATATAAGATTGCATTAGTAGGGTATACAAATGCTGGTAAATCCACTCTTTTAAAAGCATTAACTGGAGAAAATGTATATATAAAAGATCAGTTATTTGCTACTCTGGACACAACTACAAGAAGATTAGACTTATCTAAAGAATTACCGGTACTTATATCAGATACAGTCGGTTTTATACATAATTTACCTCATAATTTGGTAGCATCTTTTAGATCTACTTTATCTGAGGTAAATGAAGCAGACCTAATACTAAAAGTTGTTGATTGTTCTTCGTCTTATTTTAAAACCCATTTAAATACAATCTCAGATGTAATGAAAAACATTACATCTAGAAAAATTGACTACATTCTTGTTTTCAATAAAATGGATCGAATAGATGATAGTAAAATACTAAATAAATTAATTTTAAAATATCCTAATGCAGTTTTTATATCAGCTCAGAAAAAATTAAGAATAAAAAAATTAATGGATGAAATAATTTCTAAGGCAACAGAATCTAATTTAGAAATTAGTGTTAAAATTCCATATGAGAGATCAGCATTGTTGAATGTTTTATACGAGGAAATACATGTAATATCCAGAGAGGAGGATATTGATGGATTTAATTTTAGGGTGTCAGGTAAGCCAGAAAGAATTGCTAAGATAAATAGTCTATTAAAAAATAATAGTGCGAAAGGCGGTGTTTCAGACACCTTGAAAAAGTAATACAGTGGTAAATCCCTCTAAATCGCAAGGATCCTTGATCTAATAAAGAAAGGCATGCTTTTGAGAATAGTAAGTAGATAAACCATCATTTAATTTGTAAGTTCTGAAACAGTAACCCTTCGCACATATTTGAAAAATTAACTGCATAAATTAGGGAACTTAACAAATGGGAAATAAGACAAAAATGTTATTTACAACATTTTCAAAAAAAAATGATGCATTAAAATTTGGTGAAAAACTGATTAAATTAAAATTAGCTTCATGCGTTCAGTTAATTCCTGAAATTACATCAATTTATAATTGGAACGGTAAGGTAAATAAAAATGAAGAGTTTTTAGTTCTTATAAAATATAATCAATCGAGAGAGTCCATTTTATTAAATTTTTTAGAGGATAATCATCCATATGAAATACCAGAAGTTGCAGTAACTGATTTTATTATTAAAAGTAAAAAATATAAACGATGGTTTTTTGAGAAATAATAATTATATTACATGAAATTAAATTAATTTATACATAATGGCTTTAGTACCAAAACACATTAAAAAACTTTCTCCATACACAGCTGGTAAACCAATAGATGAGTTAAAAAGAGAGCTTGGTTTAAAGAAGATAGTTAAATTAGCCTCTAATGAAAGTCCAATCGGTCCTTCAAAAAAAGTAATCGATTCTGTTAAACAATCATTATTTGAGAACCATCGTTATCCTGATCCAATTGGTCATGATCTCCGTCTGAAATTAGCTCAAAAACATAGTATAAAACTTGAGAATGTCGTTTTAGGAGCTGGAAGCGAGGGAATCATGTCTGTAATAATGCGAACCTTTTTGCTACCAAATGATGAAATTATTGCAACAAAAAATTCATTTATAGGCTTTAGAGTTCTTGCAAATGCAAGCGGAATACACACCAATTGGGTTGATATGAAAAATTATCATTATGACTTAAATGCTATGGCTGAGTGTATCAATGAATATACTAAGGTTATTTATTTAGCAAACCCTGATAATCCGACCGGCACGTATTTCTCAATTGAGAATTTTGATGATTTTATGAAAAAAGTTCCCAAGAGAACAATAGTAATTTTAGACGAAGCATACTACGAGTTTGCATCTCATGAGAAAAATTATCCTGATTCAATGAATTATAGGTACGATAATGTCATTACTCTTCGTACTTTTTCCAAGGCATATGGTCTTGCAGGATTTAGAATTGGTTATGGATTTGGGCATGAAGATTTAATAAAGAATTTATTGAAAGTAAAGTTGCCATTCGAACCTTCTCTTTCTGCACAAGTTGCTGGTGAAACAGCTCTTGATGATGTAGAATATCTAAATCATATTCTTGATATCAATAAAACTGGAAAATTTTTTTTATATTCTGAATTAAATAGTTTAGGATTTCATTACATTGATTCTGCGACCAATTTCATAACCATAACCCTTAAATCTCAAGGTGAAGCAGAATCAATTTATTTTAAACTTTTAAAAAAAGGTGTGATCATAAGGCATTTAAAGGGTTTTGGATTACCAAACTGTCTTAGAATAAGTATTGGTACAATTGAAGATAATGAATTTTTAATTAAAAACTTAAAAAGAATTTAAAAAGTATTAACATGGTATTTAATTCATCAAAATGGAATGGAACAGAATATTTCAAAATAAAAGATTTTCATCATTTAGAGTTTTATGTAGGTAATGCAAAACAAGCTGTTTATTTTTACACAAATGCTTTTGGTTTTCAATTGCATGCATTTTGTGGTCCTGAAACAGGCATAAAAGACAAGGTATCCTATGTCTTGAAAAATAATAGTATATATTTTATTATCACAACACCTTTATCTTCAAAACATGCGGCCGCAAAATGGTTGGAAAAGCATGGTGATGGAGTATATGATATTTCATTTTCGGTTGATTGCCACAATGAGGCCTATGAATCATGCATATCAAGAGGTGCGAAGGGCGTAGAAAAGCCTTTTTTGATTCAAGATAATGATGGTAATTATGGTAGATCATCAATTAAAACTTATGGTGATACGATACATTCTTTTATAGAGGACAGTGACTATAATGGAGTTTGGGCACCAAATTTTAAAAAAGTTAAATCATCCAAATTAAATGATAATAAATCTTCGTTATTACGTATTGATCATGTGGTCGGGAATGTAGAAACTGGAAGTATGGATAAATGGGGTGAATTTTACAATTCTGTATTTGGATTTCCTACATTTGTTCGATTCGATGAGACAGATATTTCAACGAAATACTCTGCGTTGAAAAGTATAGTGGTACGATCGAAAAATTGGAAGGTTAAAATGCCTATCAATGAACCTGCCAGAGGTCTTAAAAAATCACAAATAGAAGAATATCTTGATTTCAATGAGGGACCTGGTGTTCAGCATATAGCAATATTGACAAATAATATTATTGAGACTATCACTGAATTAAGAAAATTTGGTGTCGAGTTTTTGGATGTTCCAGACAATTATTATAATAATATATCTGAAAGGATAGGACATATTGATGAGAATATCGAAGCTCTAAAAAAATTGAAGATATTGATCGATAGGGACGAAGAAGGTTATTTATTGCAATTATTCACCAAACCATTAGAAGATAGACCAACGTTATTTATAGAAATTATCCAGCGAAAGGGCTCAAAAGGCTTTGGTCAAGGAAACTTTCAAGCATTATTTGAGGCAATTGAAAAAGAACAAGAGAAAAGAGGAAACTTATAGATGCCTTTTTATCAAAGAAGAGGATCTGTTCCATTAAAAAAGCATACTGTTTTTAGAAAACCAAATGGGGGTATTTACTATGAAGAGCTTGTTAGCAGGAATGGATTTTCAGATATGTATTCTACATTATACCACCTAAGAATGCCAACATGTATTCATGAGATTGATCAATTTATTGAACAACCAATTTTAGAATATAAAGGTAGACACAGAAATAGACATATAAAAACGAACGAGTTAAAAATTTCTGGCGATGCTTTTACTGGACGAGTACCATTATTTTTTAACAAGGACTTAATAATTAGCAAAGCTCATATCGATAGAAATATGGAATATTTATACAGGAATGGTCATTATGACGAACTCATATATGTACAAAAAGGCAAGGCAAATTTGAGTTCTAACTTTGGTGATTTAAAAGTCCAAGAAGGTGATTATCTTGTAATTCCCAGAGGAATTATCTGGAAAATGAATTGTAAAGAGAATATTCATGCTTTAATTATTGAATCAAACTCTCCAATAAGAACACCAAAAAAATATAGAAATCAGTATGGACAGCATTTGGAACATTCACCATTTTGTGAGAGAGATTTTAAAGTCCCAAAATTTATTGATCCTTTAAATATTGAAGAAAAAACAAAGGTTAGAGTTCGATTAAGGGGAGGATATCAAGATATGATATATGCTCATAACCCATTTGATGTAATTGGATGGGATGGATGTTATTACCCATGGAAAATAAATATTAATGACTTTGAGCCAATTGTTGGAAGTCTTCATCAGCCTCCACCAGTACATCAAACGTTTGAGTCTTCAGGATTCGTAATATGTTCTTTTGTGAACCGTATACTCGATTTCCATCCAGATTCCATACCTTCGCCTTATCCACATTCAAATGTAGATTCAGATGAAATTATATTTTATTCCAAGGGAAGTTTTATTAGTCGTAAAGGTGTAAATGCTGAATCTATCACGTTTCACCCTTGTGGTCTTCCGCATGGTCCTCAGCCTGGTAAATATGAAGATTCAATAGGGAAATCTAGGACAGAAGAAATAGCTGTAATGATTGATACATTTAAGCCTCTAAGTTTAGCAATATCAATAAGCGAAATTGATGATTATAAATATTTAAAAAGTTGGTTGTGATACAAAAGATAATAGTTGCCTGAAATTGTCTAAATCAGTTAATGTTTACTTACATACAACCCGATGTTTTAGCGGATAAAACATCAAATTTTGTAGAACTTAAAAAATAACTATTGGAAAAAGCGCCAATGTATAACAATTGTTTTAAAAATATTTGCTCTTTTATATTGATGGTTGCAATATTAAATTTTGCATTTTCGCAAAATAAGCCTAATAATGATCAAACAAACTCTAAAGAACCTTCAATATCAAAAATAAATGAAAAAGATATAAAAAAAGCTATAAAAAACTTTGAAAAAGGAAAAAAGTCTGCTGAAAAAGGAAAAAGTCAAGATGCTATAGAAAAATTTAATAAAGCCATAGAGTTAAATCCAAATTATGGAGAAGCATATTACGAAAAAGGTATGTTGTTGTTCGAACAAAATAATATGAAAGATGCTTCAACTGCTTTTAAAAATGCAATATTGAATAACGATCAAATTTTAGAAGCATATTTTTTTGCTGGTAAAACTTTATTTTATATTGAAGACTTTCAAGGTGTCGTTGATTATCTAAAATATTATACAGAAAATAATGAAATTAACGATGAGGCATGGTTCATGTTAGGTGTATCTTACTATCAACTTGACCAGTATGAAAAATCCTTAAAATCACTTAAAAAATGTACAAATTTTAAATCTTTAAATTTTGAATATAATGTTGCTCTTGGTAATACACAAATTAAACTTCAAAATTACTCAGAAGCTATCAAATTATTTAAACAAGCATATGAAAACGATGATAAAAATACTGATTTGCTATTACAAATAGGAAGTGCGCAATATGAAATCAAAGATTATTTATCAGCTGCAAATTCATTATCAAAATATCTTCTTGAGAATGAAAAAAACTTGAATGCTATATATAAGTGTGGTCTATCATATCTTAAATCTGAAAATTATCCTAAAGCTGTTGAGTACTTAGAGAGAGCATCGCTACCAGATGATTACGAACTTGATAAAAAATTTAATTATGGTGTAGCATTAAAGATGAATAGAAATTTTGAATTAGCCAATGAGGTTTTTGATCAAATTTTAAAAATTGATCGAAATTATCAAAAAGCTCAAGAAGAAAAGGTTGAAGTTCTTTTTGCTCAAGACAAATTTGAAGAGGCATTAGAATCTGTAAAAAAAGTCCTTATACAAGATTTGAACAACCCATCTGCCCATCATCTAATGGCTAATACATTAGCTAAATTAAATAGATGGGAAGAAGCGATTGATGCAGAAAAAAAAGCATTGAAAATTGATAGAAATTTCACTCAAGGACATATATTTTTAGGAGATTTATATTATACCTTGGAAAAATATAGGGAAGCCATAAATTCTTATAATCGAGCACTTAGATTGGCTCCAACAGATTCCAATATATATTTTAAAAGAGGTAAGTCTTATTCAATGTTGGAAAATTTTGGTGAAGCTGTAAATGATTTTAATCGCTCATTGAAAAGTGATTCAAAAAATTTAAATGCAAAACTTGAACTGGCAAATTTATTGTTCGATCTAAATAGATTCAATGAGTCTATTGAACTCTATAATGATGTTCTTGCTGTTAATTCAAATGATCTAAACGCATTAAGAAATCTATCAAAAAGTTATTTCTCAGAGGGCTATTATAAAGACGCTGTTGCCTCACTTCAATTATACTTAAGTCAAAATGCAGACCCTGATTATCAAAATCTTTTGGGGCATGCATATTCTAATTTAAATATGATAGATCAAGCCGTTGATGCGTTTAAGATGGTATCAAATTTGAATCCAGAATATAAAGATGTAAATTACAATATTGGATTATTATACACTAGAATTGAAGATTTTGATAAATCCACTGAAAGTTTTAAAGAAGCGATAAGGATACATCCAAATGATACAAAATCACATGTAGAGTTAGGTCGATCTTATATTTCACAGAATTTCATACAGAATGCCATTTCATCTTTTGAACTTGCCTTGAGAATAGATCAACAATACGCCCCTGCATATTACTACATGGGTGAAGCATTTAAAGTAAATAATCAAAATACCGATGCAGCTGTTGCATTTAAAACTGCTATTATAATTAATCCTGAATACGTAGAAGCATATTACGAATTAGGGTTGGCATATTTTACTTTGAAAGAATACACAAAAGCTGCAGATGCATTTAGGAAAGGTATAAATTTAGAGCCCTTGAATGAACCTGATTACTTCTATCAATTAGGAAAGGCTCACTCAGGTAGTGGTGATTACAAGCAGACAATATTTGCTCTACGTGAAGCAATTCGATTAAATCCTGATTTTGCACCAACATATTACGAGATGGGTAGGGCTTTTTATAACTTATACAGATTTGATGAAGCAGCACAGTATTTTGAAAAAGCAATAAGTGCAGATCAAGATTATACAGAAGCACATATACAATTAGCAAAGACTTATGAAAATTTAAATAAATTTTCAAATGTAGTTGACTCTTATCAGGAAGTGATACTGATTGATCCGGAAAATATATCTACTCATTTTGATTTAGGCTTGGCTTATAGTAATTTAGAGCAGTATGATAATTCTGTTAGTTCCTTCAACACTGTTTTAGAATTACAGCCAGAATTCCCTGAGGCATATTTCGAAATTGGACTTGCATACTATGAAAAAGGTCTATCTCTGATGAATAGAGAAGATCAAATCGGTGATATGACTGATTCTTATGAAAAATCGAAAATTGCCTTTTCAAATGCAATCAAACAGAAACCTGACTTTTTTGATGCACATTACAATAGAGGCTTATCAAATTATAAACTTGAAAAATTTAATGAAGTAATATCAGATTGCGAAGAGGCAATAAAATATAATGAAAAGGACACAGATGTATATTATTTATTAGGATTAGCTCACAAATCTAATGAAGACTATCAGAAGGCAATTGATGCATTTATATTATCCATAGAAAATGATTCAAGAAATCATTTTGCATATAATCAAAAAGGACTTTGTGAAGAATTTTTAGGGTATAATAAAGAAGCTCTCAACTCATATGATTCTGCTGTTTTAATCGATAATTCTAATTATAGTTACTTTTACCATTTAGGGTTAAATGCCTACTTAGTAGGTGAATTTGATAAAGCAATTGATGCTTTGAGCAAATCAATTGAAATCAAGCCTGATAATGCTGAGGCAAAATATATGTTAGGTATGTCTTTGCTTGGATTAAAAAATTATGACGTCGCTAGTAAATCATTTAGAGAGGCAATTCGATTAGATCCCAATCTTCAAAAGGCTCATTTTGAGTTAGCCAATTGTTACAGAGTCCTTGAAAGAACTGATGATGCAATATACTTCTTCAAACAAGCATCCACTTTGAACCCTAATGATGTTGAATCTCAATATTTATTAGGATTATCATATTATGATAAAAATCAATTTGAAAAATCAGAGGAATCATTTGACAAAGCCCTCATGATAGATTCTAAGCATTTTAAAACATTATTTCATTTGGCTATGACATATAGAAAACTTAACCTTTTTGATGATGCATTGGAAAACTTTTCTGCAGCTATTAAAGAAAATGATAAAGATTTTGATGCATATTTTTATTACGGTCTTACATTCTATGAATTAGGGGAAAAATCAAAGGATTTATCTAATTATGAAAAGGCTTCAGAACAATTTAATAATGCTATAGAGGTTAATGATAAGTCAGCAGATGTATATTACCATTTAGGCCTATCATATTATAGATTAGGAATCGATGATAATCAGTATTATGAAAGCTCTGTTGATAGTTATAATAATGCTTTGAAAATCGATAATGATAACTTAGATTTTTTGCAAAAGTTAGGAACAGTTTTCATAAAATTAGGTCGATTTGAAGAAGCAATAGATAAGTTCAAAATTATGAAAGGATACGATCCTAATAATGCGCTAACGTATTTTAATATAGGATTATGTAATAAAAAACTAGAAAAATTAAATGATGCTATTGATGCTTTCCAAATTAGTACGTCATTAGATCAAAATCAAGAATCAATACATGAATTTATTACATGGGATAATAATCCACAATTTGGAAATAGCTATTATCACCTAGGTGAATCTCTATTTAAAAGTTTTGGATACCAGTCATCTATTGAGTCTTTTAAACAATCCTTGCTAATAGATAAAGAGCATCAACAAAGCTTTTATTACCTCGGCCTTGCACATAAAAAAATGAAGAATTATGAACAGGCTGTAATCAATCTCAAAAATGCCACAGAACTAAACAATGAAGACTTTTATGCTTATCTAGAATTAGGAAAATCCTACTATGAATCTGATCAGTTTCAACAATCATTAACACCATTTAATGAAGTAATAAATATTAAAGAATCAGAAGATGTCAAAGCAGAGGCAAATTATTTCCTAGGACTTAGTTATTTTAATTTAGCCCAATACTCAGAAAGCATTGAGTCATTTTTAGCAGCGGTAAGCATAAATAATTCTAATTTTAATTATCATTATAATTTAGGTTTATCATACAACAAGATTTCTGAAGTGGATGCTCAAAATCCACAATTCGAAAAATCTGTGGATGCTTTTATTAATGCTATATCAATTGATGAAAATAGTAGTGAAGCACATTACAATTTAGGAATTGCATATTTTAATCTTGATAGATTCGGTGAAGCAATTGAAGAATATAAAATTGCATTAAAAATTAATCAGAAAAGTGCAAACACTCATTACCACCTAGGGAGGGCATATTATGCCTTGGAAAGATGGCAAGATTCTGTGCTTTCAAATATCTCAGCTTTGGAATTAAACCCAAAACACTCTAAATCACATTATCAATTGGGAATGACTTATCTAAAGTTAGATGATAAAGGCTCTGCATTTGATGAATATAAAGTTTTAAAGGAACAAGACAAAAACCTAGCCAATTCCTTATTTGATTCAATTTATCAATAAATAATAATTTCTATCGCATACATATTGTAAATCCTATACAATATCATCATTAGAATGAAACTCTGGCGACCATCTAAAAATCAAATTAAAAATACCCAAATGATGGATTTCATGAATCATGTTAACCAAAAATTTGATTTAAACCTAAATAGTTATAATGACTTACATGAATGGTCTATAAAAGAGTATACTAACTTTTGGGATACTTTTAAAAATTATTCCAAAATAAAATTCACCGCAAAAAATAAAGAAGTAATTAATGATTCAAATAAGATGTTTGGTAGGAAATGGTTTAAAGGTAGTCGTTTAAACTTTGCTGAAAACTTATTGCAATTTCAAAATAACAGTACCGCAATAAGATTTTTTGGAGAAAATCAAATATTTAAAGAGTTAACATATAATGATCTTTATCATGAAGTCAGAAAAATACAATATTATTTAATTTCTATAGATATTAAAAAAGGTGATGTCATAGCTGGTTATATCCCAAATATTCCAGAAGCCATTATTTTCATGTTGGCCGCATCAAGTTTAGGCGCTATATGGTCGTCTTGTTCTCCCGATTTTGGAGTCTCCTCTGTTTTAGATAGATTTATCCAAATTAAGCCAAAATTGCTCATAGTTTCAGATGGATATTTTTATAAAGGTAAAATATTCAATTATACAAAAAATATAAATGAAGTGGTCTCAAAATTAGATAATCTAGAAAAATTAGTAGTGGTCTCATATGTGAATAAAAAAAATAATTATACCGCTAGCCATAAAAAGTATTCTGATATAAATTTTCAACATGATCATGATTTATTCTTTGTTCAATTACCTTTTGATTATCCTTTGTATATTTTATTTTCCTCTGGAACAACTGGTAAACCTAAAAGTATTGTTCATTCAGCAGGTGGTACTCTTATCCAACATATTAAAGAGTTAAGATTACATGTAGACTTAAAAGAATCAGAAAATATATTTTATTTTACAACGTGTGGTTGGATGATGTGGAATTGGTTAATATCGAGTTTGGCAATTGGTGCAACTATAAATATATTTGATGGGAATCCATTCTATCCTGAACACGATTACTTACCAAAAATAGCGGATACATACAAAATAAATTATTTTGGTACAAGTGCAAAGTATATAAGTGTTCTAAAAAAATTAAAAATTAAACTTAATAAAAAAAGAAAGTTTAAATATTTAAAAACTATATTATCTACAGGATCTCCTTTAACAGATGAGAGTTTTGATTATATCCATGAAAATTGGAAATCAAATGTTCAAGTTTCCTCTATTTCAGGTGGGACAGATATAAT
>MDTA01079232.1_pt1 | contig 28253 bp, 28 predicted proteins | sample 811151 | NCBI WGS metagenome assembly MDTA01 (sample SAMN05326648, study PRJNA326480) | marine metagenome | isolation source: seawater | place: Indian Ocean: South | collected 2010 | reverse complement strand
TACACATCTCTAGATGACAAAAAAGCTGCACTATTGATGATATACATAGGTTTTAAGTCTTGAGTTCTTGGCCATTTTCTCAATTTATAATTATGAGAAACCCATTTATTTTTATTATTGAGAACGAATTTTTGAACTAAATCAGCACTAAAAGCACTCTTATAAGAGGGTTTTTTTTTTCTTATTTTTAAAAATTTACCAATAAAATCCAAATAATCTTTTTCATTAAATTTTGGGCTTGTGACATGAGTCCACAAAATAAATTTACTTAAGCAGATTTTTGGAACATAACCGATGAGTTTTGATAGCGAGTCATCCGTGGATAGATTTTTTCTTCTTTTGATGACTTGCAACCAGTTAAATTTTTTTGCAAAATTAATAATTTTCATGTTGTCAGTTGAAATGACTATATCTAATTTTTTTTTATAAATTTTTTTATATTCTTTTCTTAATTTATTGAGTTGATTAATCTTTAACTCAGTAAGACCTAATTTAAGTCCGGGCAAAGATTTAGTGTTTTTATTTTTAATTCTTTTACTACCTTTCCTAATTGGAACAAAAACTGTGATACTCTCTAAAGATTTAAATTTATTATTCTTTAATTTCATGAGTAAACTTATTTGAAAAATTGTATGAACTTGGAGTTAAAAAAGAAATTGAAAGCGATTTTTTATTTCTTCTATAAATATCGAAAATTTCATCTATCACTTTAGTTCTTTGATCATTTTTCCCGTATCCATCAAATCCAGCAAGTGATATTTTTTTTGAATGACCGCTTGTAACTACAGCTAAAGCATACGATAAAGTATAAAACTTTGGAATACTTGCGCCATAATCTTTAAAACTAAAACTATTTGGTTTAAGTCCTGCACCAAAATTTAAAGTCTTCACCTTACTAAATCTTCTCTTTAAAGAGTTTGGCATAAAATATTGAGGTATTATTAATGGTTTTTTTAAATTATTATAAGTCGAACTTTCTCCCATAATTCTAAGAGGATTACATGCAATATAATAATTGATGAATTTACTATGGAATTTGATTTTAGGCTTCAGTGCAATAACTAGAGGTTTTCTAATTTTAATATAGTTTTCGATATTTTTTTTATAACTAAGTAAACTATCTCCATTGGCTAAAAGTAAAATTTCTTTATCTTTAAACTTATTTTTGGGTTTCCAGTCCCCGTTAATTACTTTAATTGGTTTTTGAAATTCAGACCTAATTAAATTAATATCATACTTTCTTCCAAGCCCATTTTTAAGTTGACTGATAATTTTTAAAATTTTCGAGTTCTCAATTCTTTGAGATAACATTTCTTGAATATATGTAGGATGTATAGAATATTTGCCTGCTAAATGATAAAATGGGTTAGTTCCCCATTTATAAAATTCCTTCATTTTATCAAAGTGATTATTTATTACTTTTAAAATTGGAAGTAAGTCATAATTGCTTTTAAAAAGACTATTAAATTCCAATATAAGAGACTCTGTTTTAGCATTTCCAGGACCTCTTCCCATACCAGTTACTGTTGAGTCAATCCAAGTTACATTATTTTTCATTGAGAAAATACTGTTTGATAATGCTTTACCCAAATTATCATGTGTATGTATACCTAAATCACCTGACCAATGAGTTCTTAAACTTTTAATAACATCAGAAATTTTTTTCTCGTTCATACTTCCTAAACTGTCAGCGAAATAAAGGATATAGGGTTTTGATTTTGATGCTTTTTTTGCAACCTCAACAATACTTTTCTCAGATTGTTCAGATATTTGCATTAAATTTACAGCAACTTTATAACCTTTCTTTTTTATAATTTTACAAATTTTAAAAGCATTATCTATTTCGTTTAAATGAGCAGCCAATCTTACAAATTTTACTTTCGAAAATTTTGTACTCTTAAAAAGTAAATCTATAGTCTTTTTTAGACCTTTAGAATTAGAAATAATTTCAAATACATTTACCATAACCCCGATAGACAGATTCTTTGGGATTAATAATTTTTTAAGATATTCGTCCGAAGTATACCAATTTGGCCCTTTATACTTATTAATTTTTGGAGATCTAAAACCAAGCTCAACATATTTAATCCCTGATCTTGACATTGCATCAATGTATTCTTGAGTGAGTTTTTTGGAAAATAACCAATTATTGTAATACCCTCCATCTCTTAAAGTGCAATCTAAAATTTTATATTTCATTTGAATTTCCTATTTGCTGAACTTTTCCATTGCTTAGCTTATATAATTTGTTACAAAACCTTAGATTTTCAAAATCATGACTGATCATTATAATAGTTTTATTTTTTAATGATCGCAGAAGTTTAATCACATTCATTTCTGATACTTTATCTAAGGCATTAGTAGCTTCATCTAAAATTAAAATTTCTTTATTGTAATAAAGCAGTCTAGCCAAACAAACTTTTTGTCTTTGGCCACCTGATAATTTTACGCCATTTTCACCAATTAAGGTATCGATATTTTGTGGTAAAGTATTAACAAAATTATTTAACTCTAAAGAATTTAAAATATCTTGAATTTTTTTTTTTATCAATTTCTTCTTTTTTATAATTGAGTGTTATATTTGTTACTAAAGTGTCGTTAATAATAAAGTTTTCTTGAGGCAAATAACCAATATTTAGAAAGTAATTTAAAGTTCTTGCATCTTTTTCTTTTGTATCAACTAAAATTTTGCCTTTAGTAGGTTTTAAAAATCCGAGCAAAATATCGACGAATGTTGTTTTACCGGAGCCAGTATTTCCCACTAATCCTATAAAATCATTTTTTTTAAGTGTAAAATTTACATCGTCTAGAATTTTTTTGGATGAGTTATCATAATTAAAAGAAACATTTTTAAGTTCTATAGCACTCATAAAGTTTATTTGATTTTTAAAAAATTGTTTTTCTAACAGATTTTTTTTATTTTTATATTTTTGAAGATCCGAATAGATTATTTTGAGGGGCTCATTACAATAACCTATTGTTAGAATACCGTTAGAAATTATTGCCGCACTTGGGAGTATCCTAAGACCAGCAACCGCAAAAATAATCAGTGTGGTTAAAATGTTATTATCAGGTCCTTTAATTAAAATATTTAAACTCAAATAACAAACTAAAAAAATTACCAGAGTCAATTCTAGGAAATAACGAGGGGAAGAAATAATAATTGAAGATTTAAGATCATTTTTAAAAATTTTATTTACACCCCTTTTTAAAAATTCTGAAAAAAAATTTTGTTTTTTTAAACTTTGAATCGATTTAAATCCTCTAAAACTATCATCTACGCTTTGATAAATTATTTTAGTGGCGTCAGTTTTTTCTTTACCCCATTTAACGGCCATCGGTTTTAAGAAAAAATTATATGTTAAAATGCTTAAAAGAATAATAAGGCTTATTATTATTAACGGTACTGGGTCAATAAATATTAAAAAAATAACTATAGCTAAAATTATAATAAATTCACTTAAAACTCTTAAACCCATTTCTAAACAATCTCTACTATTAGCACTCAACTCTCTTATGTTTCTAATATACTCTGATTGTTTTTTTTTACTAAACTCAACATATTCCATATTTTGATAGGCTTGCATCAATTCAATTTGTAAATTCTTTTGATTTACTAGAGAAAACTTTTGAATTTGAGTTCTTACAAAAATTATAAATATAGTTTTAAACAAAAAAATTATCCCAAACAAAAAGCTGAAAGGTATTATTAAATTCTGTAAATCTAGACTTTTGTTAATAGTTATAAAATCCTTAATAACTGCAAAAGATTTACTACTAAATAATGACTCGGGATTTAAAATCAAATTAACGTAAGGAACAACTAGTCCAATGCTCAAAAGTTCTAAAAATGTAAGAAGAATAAATAGAAAGAGTAAAGGAATATAAGATTTGAAAGTCTTGTTAAAAACAAAATTAATTCTTTTATATGTATCGATTAGAAAAAACATTTTTGATGTATTAATGCTGAAAATTATAAAACAATTTTGTTTACAGTTCAACAATTGAACGTTATGTATATAGAATATGAACTAAAATGTAAAAAAAATACTATTTTGCCTGAAAAAAAATGAATAAATACACATTAATTACGTCCCCAACTAATCATCACAGAAAAGATTACAAATATCTCAGTTATGGATGTTTAAGTCTTTTTCAAGAAAAATATAAAAAAAATATTATACAAAATCATCCATGGAATAATAAAAAAAAATATTTAAACGATGCTGTTAAAATCAAAAAAATATATTCTTATGTATTACAAAAAATAGCTAAATCTCTAAACGAAAATCATAAAATAAATAAAGATCTTAGATACTGGAAAATAATTATTGGACCTTGGCTTCATACATTTTTAGCATCTTATTATGAAAAAAATCTTTCCGTTGATATTTTATTAAAAAAAAAACAAAAAATAATCATACCAATTGTAAATTTTAAAAATGAAAATCAAATCCCAGATAGTTTTTTTACTTTTTTCTCTAAGAATATTTATGCTTCAAGTTGGAATGATCATTTATTTAAATTAATTATTTCTAAAAAAAAGATTGGAAAAAATTTTTCCTTTAAAAAAAAAATTTACAAAAATTTCAAAGAATCAAAAAAAAAAATGAATAAAAGTTATGTAAAAACTTTACAAAAAATTTTATTAAGTTTAACTAATTTAATTTTTTTTCCTTTGATAAAAAAACAGCCGTTAGTTTTTTTTAATTCTTACTTGTCTTTAAAAAACAAACTTTTTCTGATTTTTAAAAATCTAAGTTTACCAATTTATTTTAATGAGGAAAAAAAATTTGTATATCCAGATACTTTTTTAAGAGAGTCTTTAATTAAAAAATTTAAAAAAAATGATATAAATACTGAGATCTTAAAACTTTCATTATTAAATATACCCACAGATTTTTTAGAGAATTTTAATTATATAGGAAAAAAAATTTCAAAATTAAATATTCCTAAAAAACCTAAAGTAATTTTAACAGCTAACGGAATATATGGCTCATCTTTCGAAGCCAGATATATTGCTGAATGCATCTCAAATGGAACAAAGTTAATCTTAGCTCAACATGGTGGAAGATATGAGAACTTAAAAGATTTTTTTCATTTAAACCATGAGGTTGATATTTCAGATTTTTTTATTGGCTGGGGCGGAAAGAAAAACAATATTAAAATTAAAAATCTTGGAATCATAAAGCCAATAAAAATTTTTAAAAAAGATAATAGGAAAAAAAATAATATTTTGTTTTTAATGCTAGCTAGAGGTAGATATTTAAGAACCATCGACTCAGAAATTAACCTTAAAAATCTTTTTTATTATTATCATGAAATTTGTCCTAATTTCTATGATTCATTAAAGAATAATATAAAAAAAAATTTAATATACAGGTCTAGTATTAATAATTACTGGAATGAAAAAGAATTTTTGGAAAAAAAAAACCCTTTCTGTAAGATAGATTTTAACAGACATAAAAGTAATCTATTTAATGAAGCTAGAGAATCTAAAGTGGTGGTCTGTTCATATTTTTCAACCACTTTTCTAGAATTAATGTCTGCAAATATACCAGTAATTTTATTTACACCTTTTAACAATGAAAGTTATAATACTGAAACTTTAAAAGCATTTTCTGAAATGAAAAAAAATTTTATTTTTTTTAATAATTATAAAAATGCAGCAAAATTTATTAACAAGAATTGGAATGACATCGATAATTGGTGGTATAGCAAAAAAACTCAAAAAACTAGAAAATATTTTTTGAACAAGTTTTCAAAATATAACAAGCAATTAATTTTTGATATCCAGACATTAATTAATAATTTAACAAAGATTAAGTAATATTCGGTGAGTTTTACCTAGATTTAAAAGAATTAATGATTTTTTTTACATCTGGATTAGAGAAACTATCATTTTTTAAAGATAACACTTTCTTTCTAAAATCTTTCTTATAACTTTTGTATTCAATTCTTTTAAGTAAATTTAAAAAACTTTTTTCATTATTTACGTAATTTTTGTCTCCAAAAAAAGCAATTAATGGATCAAAATTTTTCTCATTGTCTGAGTGAAAATAAATTGGGTAATTGCCCATTAAGACTGATTTTATTACAGCGGCACTACCCGTGTAAATTACATATTTACATCTTAAAACATCTTCCTCAAATTTTTTTGATGAAATTAAAATATTTTTTGGCAAGTTATTTTTTTTGATATTTAAATCATTTAAAACTTTTTTAAAGTTGATTACAGGGTGGACTCTCCAAATAAAACTTAAATTCTTGAACTGTCTCGCTAAGCGAAGAGAAAATCTAAATAAAATATCACATTCAGAGTAAATACCCTCAGGAATAACTAAAAATGATTTTGAATTATAAATTTTGGACTTTTTGATTGTATTTTTCTTAAAATTTCCAACGAATAAAATTTTTTTTTTAAGTTTTTTATAAATCTTTTTTCTTAAGATTTTGTAAGAATTTATTTGTGAACACCAAATTTTATCAGGATTGAAATTCCCATTCATATAGTTGAATATAGCCCGATGATGATGAGTAACTGGGGTATGTTGATAGCCAATACATTCAATTTTCTCATCTACACTTTTAACACCGTTAATACACATTCTTTCCCAGGAGTATCCTTCGTAAGTTAAAATACAGAAGCTTGGATTAACACTTTTAATGAAATCTTTGATTTGATAATTAATCCTCAAAGAAAAAGAAGTCGTGCTGTCAAATAGTGACGTAATTAATAAAAAAAAATTTTTAAAACTTAATTTCCTACAAAAAAACAAGAAAAAAAGTTCAAACAAAGATATAATTTTTTTAAAAATAATTTTACATTCATATTCAAAATTTAAATTTTTATCCAAAATAAAAGAATTTTTATTTCTATTTTTTAAATTAAGGTAAGAAGAGTTAATATCGGTATGATTTATCATTAACTTATAATAAGATTTATTAAATTTTTTTAGAATATTTTCAAAATTTCCATAATAAAAGTCATCTTTAGAATTCAGGTGTTTTTTGTTTATTAAATGAGAAATGATTAATATTTTTTTATTAGGTATTTTCTTATTATATTTTTTTTTAAAAAAATCATTAAAAATGAAAATAATTACTAATATCTTTTTAAAAATTTTGTAAATTATGTTAATTACACTAAATTTTTTTTTAATAAATAAGGAGTGAAGTTTTACTATATGAAAAGCACTTATCGACTTAGTTGTTAAGCTTATTTTTTTGTTATCTAAAATATTATTTAATGTTTTTATTTTCATGGAAGCCTATTCTACTAATATTTTTAAATAAATTTTGGCTTGCGTTTTGATGAGGTAAACAAAATTTATTATTATCCAAATCTAAAATTTTATTATTATTGATTAAATGTTTTTGAACCAATGAGTCCAAATTATCAAAATTTGTTATTCTTATTTTTTGAAGATAATCTAATTTATCAAAAAAAGTGGTATTTTTGCCATCTGGATCTAAAAAAAAACAATTTGATCTCAAACTTGAACCTTCTAAGATCATAGTTGAACCAAAAGATAAAATAAGCTTACTTTTGAGCAAAAAATGATAGCTATTTAAATTATTAGAGGGATTTATAATAGTTTCAATATTGGTTTTTTTTATAATATTATCTTCTTTATAATCACCTCTATAATTTGGATGATGTTTTATTGTAATCTTTAATTTTGGATATTTTTTTGAAATTTTTGTAATCCATTCTAAATGTTTGTAGTAAATGTCAATAATATTTTTAGAAGTTCCTACCCAATTTGCAATATTGATCCCAATTAACAAAATATCAATTTCATTTATTTCATCTAATTTTTGTAAATTACTTAGAGCTCTTTCCATTCGAATTGAACCACAAACAATACTATCATTAATTTTTGCTCCTAATAATTCCAACTTTTTTTTTGTATCGTTTTCTTCTCCAAATGTAACAAGAACATCTATATCATTAAATACACTTATAGTTCCTTCTGCTAAATGTGATTGTAAACAAAAAACTTTAGATCCTCCATTTTTTTTAAAAATATAATTTCTTATAGGACATGAGTGATAAATTCTATCATGAATTAAGAAATTTGACTCATACAAACTAAAAATTTTATTATATTTTAGTGAACTATAGAAAATTATAAAAAAAATTTTAATTAAATTTAATTCTTTTTTTTTCGATAAATAAAATAATTTTGTAATAAATTTTAAAAATAAAATTGTTTTCCCTTTTAAAATTGAATTAGAAAAAAAAAATGAATGAGTTAAAAAGAAAAGAGTATTTTTATGAATTTTTTTTCTAGATAACGATTTATTATGAAGTATGAGACATGAGTCAAAATAAGACAAAGTTTTATTAAATTTCTCTAGGACATAATTTTTTTCAACATTATCTAAAATTATATCAATCTTTTTCTTCTTATTATCCTGAAGTTTTAATTTTTTCTTGAATAAAATTAAAACAGTAAATAAAAAAAAATATTTAATAGAGGAAAAAAAGGAAAAATTAATCTTAAATTTTGGATCTTTGTCGTAATAATCAAAATGATTATAAACAATTTGTTTTATCTTTTTATTAATTACTTCAACCGGTATATCAAGCAGGCTTGAAAGAGAAAAACTTAAATTTTTAATATCATTTTCAGAAACAAAGTTCTCTACTTTATCCTTTATTTTCTTAACATTTTCTAAAGAATCTGAGTTTAGATTTATCCTAAAATCTTTTATCTTTTCCATGTATTATTATTAAACTTAAAAGTTCAATATTTGAACATTATAGATTATTTTCCTTTACAGTTCAACTATTGAACGATATATTATATATATGAACACTGATGAAGAATATCTAAAATTGCTTAGAAAAATAAACAAAGATCCTGAGATTTCTCAAAGAAACCTCTCCAGCGAGCTAGACATGAGCTTAGGTAAAATAAATTATTGTCTAAAAGCTCTTAAAACTAAAGGTTTGATAAAAATTAAAAATTTTAAAAAAAGTAAAGAGAAAATAGGATACTTGTATTATTTAACCCCTAAGGGAATAGCGGAGAAAACAAATATTACAATTAAATTCATGAGATTAAAAATGAAAGAATATGATGAACTTAAAAGAGAGCTAAACTCAACTAAATCTTCAAAAAAATGAAAAAAGAATTAAAACTTCAAAGAATAGTCATGGAGGTATTTGGTGGGTGTAATTATACTTGTCAAATGTGCCCACAATCTAATCCTGGTAGAGGAAAAAATTTTACAAGAAAAATGCCTCTGAAAGAATTCGAAAGAATTTTAGATATGATAATTCCAAAATACGGAACCCCGATAATTAATTTAGAAGGCAGCGGAGAACCTACTATGGCAAAAGATTTATATGATTACGTTCACGCAGTAAAAAAGAGAGGTCTCAAGTGCTACATGTACTGCAATGGAGCGAATTTACGTGGTGAGTTCATGAAAAAAGTTATTGATGCAGGAATAGATTTTATTCGGTTTAGTATTATTGGTTATAATAAAGAAGTTTATAAAAAATGGATGAATATTGATAATTTTAATCTTATTATTCAAAATATTAAAGAAGCGAGAAAATATATAGCGGAAACCGGAAGTAATTGTCAATTAAGCACCTATCATTTAATCACAGATAACAGTCAATTAACCTACGAAGTTGAAGAATATAAAAAAAATGTAGTAAAAAAAACAGAAATTTTATCTTACATTTGGAAAATGCATAACTGGAGCGGTAATTATGAAAATAAAAATGCTAGAAAAAAAACAGATAGAAAAAGCTGTGGGAGACCCAATGCACCAGAATTAACAGTTAGAGCTGGCGGAAAAGCGGGCAGAACTGGAGCTGTGGTGCCTTGCTGTCAAACTTTAGGACCACCAAATGAAGAGAAAAGTATTCTAGGACATCTAGACAAAAATAATTTTGAAGAAGTTTATTACAGCGACAAATTTATGGAACTAAGAGAAGCTCATGATAGTAAGAATTTTGATAAAATAGATTACTGTAAAGATTGTGATTTTCTTTATCAAGATCCTGAAATTTTAGTATGGAGCAATGATAAAACTGCAAAAATTAATCATATGTTGGGAACGGATGATAATTTTATTTTGACAAATTATAATAAAGAGGAAAGATTAAATGAAAAAAAAAGTTGATCTTAAAAGAGTTTTAATGGAAGTTTTTGGTGGATGTAATTATACATGTCAAATGTGTCCGCAATCTTCACCGGGTAGAGACACATCTTTTAAAAGGAAAATGCCCTTAAAAGATTTTGAAAAAATTTTAGATAAAATTACCCCTGAATACGGCAAACCTGTAATTGGCCTCTCTGGAAGCGGAGAAGCGACTATGGCAAAAGATTTAGCAGATTATATTAAGGTGGTTAAAAAAAGAAATCTTGATGTTTTCATATATACAAATGGAGCAAGAGTGGTAGGTGATTATATGAAATCAATCGTAGATGCAGGAATAGATTTAATTAGATTTAGTATAATTGGCTATAACAAAGAAATTTACAAAAAATGGATGGACTCAGATAATTTTGATTTAGTTTTGAAAAACGCTAAAGAAACAACAGATTATATCAAAAAGAGCAAAAGTAACTGTAAGATAAGCACTTACCATCTAATTACAGATAATAACAAAATAGAGATGGAAAAAGAAAAATATCAGAAGATTGTTAATGATTTAGATTGTTATGGGTATATTTGGAAAATGCACAATATGAGCGGTAATTATGATAATTCAGCAAATCCAAGAAGATCCAGAGAAAAAGTAAGTTGTGGTAGACCATTTGCTCCTGAACTTACAGTTAGAGCAGGAGGGGAACCGGGTAGGTTAGGCGCAGTTACTGCTTGTTGCCAAACTCTTGGCCCTCCAAATGAGTCAAAAAGTATTATGGGTCATTTGGATAAAGAGAGTTTTGAAGAAGTGTATTACGGAAAACGTTATGAGAATTTAAGAAGAGTCCACAAGGAAAAAAAGTTTGATGAACTTGATTATTGTAAAGATTGCGACTTTTTATTTGACGAGCCTGAAAGTTTAGTCTGGACAAATGATAAAGATTATAAATTGGGACAGATGCTTGGAGTATCAAAAGATTTCAACTTAGTAGAATATGGTAAGGCTAGTACCTAGTAAAGAAAATTTAGGTTTATGCATAAAAAAGAAATTAATCTAGCACTTATAGCTGCTAGAGAAGGTTCAAAGGGAGTAAAAAATAAGAATTTATTAAAGATTAAGAATAAATCAATTACTAGAATAGCTACTGAAGTTGCTTTAAGACTTAAAAAGATCGATAGAGTAATATTATCAAGCGATAGTCAAAAAATTTTAAATAATGTTCCACAAAATAAAAAATTAACAAAGTTAAAAAGGAAAAAAAAATTAGCAAAAGACTCAACACCGATGATCCCAGTTATGCAAGATGCAATAATGAAATTTGAAAATTTATTTAAATCAAGGTATCAAGTTAAAAATTTAATAATTATTGATCCTACATCACCATTGAGAAATGAAACTGATATAAATAAAGCTATAAAATTATTTGATAAAAAAAAGCCAGACTTACTTATCTCGGCACATCAAGCTCAACATAATCCATATTTTAGCATTATTGAAAAAAAGGGAAAATTTTTTAAATTAAGTAAGCCACTTAAAAATCAACCTGGATCAAGACAATCTGCTCCTATTTCATATGAAATTAACACAATTGTTTGGATATACTCCAGAAAAGCAGTGATGAAATTAGCGAAAAGGATCCCAAGTAAAACTATTATTTTAGAAACACCTAAAGAGAGATCAATTGATATAGACAATCAGAATGATATTAATTTGATAAATTTTTATTTAAAAAAAAATGGCAAATAAAAATAATAAATCCTCAAATAAAAAAAATTTATTTTCAATGAAAAATAAAGTTGTAATAATCTTTGGGGGAGCAGGTAAACTCGGCCAAGAATTTGCAAAAACACTTAGCCATAACGGAGCTAAAGTATATATTTTAGATATAAAAAAAGGCGTGAAGAATAATAAAAATTTTTTTTTTTTAAAGTGTGATGTTCAAAAAAATAAAAATATAGAAACCGCCTTTAAAAAAATTATTGAAAAGGAGAAAAAAATCGACACTGTAATCTATAATGTTTATTCAAAACCAAAAGATTATTATAAAGATTTCCAAAATTATAATTTAAATACTTGGAAAAAAGTTATTGAAAGCAATTTGACTGGTGCATTTTTAGTAGCACAAAAGGCTGTAAAAATTTTTATAAGAAAGAAAATTCAAGGCAATATTATTTTCTTGTCTTCCACATATGGAGTTGTTGGTCCTGATCCAGGTATTTATCTAGGATTGAATTCAAAAAAAAATATTTATGGTGGAAAGTTTGCTCTGAACACCCCTGCATCTTACTCTTCAACAAAAACAGGTTTAATTGGCCTAGCCAGGTATTTAGCCACTAACTTTGGAAAATATAAGATTAGAGCTAACGTATTATCACCAGGTGGTGTGTATGACAATCAAGAAAAAAAGTTTGTAGAAAACTACAAAAAAAAAGTTCCACTTAATAGAATGGCCAATTGGTCGGATTACAACGGAGCCATTCTTTTTCTTGCGAGTGACGCTTCAAAATATATGACTGGCTCAAATTTAGTTATAGATGGAGGTTGGACAGCATGGTAAAAAAAAGTATTTTTCATAACAAAGTTGTTCTTATAACAGGTGGTAGTTCTGGATTAGGCAAAACTTACACAAATTATTTTTTGGAGGAAGGTGCTATAGTTATTTCATGCTCAAGAAGAAATAATTTTAAAAACAAGTTTTATACTAATAATCGTAAATTTTATTACTATAAATTTGATCTTAGAAATTTAGAAAAAATAAAAGTTTTTATAAGAAAACTCTCAAAGAAATTTAAAAAAATTGATATATTAATTAATAATGCAGGTATAGCTTTACCTGGAAAAATTATAAAACTGGATTACAAATATTTATTGACTTCTTTCCAGGTAAATTTTTTCGCACCTTCAATAATTACAAGTGAAGTATTAAAATTAATGAAAAAAAATAACTATGGAAGAATAATTAATGTTTCTTCTGGCGGCGCTGTAAATTGTGTTGAAAATTATTTTTCATACAGTTCTTCTAAAGCAGCTCTCAACACTCTTACAAAAACACTTTCTAACGAAATAAAAAAAAATAATATTAAAATTAACTCTATAAGCCCAGGCCCATGTAAAACGCCTATGTTTCCCGGAAACAAATTATCTACAAAATTATCAATCCCGACAATAAAATATTTAGCCTCTCTAAGTTCAAAAGGACCCACAGGAAAATTTTTTTGGTTTATGAATGAAATAGATATTTTTCCAAACTTAAAACATATTAACTGGGGAAAGCCAAAAAAATTATAATGACGAGAATGTTTTTTATTGAAAATAAAGAGTTAAATAAAATTCTTAAATTAAAAATCAATAAATATAAAAAAGCAGAAATATTAGCTACAATATGCAGATTGAATACCCTAACATCAATTATGAAAGCTGGTTCTGGGCATATAGGAACAAGTTTTAGTGCAATGGACTTATTTATATGGATTAAAGTTTTTAGATATCAAACACCTAGAAGATTTCTTAAAAATATAAATAGAAATATATTTTTTTCATCTAAAGGTCATGATGCGCCAGCTTTATATAATGTATTATACGCATTAAACATAATTAGCTTTAAAAAGATTTTTAAATTAAGAAGACTAGGCGGTTTAGACGGACATCCTGACGTGTCAGTTCCTGGAATAGAAGCTAATACAGGTTCTCTTGGAATGGGGATTTCAAAAGCAAAAGGATTTTTATGGGCAAAAAAATATATGAAGAAAAAAGGAAGCGTAATAGTTTTAACTGGAGATGGTGAGTTTCAAGAAGGACAAATCTTTGAAGCTTTGCAAACAGCAGCGCACCAAAAATTAAATGATTTAATTGTAATTATGGATCATAATAAAATTCAAAGCAGCCAATATGTAAAAAAAATAATCGATTTACTAAATTTAAAAAAAAAAATTGAAAGTTTTGGTTGGCATGTAGAAAGATGTGACGGTCACAATTTTAAAAAGATAGATAAAGTTTTTACGAAGTTTTCAAATATAAAAGATAAACCTAAATTTTTAATTGCTGATACAATTAAAGGAAAAGGTGTTAGTTTTATGGAACATACTAAAGTTATGCAGTTCAAAAAATATTATAATTGGCATGCAGGAGCACCAAGTGAAAATTATTATCATAAAGCTCAAAAAATTTTAATTAAGAAAATTGAAATTTTTCAAGAAAAAATAAATTTTAAGAAATTAAAAATTACAGAAATAAAACCTAAAATTCAAAAAAATAATATTGAGATACACTAAAAGGACATGAATTCAGTTACAAACAGTTTTACTAATTCTTTAATTTATTTTGCAAAAAAAAATAAAAAATTTGTAGTATTAGATGCAGATTTATCAGATGATCTTAATTTAAAAAAATTTTCTAACTTATATCCGAAAAGATTTATTCAAAATGGTATTGCTGAACAAGACATGATTTCAATGGCAGGAGGTATCGCCAGGTTAGGGCTAACTCCAATTGTAAATTCTTTTGCGTCGTTTCTTACTGCACGTGGAAATGAACAAATTTATAACAATGCAACAGAGGGAACTAAGATAATTTACATCAGTCTTTATGCAGGTGCTATTCCAGCTGGGGCAGGTAAATCTCATCAAAGTTTAAGAGATATTTCACTATTATCCAATATTCCAAATTTTAGAATTTTTCACCCCTATAATGAAATTGAAACACATCAAATTTTAAGTCATTGCTTGGGAAGTAAGGAGAAAAATAATTGTGCTATACGTTTATCAATCGGCCCGTTACCAAAATTAAGCCCTGAGCTACCTTTTAAATTTAAATTTAAAAACGGAATAGGAAGTCAATTAAAAAAAGGAAAAAATTTTATTATTTTTACTTATGGTCAAACAATGATTAATGAAGCCTATAAAGCTTCAAAAATTCTAAAGAAAAAAAAAATAGAGTTAGAAATAATAAATATGTCTTGTTTAAATCATTTTAATGTAAAATGGTTTAAAGAAAAAATAAAAAATTTTAGAAACATCTTCTTTATTGATGATCATAATTTTAATGGTGGGATGAGTGATTTATTAATTTCATTCTTAAATGAAAATTGTCTTTTGAAAAATAAGATAATAAGAAAATTTGGTTTTAAAGATTTTCCAGCCTGCGGCACTTATGATGAAGTACTAGGTTTTCATAAACTTGATAGTTTAAGTATAGCTCAAAAGATAGCTCAAAATAAAAAATGATAAGAATTGGAAAAAGAAAAATTTCACTTGATAGCAAACCTCTAATTGTTGCAGAAATAGGTATTAATCACTTTGGTTCACTCAAATTAGCAAAAAAAAATTGTAGATAGTATAAAAAAATGTGGTGCTGAAGCGGTAAAGGTCCAAATTCATATTCCAAACGAAGAAATGAGCGAAGAAGCAAAAAAAAATTAAACCAGGGAACTCTAATAAAAATATTTTCAAAATTATCAAAGATAATTGCTTAAGTTTAGATGAGGAACTGAAATTAAAAAGATATATAGAAAAAAAAAATTTAATTTATATAGCTACACCTTTTTCTTACGCTGCCGCAGATTGGCTTAATAAAAATAAAATTAAAATTTTTAAAGTTGGTTCAGGAGAATGTAACAATCTGCCCTTGATAAAATATATTTCAAAATTCAAAAAACCAATGATTGTAAGCACTGGTATGAATTCAATTAAGTCAATATCAAAAACTGTGAAAATTTTAAATAAAGAAAAAATTCCTCATGTGTTGCTTCACTGTGTAAATCTTTATCCAGTAAAATATAATTTAATACGATTAAATAGAATAATATTATTTAAAAAAAAATTCCCTAAATCGATAATAGGTTATTCTGATCATTCTATCGGCAACACAATACCAACAGCAGCCCTAGGTCTAGGTGCAAAATTAATTGAAAAGCACTTTGTAATTTCAAAAAAGCGGAAAGGACCAGATGTAATTTGTTCTATGGATGAACAAGAATTGAAAGAACTACTTTTTGCCTCGAAGAATGTGCATGATTCTCTTTCATCTAGAAAAGATGTGATAAAAGAGGAAAATATAACTCGTAGGTTTGCCTTTCACTCAGTTGTATCGAATTCAGATATTATAAAGGGACAAAAGTTTTCCAAAAAAAATCTTACTACTAAAAGACCTGGCACAGGTTTTTTCCCCGCTTCTAAAATTAATACCTTATATGGGAAAAAATCAAAAACAAACATTAAAAAAAATAGGCTTATAAGAAAAAATGATGTTCTATAAAAAAAAAATTTTATTTGTCACATCTACTCGAGCTGATTATGGAAAGATAAAGCCTTTGATAATTAAGACGCAAAAAAATAAAAAATTTATAAGCAAAGTGTTTGTCACTGGTATGCATAATTTAAAATTATACGGAAAAACTATTGGGGAATTAAAAATGGACAAGATTTCCGGCCTAATTGTTCACAACAATCAGAATAAATTTTCAAAAATGGACGAAATATTAATTAATACCATACGTGGTTTTTCACCAGTCTTAAAAAAATTTAAGCCAGATCTTGTCGTAATACACGGAGATAGAACAGAACCATTAGCTTGCGCGTTATCAGCTCTTTTAAATAATTTTAACGTAGCTCATATAGAGGGAGGAGAAGTGAGCGGGACAGTTGATGAAATGTTAAGACATGCTATATCGAAAATATCACATATTCACTTAGTATCTAATAAGACGGCAAAAAAGAGGCTAATTCAAATGGGCGAGAACAAAAAAAATATATTTGTTGTTGGTTCACCAGACGTTGATATGATCCTAGGAAAAGACTTACCTAACTTAAATATAGTAAAAAAAAGGTATGATATCACATTCGAAAATTACGCGATAGGCATTATTCACCCTATAACAACAAATTTAAAAAATCTTAAAAGAGAAACAAAAATATTTTTAAATAGTATAGTAAAAAGTAATTTAAATTATATTTTAATTTACCCAAATAATGATCACGGTTCTGATATCATTTTAAATGAAATTAAAAAATTGAAGAAAAATAAAAAATTTAAAATTTTTCCCTCCATAAGATTTGAATATTATTTAACATTACTCAAAAATTCAAGATTCATTATTGGAAATTCAAGCTCTGGTATTATTGAGGCCCCTTATTATGGTGTGTCAACAATAAATTTAGGAGATAGACAAAAAAACAGATTACAATCAAAACTTATAAAGAATGAAAGTTTTAACGAAAAACTAATTTTGAAATCAATAGATTTTGCAAAAAATAGAAAAATTAAAAAAAGAAAATTTTTTGGGGATGGTAAATCAGCAGAAAAAATCATGCAATTATTTCTTTCAAATAAGATATGGAATATAAGCAATCAAAAAAATTTTATTGATATTATTTAATATTACTTTTCAAACACGAAGTTGTAAGTTTTTGAAAACTTTTGACTTTTTGTTACTTTGCCTTGCTTTTTATGTTTAATTTTAAATCCATTTTCTGCCAATAGTCTTTTAACAGAAGTTGACTGCTCTTCGAAATTTTCGTTTAGTTCAATTGATAAACTTCTTAGTTTTTTATCGTTTAAATAATTATCTGCTCCTTTAAGTATTTTATGTTCTATTCCGTCAACATCTAACTTAATATAATTTGGAAATTTAAGAATTTTTTGATCTAACAAATAATTAATATTAGTACCAAATAGCTGATATGAGTGATTTGGTTCAAAACTTAACCCCTCAAAATTTTTTGTATCACCAAATGTACTCATTGACCATCCTTCCATAAATTTTATTTCATTCATTTTTGAAAAAATATTTTCTTTTTCTGACAGAGGTAATTGAAAAATTTTAATTTTATCTAAAAAATTATTTTTATAAATATTTCTACTCAATATTCTTAAATTATTTACTGACGGTTCAAAACTAATTATATCAATATTTTTATGTTTGATAGCAGCGTATATTGAGTAGAGACCTATGTTAGCACCAATGTCCCAAAAAACTATGTTTTCACCCTCAAAAGTGTCTATCCATTCAAGAGTTTCTGGTTCTTTAGTAAAAAATGTTTTTATTCGCCAATCTATTATTTCGTTAGGAATAAAAAAAATAATATTTTTATCTAATATTTTTTTTCTTTTGTAGGAGCTGCTTTCAAAAAATTCTTTAAACCAATATAAAAATCTTTTTTTAAGAAATAAATAAAAAATTTTATCCAAAATATGAACTAAGTTAAAAATTAAAAAAAATATTTTTTTAGTAAAAGATTGAAGAATAAAGATTAGTCTAGGAAAAATATTATTCAAGTTATTATTAAACTGTAAATTTAAAATATTTGTAGATGTAAGGATTAAACTTGTATCTCATTAATCCTAAATATTTATTTGTACCTTCTGCTGCAAAAACCTCTTTTATTCTTTTAGTTTTTAATTGATAACTTAGAATATATCTTGTAGTAACTCCATCGCCTTTATAAGAATGCCAGCTTTCTTTCTCTTTTCTCGAGAAAAAAACTCCTCTGTTTTGCCTCCATTCAATTGTCTTCAGACCATTACCTTTTTTATCTTTGTAAAAATTTGTTCCTGTGCTTTTTGCTGGTGATAAATAAATTACACCTGTTAAAAGTTTGTCTGGATTATCATCATGGATTGGAAAATTCATTTTTTTTCCTGTGGCTATTAAGGAGAAGTCCGAGTAATCGTATAATTTTACTTTTTCAGGCGAGAGTTTATCCAAAATTTTTAATACTTTATCGTGGTAATTCTTTACTAATCTTTGTGTCATTGAGTCACTTAAAAAATTTTGTTTAAATATTTTATCTTTTTCATATCTTGTATGATAATGACCAGTTTTATTATCCTCTACTGGGCCAGGTAGAAGATTTAAAATTTCCTCATAATCCTCTTTATTTAAAAAATTATCTATAATTTCAATTTGCATTTTTTATGTTTTTTATAAAAATTTTTTTTATAATTTTAATTTTATTTTTTTCTAATTTATTAATATCCGAAATAACTTTTTTAAGAAAGATATCTTTTGGTAAAAAAATATATTTATATATTGAAATAAAACGATTAATCATTTCAAATTGAACATTTTTTAAAATAATTTTTGGATAAAATGACAAAAAGTCACTTTTTGCAATATTACTATTCACGAATTTTAGAATTACTTTATTTATTTTAGTTTTGATTACAATCTTTGCTTTAGGGTATATTCTATTTATTCTTAATCTTATCATAGGTTTCCATTCAGCTTTGAATAAGATTGATTTCAAGATTTGTTTAAAAAACCATTTAAATTTTTCAGTTTTTTTTAATGATCTCAACCAATAATTATAAGCAATATGATAGTGATTGTGATGAAATTTTTTAAAATTTACCGGTCTAGGATATGATAAACACTCTACTTTATTTTTTAAAAAAATATACTCATCTCCAAGAAATGAATAACCTTCTCTTATTTTATTAAGAGCGTAAAGAGTCTTACCACTTCCTTGAGGGCCAAGAATTAAATGTGAGGAGTTTTTTTTTTTTACTGCACCAGCATGAAGCATACAAATTTTTTTTTTAGAGAGTAGAACGTATATTGTACTTTCAATAGCGTACAAAAAAAACCACTTATTAAAGCTTTTTTCAATTTCTATAAAAATTTTATTTTTAAAATATTTACTAAGATTATAGCTTAAAATTTTATCATCTTTTATAAAATAAAAAATTTTTAATTTTGTTTCATAATAAAGGTTTTTGTTAAGTTTTAAGGCATCGCTCGGAACTCTTATTTTTGTTCTAAATTTAATTAAAATATTTTTTTTAAAACTTCGTTTTTGAATAAAATTAAAAAACTCTTCTGCAATGAATTTACTAATATTCTTGGGCGAATTACTTATATTTAAACCAATAAGGTTGTGTATATTAATATTAATCATCTTGTAAGATTTTTAAAAATAAAGAATTAAAATTTTTGTTGTTTTTATCAATTAAAATTTTTTTAAATTTGCAATTTTTTAGCAACTTAATTAATAGATCATGATATGTTTTAGCTAAGTTGATTTTATTATTAAACTTTTTAATTGAATTATTAACTAAAACTAACCTAAAAAGACGGTTTTTTTCATGTTTAAAATTATTTAAAATTTTCTTAGCAAAAAAATTTTTTTTTATTTTTTTAAATTTTGTTTTGACATTATTTTTTTGGCTTATAAAAAATATATTTTTTATATTGAAAAGGCTTACATTTTTAAAGCTTACATATTTAAACGGTAAAGAGAGTCTCAGAATTCTTAAAATATTATTTAACTTTTTAAATGGGATTACCATTGAGATTTTTGCTCGATATAAATCAAATTTGTTAAAAAATTTTTGATTTTCAGAAATATCATAATCCATTAACAGCACGTCTTTTCTTAATGGATATAAGGTACTATTCTTAATCAAACACCATTCATCAAATATTCTACTTTTATCTGAAAATTTTAATGCCTCTAAAACAATTCTTGTTTTTCCAACTCCTCCATAAGAGGCAAATAATTTTCCTATTTTGTTTAGGCTAAAACCACTAGAATGTATTGGAAGAAATTTTGATTGAATGAGTTTTATTAAAATTAAATCATCAAGAATATTTATTAAATCTAAATTAGGGATATTTTTATCAATATAAATTTTTATTTTATATTCAAAAATTGAATTCTCAATTATCAATCTTCTTCCACCAAAACCGATAAGAATTTTATCATTACTCTTTTTCAAAAAGTTTTTTTTATGATAATCATTTATTTGATTAATTTCTTCATTTGAGTTAATTAAAATTAAAATTTTCTTGTTGAAAAAATTTTTATATTTCAAAAAAGAATATCTTTTTTTAAGTTCTAAAAGATTTAAAGAGGAATTGGAAATTACTACCAATTTCTTTAAAATTGAAGTTTTATACATTTGTTTTATTCATTAAAAAATTTATATTTTCTTGAATTGAGATATTCTTATTTATTGTAAAAACGAAACAATTAGTTTTTCTTAAAAATTTTTTAAGAGTTTTTAACTCAAAGTCTCTATTAAGTTTCTTTTCTCTATTAAGTAAATCAAGCAATGCAACATAGTTTTGTTCTGGAAATTCTTTCACTTGATCTTTTGATAACAAAATTCTTTTTATTGTATAATCATTTTTAATTTTTTTCAGTTCACATTTATTTCCAATTTCAGTAAATAAAAAAATTTTAGGCTTAACTCTTCGCGAAATCAAATTGTTAGGTAACAAGTAATAATTTTTATTATTTCTTTTTAATTTTTTTTTTTCAAAAAATCTCTTTAATTCAGGCATTATTTTTTCAGAGTCATCCATAATTCTTATCCATTCAGGAAATGGATAAATAAAATTACTATCAAAAAGCAAAAAATTATCTGATAAAAATTTAAAACGATTTTGAATTGTCATAAATAACGTTAAATTTGATTTAGCTACTCCTGCAAGACCTGAAAATATATAACCCTTGTTATTTATTGAGGCAGCTCCTCCGTGTAAAGAATAAATTTTAAACTTTCTTGATAATGTCCAAATTATGGGAAGTATAATTGATTGTCTAATTATAGAGTAACTATCTGTTCTAAATAAAACTTTTTTAATTATATTTTTGGATTTTGAAAAAACTTCATTATAAATTTGTTTATTTACATTAATAGAAATTTTTCTTTTTTGGTTTACAAATTCATAAATCAATCCATGATTTTGAAAAATTAACTTGTTGTTATCCAATAAAACATTATTTCCAATCTTATTAATTTTTTCACCAAGATTTTTAAAATTTTTCTTATCAGTTAAGTTGATATTTACCTTAATTTGAAATTTGTAATTTTGCCTTTTTTTAAAAAAAAAAAAACTTTTTTCTATAAATTTTCTAATATTATTGTCTGGGCAGTTTATCGAAGCTTTTATATTATATATATAGTAATGTAGATTGCTGTATTTGTTCATTTAATCTGCAAAATAATATATCGTTCAATTGTTGAACTATCAATAATTTTTTTGTATTATATTGATAAAATTTATGACTATAAAAAATCTAAAATTATCAGATTATGGTTTCTCCGTTTTACAAATAGAAACAAAGTCTAATTGTAATATGGCATGCAAATTTTGCCCATATCCAATAAGAGAAGATAATAAATCAGTAATGTTAGAGCATGACGTGTTTAATCTGATTGATCAAATTGACCCAAACGATACAAATTTTGAGTATGTGTGTTTTAGTCAATATAATGAACCACTTCTTGACTCAAATATTTTTAAATATATTCGCTACGCTAATTCAAAAAAAATAAGAAACTTATTAATTACAAATGCTTTATTATTAAATAATAAGAATAAAAGAGATGAAATAGTTCAGGCAAGTCCAACATTCTTAAAGATTTCTTTACAAACCATTAATAAAGATAAATTCAACTGGTCTCGCGGTACAAATTTAGATGTACAAGATTATTTTACGAGAATTTATAAACTCCTTTCAGAGATTAAAGAGAAAAAAACAAAGGTTAGTGTAGATTTGGCTTGTAATTTTATAAGTCCTAAAAAAAAGATTCTTAAAAAAATACTTGGTCTAAGCACAGGAGACTTCTCAGTTCCCGACAATACTAAACAAATTACAAATGATTTAATCAATTTTATAAAAGGTTTATCGAGTTTTGATAATTATTTTAAAGTCGATGAAGAAAAAATAAAAAGTTTTTTAGTTAATTCAACGAATTATTATGTACAAGAGGTAGGACTTGAACTGGCTCCAAATATTTTTGTCAAGATTAAACCTTTTATTCATGGAAGAAGAATAAGTGAATTCAAACCTCTAATCAACTCTTTCTCTTGTGAAGAAAGAATTTTAGGTATACTAGCTGATGGCAGTCTAATGCCTTGCTGCAAAACTTATAATAACGATTTATCTTTAGGCAATATTAAAAAAGACTCAATTAATAAAATTTTAAACAAAAATCAAAAATGGTTAAAAAATTTAAGAGGCAAAAATAATTTTAAGGACGAAATCTGCAAAAAATGTTACGGAGAACCTTCAATAAGAGGAACTTTTTTTAGAGCGGCAATAGAACAATTTAAAAGATAAAATTAACTTAAAATTTTAAATACATTGAATAATTCAAATTTAAGAAAAAGCTATAAAAATTTAAAAGTTCTTGTAACTGGTTCAACTGGTTTTAAAGGGTCATGGCTTTGCTATTGGTTAAATCAAATTGATTCTAAGGTAATTGGCGTTGGACTAAGACCAGAAAAAGATAGTATTTTATTTAAATCTCTAAATCTAGAAAAAAAAATTTCCCAAAATTATATTAATATTGAAGATTATTATAAGATTGAAAAATTAATCAAAAAAGAAAAACCAGATATAATATTTCATTTGGCTGCTCAATCGATAGTGTCTGAAAGTTTTATTAACCCACTTAATACAATTAAAACTAACACTTTAGGAAGTGCAAATATTCTTGAAGCCGTTAAGAAAAATAAAATAGAAAATTTAGTTTTTATCACCTCAGACAAATGTTATTTGAATATGAACTCCTCAAGACCTTATAAAGAAAAAGATTTGCTTGGCGGTCATGACGTCTACTCTTCATCAAAAGCAGCTGCTGAAATATTATTTCATTCTTATCATGATAGTTTTTTTTATTCTGAAACAGGAAAATTAAAAAAAACATCTGCAAGAGCAGGAAATGTAATTGGTGGCGGAGATTTTAAAAAGAACAGAATTATACCTGATTTTTTTAGATCAATTTCAAAAAAAAAAAAACTGTTAATTCGAAATCCTCATGCAACAAGACCATGGCAACATGTATTAGAACCTTTATCAGGTTATTTAATTCTAGGTGAAAAGTTATTGAATAATAATCTAAGCAAAAATCTGTATCCTAGTTGGAATTTTGGTCCATACAAGAAAAATTGTAAAAAGGTTAAAAAAGTAATCGACTCTTTTTATGATGAATTAGGGTTAAGAAGAAATTATAAAGTTAAAAAAAAATTAAATTTGAAAGAGTCTCAACTTTTAAGTCTTGATATAACTAAAGCCAAAAAGGAATTGAATTGGGAGCCAAAATTTACACTACAAGAGTGTATAGAATTAACAACTGATTGGTACATTAGTTTCTTATCGGGTGAACCTGTCGAAAGAATAACTGCAGAACAAATTGAATTTTTTGAAAATAAATGAAAATAAGAAAAAAGTGTAGAATTTGCAATCATAAGTTACAAAGAATTATATCTTTTAAAAAAATAAGTTTGGTCGGCAATTTTTATAGAAAAAAGGGTGATAAAAAAAAATTCCCAATAAGCTTAAATTATTGCAAGAAATGTAAGCATGTTCAAATCGCAGAGATAATTAATCCAAAAAAATTATTTTCAAACTATTTATGGCAAACAAGTGTATCAAGAACTAATTTTTTAATATTTGAAAAATTATTATCAAAATATAAAAAATTTTTTTCAAAAAAAAGTAAGCTTTTAGAGATCGCTTGTAATGACGGTTCATTTTTAAAGTATGTACAAAAAAGATGTAGCTGCTTTTTAGTAGGTATTGATCCCGCTAAAAATATTTTTACCGGTGATAAAAATATAAAATTTATCAACAACTTTTTTGATTTTTCAGTAAGTAAACAACTATTAAGAAAATTTGGTAAATTTGACATAATTTTTGCAAGAAATGTTTTAGCTCATGTGACAAATCCCAACGAAATATTTAAAGGTGTAAAGGAGTTGCTATCAAAAAAAGGTATCTTTATAGTCGAAGTGCCGCATCTTTTACCAATTTTAAAAAACCTTCAATACGACAATATTTTTCACGAGCATCAAGGATTTCATTCTTTAAAATCAATAAAAGACCTATTCAGTAAAAATAATTTAATAGTTTCAAATGTACATCAAATTGGCTCTCAAGGTGGTTCAATTAGATGTGAGATAAAAAATAAAGGGAATAAAAAAAATATTAAGGTAAAGAAACTTATAAACCATGAAGTTGAAAATAAACTTTTTAATCAACAATATTTAAAATCATTTAAAAATAAAATATTAAAACATAATAAATCTTTATATAATTTTATAAGTATACTTAAGAAAAAAGGTATGAAAATTTCTGTATACGGTGCCTCAGGTAAAGGTCAGGCATTAATGCAATTTTGTGAGATCAATAATAAATTGATAGATGGAGCTTATGATAAAAGTAATTTAAAAAAAGGAAGATTTACTCCCGGCACTAATATAAAAATTCATTTACCAAAATATATTAGTAGGCAGAATATCGACTATATGCTTTTACTTTCTTGGAATTTAAGATCAGAAATTTTAAAACAAGAAATCCAATTTTTAAGGCAAGGAGGTAAATTTATAATCCCTTTTCCTGAACCTAGGGTTATAAAATTATGAAAGTTGTAATATTAGCTGGAGGATTTGGTACGAGACTATCAGAATATACTGATAGCATTCCTAAGCCGATGGTACCAATAGGTGGCTTACCCATGATACACCATATTATCAATATCTACGCAAGTTATGGACATAAAGAGTTTTACATAGCATTAGGATACAAAGGTGACGTCATAAAAAAATACTTTAAAAATAAGATTGATGGATTAACTATTAATTTAATTGATACAGGTTCAGAGACATTGACAGGTGGTAGAGTAAAAAGGTTAGAAAAGTATCTTAAAAATGAAAAATTTCTTTTAACTTATGGTGATGGTTTATCTAATATAAATATACGTGAACTAATCTCTTTTCACGAAAGACACAAAAAAATTGTTACTATGTCAGCAGTTAGACCTCCAGCAAGATTTGGGGCTTTAATGCTTAAAGATGATAAAATTATAAAATTCAAGGAAAAGGTTCAATTAAATGATAATTGGATTAATGGCGGTTTCTTTGTGGTAAATCCAAATTTTTTTCAATATCTAAAAGACGATCAGACAATTTTAGAAAAAGATCCAATAGAAAATTTAGTCAAAGATGATGAAATAAGGGCATTTAGGCATGAAGGGTTTTGGCAATGCATGGATCACAAAGTAGATAAAGATTACTTAGATAATTTGGTGGAAGAAAAAAAAGCACCATGGTTTATAAAAGAATGAAAATACTTATAATTGGAGGAACAGGATTTATTGGGTTTAATTTATTAAAAAAATTAAAAAATTTAAGATTTAGTATAACAAGTATTTCACTAAGTTATCCAAAAAAAAATAATTTAATTTCAGGCGTAAATTACATTAAATTAGATATTACAAATAAAAATGAAATAAAAAAAATCAATGGAAACTTTGATATTGTAATTAATGCAGGTGGATACGGGGGGTTAGATGGCAATTTTAGAGATACTAATAAAATGTATCAAAATCAAATCAAAGGATTAAAAAATGTCACAAGTTTTTTCTTAAAAAAAAAAATTAAAAAATTCATACAAGTTGGTAGTTCCCTAGAGTATGGTTCAGTATCAGGAATTCACACAGAAGACAGTCATTCTAAAAATCCCATTACAATTTATGGTAAATCAAAACTTAACTCCACAAATTATTTAAAATTTTTAAATAAAGTTTTCAATTTTCCAGTAGTAGTTTTGAGGTTGTATCAAGTATACGGTCCAAACCAAAAAAATAATAGACTTATTCCTTATATAATTGAGTCAATAATAAAAAATAAAAAAATTTTTACTACTAGAGGAGATCAGATAAGAGATTTTTGTTATATAGACGATGTAACAGAAGCTATAATAAAATGTTTTAACTCAAAAAAATCTATTGGTGAAATTATTAATATTGGTTATGGCAGAGGGTATCAAATTAAAGATATACTCAAAAAAATTTTTAAATTTTTCCCAAAATATAAAGTAAAAAGGAAAGTTAAAATAAATTTATCTTCAAAAAAACAAGTTAAAAAACTTGTTCCATCTATAAAAAAAGCAAAAAAGATACTTCGTTGGAGTCCAAAAATAAGCTTTAACGAAGGAATAAAAAAAACAATTAATAGTTTTAAATGAACAAACCGCTAGTAAGTATTGTGATGAACTGTTTCAATGGAGAAAAGTTTTTAAAAAGAGCTTTAAAAAGTATAATTAATCAAAGATATTATAATTGGGAATTAATTTTTTGGGATAATCTTTCTACCGACCAAAGCAAAAATATATTTTTAAGCTTTGATGATAAAAGATTAAAATATTTCTGTTCAAAAAAATTTAAGAAACTTTATGATGCAAGAAATGATGCTTTGGAAAAATGCAATGGTAAATATATTTCATTTTTAGATGTCGATGATTGTTGGTTAGAGGAAAAATTGAATAAACAAGTTGAATTATTAGAAAAAAATAAAGATACAGGCTTAGTTTATTCAAATTTTTTGACAGTAAATTTAAATAGATTTTTTTTTAAAAAAAAAGAAATGAATATTAAAACGTTTAAATCTGGGATTATAACTGAATATTTAATGAAGAATTATTTTATAGGTTTACTCACGGTGATGATCAGAAAATCTTCAATGAAGGATGACCTATTAAATTTTGACTCCAAATATAATATGTTATCGGATTTTGATTATATTTTAAGATTTTCACAAACTAATAAAATTGATTTTATTGGAGAGACTTTAGCCATTTATAATCAACATAAAGATCAGTTACAGTTAAAAAATATTTCCATCCAAGCTTGTCAATTCGATGAGTGGTTTAAGAAAAAAGTAGTAGAGAAAAAAATTTTTGGTGAAAATAAAAATTTTTCGAATTTAGAAAAGAGAAGAGATTTCTTAAATTTTTTAAAAAATGCCGAAAATAAAAATATTTTAATCAATCTCAAAGATTTATTTTTTTACAAAAATAATATAAATAAAGTTAAGCTGTTTTTTATAGTTCTTTTGCCTAAAAATTTAATTGAGAAGATTTTCAGCTTAACTTAAAGGGCGTGTAGTTCAGTGGTAGAACGCTACGTTGACATCGTAGAGGTCATAAGTTCAATTCTTATCACGCCCACCATTATTGTTAATTAGTCCTAAATAAAAGCTATTTACAAGATTACTTAAAAATAATATAAAACGCCTGCCTGGTGATTTTTGCGAAGGGGCCACACCCGATCCCATCCCGAACTCGGAAGTTAAGTCCTTCAGCGCCGATGGTACTTTGTCTTAAGATATGGGAGAGTAGGTCGTTGC
>MDTA01021483.1_pt1 | contig 28272 bp, 21 predicted proteins | sample 811151 | NCBI WGS metagenome assembly MDTA01 (sample SAMN05326648, study PRJNA326480) | marine metagenome | isolation source: seawater | place: Indian Ocean: South | collected 2010 | reverse complement strand
GTGAGGTAAGAGCTCACCGGTTTTTTGGTAACAAAAAACGCATGGCAAACCCCACTGGGAGCAAGGTTAAATAGAGAGGACATTGCATAATTGCTAAAAACAGTCTTTAGTTAGTCCTCTGGGTTAACCGCTTGAGCTTAAACGTGAGTCTAAGCCTAGAGAAATGACATCTTAAATGACAGAACCCGGCTTATAAATTATCTGGCAAATCTCACATTATTGTTCTACTTTTGTACTAATTTACAAATACATTCTTATTGACTATTTAACAAAAACCCATACTATCCCATTTAATCCCATAATGGAGGATGATGAAAAAAATAGTAAAAAAAAGGTTTTTTTTAAAATATGTTTTTATCAAGCTACGAAAACAAAATAGACAAGAAAGGCAGAGTTTCTGTGCCAGCTAATTTTAGATCGTATTTAAATTCTTTAGGATACAATGGTTTTATAAGCTATCCTTCTTTTAATCATCCTGCCTTAGAAGGTTGTTCACAAGATAGAATAGAAAAATTATCTAATACAATAGACTCACTGAGTCCATTTGAAGAAAAAAGAGATTATTTTGCTACCTCGGTTTTATCTGAAAGTGAAAATTTGCAATTTGATACAGAAGGAAGAGTTTCTCTAACAGAAAATTTATTAAGTCATGCGAAAATAAAAAATAATATTCTATTTGTTGGTTTAGGAAAAACCTTTCAAATCTGGGAGCCTAAAAATTTTGAAAAATTTAAATCTTTTGCACTAAAAAAAGCTTTTCAGAATAGATCAAATTTAAAGTGGGAAAATAAACAGAAAGGGGAGATGTCATGACTATTAATGTTGGAGGAGGTGAATTAAGAGAATTAAAACCACGAATTTTAGTAATTGGAGTAGGTGGCGCTGGAGGTAACGCAATTAATGCAATGATTGACGCTGGTATGCAAGGAGTAGAATTTGTTGCGGTAAATACAGATGCACAAGATCTTAAAATGAGCAAAGCAGATGCCAAGATACAAATTGGTATGAATCTTACAAAAGGTCTTGGAGCAGGTGCAAAAAATGATATAGGCCAAGCAGCCGCAGATGAATCTATTAATGAAATTATAAATTATATTCAAGGGAGCAATATGGTTTTTATTGCTTCTGGAATGGGAGGTGGTACCGGAACAGGCGCATCACATGTAATTGCAAAAGCGGCTAGAGAAATGAATATCTTGACTGTTGGCGTCACGACTTTACCTTTTTCTTATGAGGGTCCAAAAAGAATGAGAAGAGCAGTAGCAGGTTTGGAAGAATTAAAGAGACATTTAGACACAACTATAGTGGTTCCAAATCAAAATCTATTTAAAATTGCAAATGAAACAACAGGTTTTGAGGAATCATTTAGTTTATCCAACGATGTTTTAAAACACGGAGTTCAAAGCATTACAGACTTAATGGTTAGACCTGGTATGATAAATTTAGATTTTGCAGATGTTGAAACTGTTATGAGTTCAAGTGGAAAAGCAATGATGGGAACTGGAGAAGCAGAAGGAGAAAATAGAGCAATGGCCGCAACTGAATTAGCCCTAAACAATCCTTTGATAGACGAATATACTCTTCAAGGAGCTAAAGGTTTACTTGTAAATATAACAGGCGGTAGCGATATAAAACTCTTTGAAGTTGATGCTGCTGTAAACAAGATCAGGGCAGAAGTCGATCCAGAAGCTGAATTAATATTTGGCGCTATCAAAGATGAAAATATGAACGGGAAGATTAGAGTATCGATTGTAGCAACTTCTCTAAAAGGTTCTAATATTTCTCCAGAATTAAAACCGATATTAAATGTCGTAAATGGTTCTAATGGGATAAGTAATAATTTTTCAGAAAATTTATTTTCAAGAAATAATTTAGAACAAAACTTTGTCAATTCTATTGATGGTGCAACAGCTTTAAAACTTGATGAGAATTACGAAATTAAGAATAATGAAGAACAAAACTCTCTCATCGATAAATTTGAGAGAATTGAAGAAAATCAAATAGCACAAGAAACATCAAATAATCAAATTTCAGAGGAAATTCCAGCTGGAGTATCTATTGAGAGTGCTGCATATATGGAAAATAGTTCTGATCTTAATGATGTTTCAATAAACAAATTAAGAAGCGAAACTGAGGAAGAAAAGATACAAGAAGAGTATACCCCAAAACTTTTTTCTGAAGATCAAAATCACCTAGAGGATCATAATGAAGAAATAAGAGAACACAAAGAGGATGATCAACTTTTTGATCAAGATACAAATGAAGAAGAAGATTTTGAAATACCTGCATTTTTAAGAAGACAGAAGTTTTAATGATAAGAAAAGATATTAATGAAAACTCAAAAATCATCACTGGAAACCCCTCATTTTCCAGTGATGTTGAGTGAAATAATTAAAATTTCCTCTCCTAAAGAAGGTGGTTTATTTATTGATTGTACTTTCGGTGGAGGAGGCTATTCAAAAGAAATTTTAAAATTTAAAAAAACAAATGTCATAGCTATCGATAGAGATGAATCTGTAGTTTCTATTGGTAAAAAATTTGAAAAAAAATTTTATAAGAGATTTAAATTTATAAAATCAAAGTTCAGCCAGATAAATACTATAGTAAATGGATACGTAGATATAATAATTTTTGATCTTGGCATCTCTTCTATACAGATAAATGATTTAAAAAGGGGATTTTCATTTAAATCTAAAGATAAGCTCGATATGTCAATGGGTCTTTCAAATATATCAGCCCAAGATGTTGTTAATAATTTAAGTGAGTCTCAACTTAAGCTTATAATCAAGGTACTTGGAGAGGAAAGAGAGGCAGCGATAATTGCTAAAAATATTGTAAAAGCAAGAATCCAAAAAAAAATTACAACAGCTAATGAATTGGTAAGAATAATAGAAAAAAGTAAAAAAAAAAATTTTTATAATAAAATTAATCCAAGTACAAAAACTTTTCAGGCATTGAGAATATTTGTTAATAAAGAAATTTCAGAACTAATAAATGGAATTATAAATGCCACAAAAATATTAAAACCAGGAGGAAAAATTTTAATTGTAAGCTTTCATTCGATTGAGGATAAGATTATAAAGTATTTTTTTAGGAATTTTTCTAAAAATAAATCAAAACCATCTAGATATTTTCCAGAAAATAATGAAGAAAATCTTGTTTTATTTGAAGATTATTCAAACAAAGTTATAAGGCCTTCAAAAAATGAATTAATTAAAAATAAACCATCAAGATCTGCAAAGTTAAGATTTGCAACCAGAAGTCAAAACGAATTTAGTTTTCCATCTAATTTAATTAAAAAATTTAACAAATATTTAAAGATTGAGGGTATTCATGTTTAAACTAAAGTTTTTTTTTACTATTCTAATCTTCTCGTCTTTATTAATTGTAACATCAATTATTAAAAACCAAACTAGAGAAATTGAAAAAAAAATTTTCAGTTTAAACAAAATTATTGCTAATAAAGAAAAAGATTTAAATGAAACTCAGCTTGATTTTGCTTATTTAACTTCTCCTGCAATGGTAGAACAAAGAATCAAACATATAGATGATACTTATTATCTGCCAATGAAAAATTCAAAAATATTTTTAAGTCTATCAAACTTCATTGATCTTCAAAATAAACTTGTAGGCTATAAAGATAAATATGTCGAAAAAATTCAAGAAAAATAAAAATTATAATACAAACCAAAGTAGTTTTTACTTTGAGGATTACTTAGAAACTAACAAAAAAAATAAAATTACAAAAAAGAATAATTTTCAGGATCGAATCTATATTTTATTTTTTCTTTTTTTTTCGCTAATACTTATTTTCAGTATTAGAATCGTTCATGTTTCTCTAAATAAAATCAAAATTCATAGCCAAGAAAATACTCTAAATAAATTTAATTTACTGAGAAGAGACATTGTTGATAGAAACGGAGATTTAATTTCGAGAAATATAATATCTTTTCATGCAGCAATAAATCCCAAACTTATAAAAGACAGGGATAATTTTTTAATTAAGTTAAGAGTAAATTTCCCAGAAATTTCGATAAATGAAATTTCAAATAAGTTAAAAAAAAATAAGTATTTTTATTTGAAAAAACGTATTAGCCAAGATGAAAAAGATAGATTATGGGAATTGGGAGAAAAAGGAATTATTTTCGAGCCTTTTCAATCAAGAATTTATACCCACGCAAATTTATTTAGCCATGTTATAGGTCAGGTTGATTATGATAATTATGGAATTTCTGGGATAGAAAAATATTTCGATAAACAACTTAAGGATGAAAGGTTAAAACATAAACCATTTAAACTCACTTTAGACTCAAATATTCAACATTTAATTAGTCAGGAACTTAGCAAGGCAATAAATACTTTTGACGCTTCAGGTGGCGCCTCATTGTTAATGAATGCAGAGAACGGAGAAGTGTTATCTTTGGTATCATTACCAAACTTTGACATTAACTTAAGAGAAGATGTCAAAGATAAGAAGTATATCAATAAAATTACAAAAGGAGTTTATGAGCTTGGATCAATTTTTAAAACTTTTACAATTGCCCTAGCTTTAGAAAATGATATTGTTACTCCAAGTACAATAATTAAAGATATACCTCGTTCCATAAATTGTTCTAGGCATAAAATATCGGATATAAAAAAATTTCCAAAAGATTTATCTGTAGAAGACGTTTTAATAAGATCATCAAACATTGGAACTTTATTAATTGCTAAAAAAATTGGAGAGGAAAAATATAAAAAATTTTTAGATAATACAAAAATACTAAAAAGCCCGGATTTTCAATTAGAAGAAGTTGGTAGTCCTATAAAATTCAAATGGAATAAATGTAAATTAGAAACAATTTCTTTTGGACACGGAATAACAACTACTCCATTGCAAGCAGCAGCTGTTTATGCTTCACTTACAAATGGCGGGATAATAGTGAAACCAACGCTAGTTAAAAAAGAAAAAGAGAAAGAGTCCAAAAGATTGATTTCAAATAAAACAAGTGAAGATTTAAATAAAATCTTAAGAAAAGTTGTGACCGAGGAACAAGGCACTGCAAGCCTCGCTAATATTGACGGTTATTATGTGGGGGGAAAAACAGGAACTTCTCAAAATTATCAAAACCAGAATGAAAATTTAAATACATTCATATCAATTTTTCCCTCAGAGAAACCAAAATATACTTTATTAGTAATGTTAGAAAACCCAAAAGTAGCAAAGAACTTAACATATAATTATCGAGGTATTAAAATTAGAGGTACACGCAATGAAGCTGGGTGGAATTCCGTTTATGTTGCAGGCAAAATTATAGAAAAAATTGGACCAATTTTAGCCATAAAAAATAAAGATTTTAAAGATAAGCATGTTGTTGAAAAATTTAATTAAAAATACTCCAGAAAACAAAAAAAGATTAATAATTCACGGTCTTACAACCAATAGTAAGAAAGTGAAAAAAGGTTATATTTTTTTTGCAATAAAAGGCTATAAACTGAACGGGGAAAAGTTTATTGATGAAGCAGTTAGAAATGGTGCAGCAGTAGTAGTTTGTTCAAAAAAGTGCAAATATATCAATAAAAAAATATTAATAAAAAAAACATCTGATATAAGAAATTTTCTAAGCTACACTTGTTCAAAATATTTTAAGCTAAAACCTAAGAATATAATAGCTGTCACAGGAACAAATGGTAAAACATCTGTAGCAGATTTATTTTATCAAATTTTGGATTTAAATAATATACCTGTCGCATCAATCGGAACATTAGGAATAAAATACAAAGATAAAATAATTAATTCAAATTTAACATCACCTGATACAATTTCTTTACACCAAACGCTCGAAACTCTAAAAAAAAATAAAATAGAAAATGTAATAATTGAAGCTTCGAGTCATGGTCTTGATCAAAAAAGGCTAAATAATATTAATTTTAAAGCAGGAATTTTTACAAATTTTAGTCAAGATCATCTTGATTATCATAAATCAATGCATCGATACTTTAAAGCTAAATTGTGTTTATTCAATAAAATTTTATTAACGAAAAAGACTATAATTTCTGATGAGGGCTCTAATGTATATTCCGGTTTAAAGAAGATATCAAAAAAAAGAAATTTAAACATAAGAAATATAAGCTTAATTGAAAAAAAACTACATAATCAACTAAGTAAAAAATTTAATGAATTCCAGATAAAAAATTTAGCGATGGCAATCCTTGCAGCGAAAATATGTAAAGTAAAAGAAAAAAAAATCTTTTCTTCATTAAAAAAGATTAAAAGCGTAAATGGAAGACTTGAACTAGTAAGAACTTTCCCTAATAACATAAAAGTATATGTTGATTTTGCTCACACTCCTGATGCGTTAAATAAATCGATAAAATCTTTAAAAGGAGAAGAAAATAAAAATATTTCTTTAGTATTTGGTTGCGGTGGAGATCGAGATTTCAAAAAACGACCCTTGATGGCAAAAATAGCTAGCTCAAATTGTTATAGAATTTATGTTACAGATGATAATCCAAGAAACGAAAAACCTGAAAAAATTAGAAATGAAATAATAAAAAATATAAAAAATATAAATTGCTTCAATATTGGAAGTAGAAAAAAAGCAATAGAATTAGCAATTAAGAATGCTGAGTCTAACGAAATTATTCTAATAGCAGGTAAAGGTCATGAGCAATATCAAATCTTCAAAAACAAAATATTAAAAGTTTCTGATAAGAAGATTGTAAGAACTTTAAAATTAAAAATAAGAAAACTTACAAATAAAGAAAAAATTTTTTCACAAAATAATCAAATTTTGAAGAAGATTATTAAGAGCAAAAAAATTATAAATTTCAATGGAATATCTATTGACTCAAGAACAATTAAAAAAGACAACTTATTTTTAACAATTAAAGGAAAAAAAAATGATGGTACAGATTTTATAAATGATGCATTAAAAAAAGGTGCAAAATATATTGTTTCCTCAAAATTAAAAAAGAAATATAAAAAAAAAACTATTCTAGTAAAAGACGAAATTAATTTTCTAAATCATTTTGCTTCAATAAAAAGAGATTTAACTACAGCAAAAATTTTTGCAATTACCGGAAGCGCAGGCAAAACTTCTCTAAAAAATTTAATAAGAGAATTAATGCAAAATTTTGGAGAGACGTTTAGCTCTCCTAAATCTTATAATAATCATTATGGAGTACCTTTAAGTTTATCTCAATTAAATTTAAATCATAAATATGGTGTTTTTGAAATAGGCATGAGCAAAGCTGGAGAAATAAATAATTTAACAAAACTTGTCCGACCACATATTGGAATTATTACTAATATTGCAGAAGCCCATATTGAAAATTTTAAAAATTTAAAAGGTATAGCTGAAGCTAAAGGTGAGTTAATAAATCATATAGAGGAAAAAGGTACAATTATTTTAAATCGTGATGATAAATTTTTTTTTCATTTAGCAAAAAAAGCAAAATATAAAAATTTAAGGATAGTTTCTTTTGGAATAAATAAAAAATCTGATATTTACCCATTATCAATAAAAAAAAGTAAAAAAGTTGACATATTATCCGTAAAGATAAGAAAAAAGATTATTAGGGTAGAGTTCAAAAATTTAAATATCCACAATATCTTGTCCTCACTTGCCTTATTAAGTGAATTAAAAATTGATATAAAAAAAATAGTAAAATTTTATAAAAATTACCAACCTTCTGAGGGACGAGGAAAAATACATAATATATACAGATATAAGAAAAAATTTAAGTTGATTGACGAAAGTTATAATGCAAATCCACTCTCAGTAAGAAATGCAATAATGAATTTAAATTCAATAAAAAAACAAAAGTTCAAAAAATACCTTCTACTTGGAGATATGTTAGAATTAGGAAATAAATCAGAGCGATTGCATGAGGATTTATCAAAAGTTATTAACAATTCAGATATAGATAAAGTATTTATTAAAGGTAACAAAACTCTCACAACTTATAAGAATATAGATAAAAATAAACGAGGTAACATTTTTCAACAAGAAGAAGATGTAGATTTTGCTTTAAATAATATTATAGCTAATAATGATTACCTTATGATTAAAGGCTCTAATGCAACAGGTTTAAACACATTAAGTAAAAGAATGATAAAAGGTTATTAAATGTTATTTCATTTTTTTACTTCTTTGATTGATCAATACTCTTTTCTAAATGTATTTAAGTATTTAACTTTTAGAACTGGTTTGGCAGTAATGACCTCATTAGTTGTAGTTTTTATAATCGGAGCCCCTCTCATTAAAATTTTCTCAGAAAAAATGATTACTGGTCCTATAAGACAAGATGGACCAATAGATCATATTGTAAAAAAAACTGGTACTCCAACAATGGGAGGAGTAATCATTATTATTGGAATAATCTCAAGCACTTTTCTTTGGGCAGATTTAACAAATATATATGTATGGACATTAATATTTGTTTCTCTCAGTTTGGGGTCCCTAGGGCTTATTGACGATATATTAAAAATTAAATTTAAAAACTCAAGCGGCTTAAAATCAAAATATAAATTTCTTGGGCAACTTTTTATTGGATGTATAGCTATATTAATACTAGTTAAGTATTCGGATCATGACTATTTATATAATCTTTACTTCCCTTTTTTTAAAAATCTAATTTTAAATATGGGTTTATTATTTATTCCTTTTGCACTTTTTGTAATTATAGGATCTTCAAACGCAGTTAATTTAACAGATGGGCTTGACGGCTTAGCAACTGTACCTGTGATGTTAGTTGCACTTTCATTTACACTTATCTCCTACGTAGTTGGTAATACAATTTTTTCTGAATATCTAAAGATTCAATATATTCCAGGCGTGGGAGAACTTTCAATTTTTTGTGGATCGATAGTCGGAGCATGTCTAGGCTTTCTATGGTATAACGCTCCCCCAGCCAAAATTTTTATGGGAGATACGGGATCACTTTCTTTGGGTGGTTCACTAGCTGCTATCGCTATTATTGTAAAACACGAAATTGTGTTAGCAATAATAGGTGGTTTATTTGTTCTTGAAACAGTTTCAGTAATTATACAGGTAATATCTTTTAAACTAACCGGCAAAAGAATTTTTAAGATGGCTCCTATTCACCATCATTTTGAAAAAAAAGGGTGGGCAGAATCTACAATTGTAATTCGTTTTTGGATTATAGCAATAATTTTAGCTTTAGTGGGATTAGCGACACTAAAACTAAGGTAAGAAATGATTTTCGTAAATAATTTTAAAAAATTATCTTACTTTGTCTATGGATTAGGCTTAACTGGAAAATCTGTCGTAAATTTTTTTAACAAAAATAATATTAAAAATTTTCAAGTATGGGATGATAAGGATAAATCATCATTTAAAAGTAAAAGACCACGAAACCTTGATAAAGCCTTAAGACAAGCAAATTATATAATTTTGAGCCCGGGGGTTAGTTTGAATTTATCTAAAAATAGAAAAAAATTAATAAAATATGAGAAAAAAATTATAACAGATATTGATTTGATTTTTTTAATGAAGAGAAATTTTAAAAGTATTGTTGTTACAGGAACAAATGGAAAGTCTACAACTTGTAAAATTATATATCATCTTCTTAAAAAAAATGGATTTAGAGTTCAACTTGGCGGGAATATAGGCACACCTATTCTTGATTTAGATATAAAGAAAAAAAGTGTAGTTATAATTGAAGCCTCTTCCTTTCAGTTAGCTCACTCAAAATTTATACTCCCAAATTATGCTTTTTTACTCAATATTACTAATGATCATTTAGATTGGCATGGCAATATAAAAAATTACATTAATTCAAAATTTAAAATTTTTAATCGGCAGAAAAAAAATCACTATTCTTTTGTAAATCATAAGTTTAAAATACATTTTAAAAAAAAAGGATTTCAAGGAAAACTAATTGTTCCGAGTTTGTCCAAATATAAAAAATTCAAAAAAAATATTAAAAATTCATATCTTAATTTAGATATAAACGATGAAAACATGGCTAATGTTTTTGAACTATCTAAGATACTTAAATTAAATAAAAAGTCGTTTATAAAATCTTTGAATACCTTTGAAGGGCTTCCGCATAGATATGAGATTTTTTTAAAAAGAAAAAATTGTATTTTTATAAACGACTCAAAAGCAACTTCATTTCAGGCAACAAAGTTTGCTTTGGCGAACACAAAAAACATCTATTGGATTGTTGGAGGGCTTCCCAAAAAGGGAGATTTTATTGACATAAAAAAACTAAAAAAAAATATTTTTAAATCATATATAATTGGTAAAAATATCAATTTTTTTAAAAGACAATTACAAAACAATGTAGAATATTGCGTTACTAAAACATTAGATATTTCACTAAAGCAAATAATTAGTGACATCAATTCCTCAAAAAAAAAGATCAATAATATACTTTTTAGTCCATCATCCGCCTCATTTGATCAATTTTTAAATTTTGAAAAAAGAGGGGAAACATTTAAGAAATTAAGTTTTATTTATGCAAGAAAACTTATTTAAATTAAGATTTATAAATTATTGGCGAAATATTGATAAAAAAATATTTTTGTCTTTTATAATTTTATTTTTTCTTGGTTTATTTTTTTCATTTTCATCTACTTCTTCTTTGGCTGGGGAAAGGTTAAATAAAGATTATTATTTCTTTTTCTCTAAACACTTAATTTTTACCTTTTTATCATTAGTCATAATGATTTTTTTTTCAATTATTGAAACCAGAGTTTTAAAAAAAATTGTACTTCCATTATTTGTTATTTTTTTTATATTTTTGGCTTTAGTTCCTTTTATTGGAATTGAAGTTAAAGGGGCAAAAAGGTGGCTAAATTTTTATTTTTTTAGACTTCAGCCAATAGAAATTTTAAAGCCTTTTTTTATTTTAGTGACTGTAAAAATCTTAACCTTAGATAAATTAAAAAACAATCAAACTAAATACCTTTTAAGTTTTTTATTATTATCAGCGGTAATCATTTTATTGATTGATCAACCAGATCTTGGGCAGTCTATACTTCTAATCGGAACTTGGATCGCTACTGTTTTTATTTCTGGTGTAAGTTTGTTTTATATTATTAGTTTTCTCTCAATTTTTTTTATTTCTATAAGTTTATTGTTGTTTTTGATGCCAGAAAAATTTGGATACATAATTAATCGATTGGTTACATTCATAGACCCGGGCAAAGGAGACAAATTTCAATCGACCTCAGCACTAGATGCAATTAAACTTGGAGGGTTAAAAGGCCAGGGTATGGGAGAAGGAATTTTAAAAGAGAGCGTGCCGGAAGCTCACACTGATTACATTATCGCTATAATTTCAGAGGAGTATGGTTCGATTATTTCAACATTGATAATTTTAATTTTTTTATACATTTCGTTTAGAATAATTAAAAATTGTGTAAACCAGGAAGATAATTTGATAAAGATTTCATTGTGTGGTCTAGCTACTTTAATGATATTTCAGACTTTTATTCATGTAGGGGTAAACACTAGTTTAATACCAACTACGGGTATGACATTGCCATTTTTAAGTTACGGGGGTTCATCATTAATTGGTAGTGCGATACTTGCTGGAGTAATTTTAAATTATACTAAAAATCGTACATATTTGTATGACTAAAAAAGTTAAAGTACTAATAGCTATAGGCGGAACAGGCGGTCATGTTTTTCCAGGATACAATTTGGCCAAAGATCTAATTAATAAAAATTGTCAAGTAGAACTAATTACTGACAAAAGAGGTTTTAAATATATAAAAAATTTTAAAGATATGAATATTACTATTTTGCCTTCAAAACCGTTTATTAAAAAAAATTTACTTTTGTTTTTATATTCATCAATATTTTTGATCTATTCATTTTTAAGATCTATCATTCATCTGATAGTGAAAAGGCCAACAATCATCATTGGTATGGGTGGTTACGCATCGTTTCCAATTTGTATAGCAGCAAGTGTGTTAGGCATAAAATTTATAATTTATGAGAACAATCTAATTATCGGTAAAGCGAATAGATACTTATTACCTTTTGCTAAAAAAATTTTAGTTTCTTATAAAGAATTAGAAGGTATTTCTCCGAAACATACCCATAAAGTAAATGAGGTTGGTAATATAATCAAAAAAGAAATCATAAATATCCCAAAAAATAGCTCGAAGTCTTTTCTTAATAATAAAAGAATAAATATACTTGTTCTAGGAGGCAGCCAAGCAGCAAAAGTATTTGCTGAAATACTTCCAAATATTTTTAAAGAGTGCTCAAATCAAGGTTTGTCTCTAAAAATTTACCAACATTGTTTAGTCAATCAAAACAATTTGCTTGAAACTTTTTATAAAAAAAATAATATTGAATTTGAAACTTTCAATTTTAGCAACAATCTTGCTGAATACTTCTCCAAAGTGAATGTTGCAATTACAAGAGCGGGTTCTTCGGTTTTGGCTGAACTTACAAATGCATGCATTCCTTTTATTTCAATTCCTTTACCTTCGTCAGCTGATGATCATCAGCTAAAAAACGCTATTTTTTATAAAAAAAGAAACTTCGGCATTTTAGTAGAAGAAAAAGATCTAAATGATAAATTATTAGACATTATCAAAGATATTTATAAAAACAGAGTAGTGTTAAATCAAATTATTCAGAGCCAAAGTCAATTTTCTGACAAAAATGTCTACAAACATATTAACCTTATTTTAGAAAAGATAATTGATGAAAAAAATTAATTTAGGACAAAAAGAAATAATCCATTTTATTGGAATAGGTGGTATTGGCATGAGCGGTTTAGCTCAAATAATGAACAATATGGGTTTTAAAATTCAAGGAAGTGACCAATCTAAAAATAAAAATACTTCTAGTTGTACAAAATTAGGTATCAAAGTTTTCATAGGGCATGCGCAAAAAAATATTAAAAGTGCTACAATAATTGTTAGATCTTCAGCAATAAAAAATAATAATAAAGAAATTGTTTACGCAAAATTAAAAAAAATTCCAATTTACTCAAGAGCAGAAGTTTTAGCTGACGTGGTTTCGTTAAAAAAAAATATTATTATTACAGGTTCTCACGGAAAAACAACAACTACATCTCTAATTTCAAAAATTTTATCTGATCAAAAACTTGACCCAACAATTATAAACGGAGGAGTAATAAATTCATTCAAGAGCAATGCAAGATTAGGAAAGGGTGAATGGGCAATATTAGAAGCAGACGAGTCTGATGGAAGCTTCCTTAAACTGCCTATTAATTATTCAATAGTTACGAATATTGATAATGAACATTTAGATTTTTATAAAAGTTATAAAAATTTAGAAAATTCTTTTAAAAAATTTATAGAAAAAACACCTCCAACTGGAAAGGCGATAGTCTGTTTAGATAATAAAAATATAAAAAATATTTTAAATAAAGTTAAAAATAAAAATATTTTGACCTATGGAGAAAATAAAAAATCTAATTTTAAAATTTCAAATATTAAATATAAAATTGGATACTCTATATTTGACCTAAGTTATAAAGATATAAAAAAAAAGAATAATAAAATTAGAAATATTCAGATTAAATTATTAGGAAAACATAATGTTTTAAATGCTGCTGCTGCAACTACCTTATGTATTAATCTTGGAGTTGACAAAAATATTATCAAAAAATCATTGAAAAGTTTTTCAGGCGTTCAGAGAAGAATGACTAAAATTTTTTCTAAGAATAAAAATGATTTTTATGACGATTATGCTCACCATCCAACAGAGATTAATTCTATATTGGAAGGAGTGAAGAACATTTATAAAAATAGAAAAATAATTTCTATTTTTGAGCCACATAGATATTCGCGTGTTTTATCTTTAAAAAAAGAATTCGCTAAAGCGTTTTCAAATTCTGATCAAGTACTATTATGTCCAATATATGCAGCTGGCGAAAAAAAAAATACTAAATATAAGCTATCTGAATTTGCAAAACTTATTTCACAACATTCCAAGACGGAGGTTATAATTATAATAAACTACAAAGAAATAGAAAAATATCTTAAAAAGAATCTTATCGATGATGAAATTATCATTGGCATGGGAGCTGGATCAATATCAAAATTTATGAGAGAACTTAGAAATACTTTATGAGTTTAAATCAAGAATTAATTAAAAAATTTCAAAAAAACATATCAAATAACATAAAGCTTTCCAATTATAGCTGGTTCAATCTAGGTGGTCCGGCTGAGTATATGTTTAAGCCTAAAAATAAAGAGCAGTTAATTGAATTTCTTAAAGAAAATAAAAAAAGTGAACTTAAAATTACTATTCTTGGTGCTGGCTCAAATACGTTGATTAGAGACAACGGAGTAAAAGGAGTTGTAATTAAATTGGGGCAAGGTTTTTCAGATGTAAACCTGACAAATGAAAAAGATATCATCGAAGCTGGCGCTGGAGCACTTGATCGTAAAATCTCAAATTATGCAAAGGAAAATCTTATTGGAAACCTTGAATTTCTCTCTTGTATACCTGGTTCGATTGGTGGTGCCGTAATAATGAATAGTGGATGCTATGACAATGACATATCAAAAGTTTTAATTTCAGTGAAAGTTATAGATATTCATGAGTGTCAAGAGAAAGAAATTAAACGTGACGAAATTGAATTTTATTATAGAGGCACAAATTTACCAAAACATTTAATTATAACTTCAGTTAAACTAAAGGGCAAAATTTCTAGTAAAGAGGTTATTGAAACTAAACAAACAAAATTGATTGAAAGAAAAAAATTATCTCAACCTAGCCAGATCAAAACTTGTGGAAGTACTTTCAAGAATACAAATAAAGGAAAAAAAGCTTGGGAATTAATTAAAGAGTCTGGTTGTGATAAATTTACAGAAGGAGATGCTGAAATTTCGAAAACACATTGTAATTTTTTCGTTAATAACGGTAAAGCAAAATCAGCAGATATTGAAAAATTAATAAAAAAAGTAAAAAAAACAGTTAACGAAAAATCAGGCATCGACCTCGAATTGGAGATTAAAATTATAGGTGAGTAAAAAGAAATTTAAAAATGTTTTAGTAGTGCTTGGAGGAAATTCTGGAGAGAGAGCTGTCAGTTTAGATAGTGGCAAGGCCTGTATTGAAGCATTAAAAAAGAAAAATTATAATGTCACAAAATTTGATCCCAAATTTAAAAATTTGAATTTGATAAATAAATTAAAAGTAGATGTAATATTTAATGCTCTACATGGTAAAGACGGAGAAGACGGCATAGCGCAAAGTTACTTTGAATATTTAAGAATACCATATACACACTCTGGTGTTGTTAGTTCTCATAACGCTATGAACAAAATCATTTCTAAACAAATTTTTATTAAAAATAATATTCTAACCCCTAAATATTTTACAATTTTCAAGAGTGAACTAAAAACAAAAATATTAAAAAGATACTTAAGAAAAAAAAAAATTACTTTTCCAGTAGTTGTTAAACCCATCAATGAGGGATCAAGTTTAGGAGTTAAAATTGCAAATAATTTAAAAGAATTAAATAGATCGGCTAAAACTCTCTATAAAATATATAATCAATTGATGTTCGAAGAATATATTGGAGGACAAGAAATACAAGCTGCAGTTATAAACAAAACTGCTATCGGTGCAATTGAACTTATACCAAAGCGGTTATTTTATGACTATAAAGCAAAATATACAAAATCTGCAAAAACAAAACATTTAATGCCCGCAAGATTAAGTAAAAAAAATTATGCAAAAGTTCTACAATTATCAAAACAAGCTCATCAAGCGTTAGGCTGTCAAGGTGTGACGAGAACTGATTTTAAATTTTTTAAAAACAAATTTTATATTTTAGAAATTAATACTCAACCAGGAATGACAAGTCTCTCGCTAGTCCCAGAAATAGCAAGCCATCGTGGCATCTCTTTTTCTAATTTAGTTGAAAAAATTTTGCTTGATGCAAGTATTAATAAATGAGAAAAAGATTTTTAGTTGCTTTAATTATATTACTTTTATTAAGCACATATAATATTCAAGATAAATTTAAAATTAATTTAGGATCAAGAATTACAGAAATTCAAATTAATAATAATGAGATTATAGACGAGGAGATTATCTATGCGAAACTCTCTTTTCTTTATAATAAGAATCTTTTTTTTTTAAAAACAAATGACATTACGAAGAAATTGAATGAAATTACATTCATTAACAGTTTTGAAATAAAAAAAATTTATCCAGACAAAATAAAAATTAAGATTTTCGAACAACAACCTCTTGTAATTTTACAAGATAAAAAAGATAAATACTATTATACAATTGATGGAAATATTATTAATTTTATTTATTATAAAAAATTTGAAAACTTACCTTTAGTATTTGCTGACAAACAAAGTTTTAAAAATTTTTATTCAGATTTAAAAAAAATTAAATTTTCAATAAGTGATACTAAAACAATTTATTTTTTCGAGGCAAACAGGTGGGACATACTGACGAAAAAAAACAAATTAATTAAACTCCCAATACATAACTATTTAGAGAGCCTAAAAAATTTTAATACCTTAAAAGAGTTAGATAAGTTTGATAAATACAAAATATTTGATTATAGAATTAAAGACCAACTTATTTTAAAATAAGTCATGAAATTAAGTTCACCTACTCTATTTGTAGAGATAAATAATGAAAATTTCATTTTTTTAGCTTTTGATATTTCAGAAAATAATAAGTTTGAATTATTACATAAAAACTCAATTCCTATTCAAGGTATATATGAAAAAAAAATTTCTAATTTTCAATTAGTTATTGATTTATTTAAAAAAAATATTTACTCAATTGAAAAAGAATTAAATTTTACTTTTAAAGAGGTTGTTTTACTTATAGATAACTTTGATTGTTCATTAATTAATTTTTCCGGATACAAAAAATTGAACGGTTCGCAGCTACTAAAAGAAAATATTACCTATCTTCTTAATTCACTTAAATTCAAAATTAATGAAACTGAAAAAAATAAGAAAATTTTACATATCTTCAATTCAAAATTTTTACTTGATAAGAAATCTATTGATAATTTACCTTTGGGACTATTTGGTAATTTCTATTCTCATGAATTATCTTTTTTTCTTATCGATAATAATGATTATAAAAATTTAAATAACATTTTAAATAATTGTAATCTAAAAATTAAAAAAATAATTGCAAAAAATTTTATAGAAGGTGTTAACTTAATAAATGAAAATAAGAATTTAAACACTTTCTTTAGAATAGAAATAAATCAAACAAATTCTCATATTTCGTTTTTTGAAAATTCTTCTCTAAAATTTTTTCAAGAATTTAAATTTGGATCTAACTTAATTATAAAAGACATTTCCAAAGTAATTGGTTTAAATATTGATGAGGTAAAAAATATAATAAATTCTTCTAATCTTATTTCAACAGATGTCGAAGATGAAAATATAGAAAAAAAATTTTTTAGGTATACAAGTTTTAGAAAAATAAAAAAAAGTTTAATTAATGAAATTGCCAATGCTAGAATACAGGAAATATCTGAGTTGATAATTACGAAAAATATAAATATCTCTAGTTTTTTGAAAAATAATATCTTAATATTTTTAATAATTAATGACGAGATAATGAACGCTAAGTTTCGAGAAAATCATAAACTATTCTTTTCACATAATAATAAGTTTGAAATTAATTTTCTGAAAGAAGATGACTTCAATAATCTTTATTTTCATGCAAATAATGTTGTTCAATATGGGTGGAACAAAGAAGCTCTACCAGTGGTAAATGAAAAAAAGTCAATTATTGCAAGAGTATTTGAGTTTTTTTTTAACTAAAATTGTAATTTTAAGAAACATAAGTTGTTTTAAGCGTAAAAGCTATTTTATGTATAAGACTTTAAATGTTACAAATTTATCAACAAACCTTAGTTAAGCCTGTATCTTTTGAGGGAATTGGCCTTCATACGGGTGAAAAAGCGAGCCTGAAGATTCTTCCAGCTAAAGAAAATACAGGAATTTTATTTAAAAGAGTTGATCTCTTGAAAAATAATTTAATAAAAGCAAACTATAAAAATGTTACGTCCGCCAAACTTTGCACCTCTTTAGAGAACGAACACGGTGTAAAAGTTTCTACCGTCGAACATTTATTAGCAGCTCTTTATATTGCTGAAATTGATAACGCTATCATTGAGATTGATAACCAAGAAATTCCTATCATGGATGGATCTGCAAAAGAATTTTTATCTACATTAAAAAAAACTGAAAAGAAAATATTAGAAAAGAAAAGAAAATTCATGAAAATTACTAATTACTTAGATTTAAAAAAAGGGGAGAAAAAAATTTCAGTTGAACCAAAAGATTTTGAATTTGAAATAGATTTTCAATTAAATTATGGAAATAAGATTATAGGCAAACAAAGAAATCTAGTTAACTTCAATTTTGATAATCTTGATGACGTTGTTGAGTCAAGAACTTTTTGTTTGTTCGAAGATATTGAGAAGATAAAGAAAAATGGATTAGCTAAGGGTGGTTCCTTGGATAATGCTTTAGTGGTTGAAGGTGAAAAAATTTTAAACAAAGAAGGATTAAGAAACAACAAAGAATTTGTAAATCATAAAATATTAGATTTAGCTGGAGACTTTTTACTTTCAGGACACAGAGTAATTGGTAAGATAGTTTGCCATCAAGGAGGTCATGAGCTAACAAATATTTTTTTAAGAAAATTATTTAATTCAAAGACTTCTTTTAAAATAGTTGAAATTGAAAACTTTGTAATTTCAAAAAAAGAAAGTCCAAATCAATCAGTCAAAATTGCGGTAAACGCATAATTTTAAATTTTTAACATATTAATTTTATTTTAATCTGTTATTAATTGAATTATGTTTACAAGAATACTTTTGATCTTAAGTTTTGTTTTACTATTTTATTCTTGTTCAAAAGATGAAGAAATTTATAAACCAACAGAAGCAGTAAATCCCTTTGAATCTTACAAGGAAGGTCTCGATGCTTTTGAGAATAATAATTTCTTTTTTGCAAGTAAAAAATTTTCAGAAGCTGAATTAAATTTCGAAGTAATTGAATTGGCAGCAAAATCTGCAATTATGTCAACTTTTTCTCTTTACGGAATAAATTTTTATGATGAGGCCCAAGAAAATATTGACAGGTTCTTAAAAACATATCCTTCAGATAAAAATGTGATGTATGCATATTACCTTCAAGCTATAATTTCTTTTGAGCAAATCTCAGATGAAAAAAAAGATTTAAAACCATTGTTAGAAGCTAATAAAAAAATTGATTTTTTTATAAAAAAATATCCCGATTCAGACTATGCAATTGATTTAAAATTTAAAAAGGATCTAATTCAAAATCAATTAGCAGCAAAAGAGTTGTACGTTGCTAAATATTATATTTCAACCCAAAAATGGGTTCCAGCAATTAACAGATTGAAAATAATAATTGAAAAATATGATGAAACTATCTTTATTGAGGAGGCTCTACATAGATTGGTTGAGGTTCATTACCATTTAGGTCTCGAAAGTGAGGCCAACAATTATGCAAAAATACTTGGTTATAACTACAATTCAAGTGAATGGTTCCAAGCGTCATATAAACTTCTAAATAAAGATTATGAAATTAAAAGTAGTTTGTCTAAGAAAACAAAAGATAAAAAAGACGAAAATTTTTTAAAAAAGATTATTGAAGCAATTAAATGAAGAGTAAGAACGAAATAATTAATGATTACAAAGTAAAGATAAAGTCTCTTAAAAAACATAATAAACTTTATTTTACAGACGATAATCCTAAAATATCAGACTCTGATTATGATAATTTAAAAAAAGAAACCTTAGAACTTGAGTCAAAATTTCCTTATCTAAAAAATTTACCAAATTTACGAAGAGATATTGTTGGTGCTCCAGTATCAAATAAATTTAAAAAAATCAAACACCTAAAACCAATGTTATCATTATCAAATGCTTTTGACAAAAATCATATGGAAGATTTCTTAAAAAAAATAAATAATTTTCTTAACTTAAAAAATCCAAATATTGAAATTTTTTCTGAACCCAAAATTGACGGAATATCCGCAACTCTAATTTATGAAAAAGGTAAACTTATCAAAGGATTATCAAGGGGTGATGGTATTGTAGGGGAAGATATTTTACAAAATTTAATGACTATTTCTTCAATCCCAAAGATCATTAAATTCAGTAAAGTGCCTGAATTATTAGAAATAAGATGTGAGGTTTTCATCGGAAAAAAAGATTTTAAAAAAATAAGTAATAAGTTTGCTAATCCCAGAAATGCAGCCGGCGGCTCCTTAAGACAAAAAAATTCTAGTGAAACTTCTAAAATACCTCTTCAGTACTTTGCGTATGGTTTTGGAGCAATAAGACCTATGATTTTTTCAAAACAATCTGAGTTTTTAGAAACAATTAATAGTTGGGGTTTTAATACAAACAAAATATTTAAAATTGTTAATGGAGTTGATAAAATAGAAAATTTTCATAAAGAAGTAGATAATCTTAGATCAACTCTAGATTATGATATTGATGGAATAGTTTTTAAAGTAAATGATTTAAATTTACAACAAAGATTAGGAAACACATCTAACTCCCCAAGATGGGCAACTGCATATAAATTTTCTGCAGAAAAAGCAGTGACAAAAATCAAAGACATAGTGATTCAAGTTGGGAGAACAGGAGCAATAACTCCTGTTGCAAAGGTTGATCCTGTTACTGTTGGTGGAGTGGTTGTATCTAATGCAACTTTACACAATGAGGATGAAATTAATCGGAAAGACATTAGGATTGGAGATGTTATAGAAATACAAAGAGCAGGAGACGTAATCCCCCAAGTTGTTTCTGTTGATTTTACAAAAAGAGATAATAAAAATAGCAAAAAATTTGTTTTTCCGAAAGTTTGTTTATGTGGCTCTGAAACAAAAAAAGAGTATAGCAAATCTACAAAAAAACTTGATGCGGTAAGGAGATGCACGAAAGGATATGATTGTAAATTTATCGCAAAAGAAAAATTGAAACACATGGTCTCAAAAGAAGCATTGAATATTGACGGTCTTGGAAAAAAAGTCGTTGATCAGTTTTGGGATCTAAATTTGATTAATGAACCAGCAGATATTTTTAATTTAAACTATAAAAAGATTAAAACTCTTGAAGGTTGGGGAGAGCTATCAATTAATAATTTAAAAAAAGCCATTGCAAAGTCCAGAAATATTTCTTTAGAAAGGTTTATTTATTCAATTGGTATAAGGCATATTGGCCAAGAAAATGCGAAAATTCTTGCAGGGTTTTTCAAAAATAAAGAGGAATTTTCAAAACTATTATCTAAAAAAAATATAAACTTAATTTTAAATGAACTTTTAGATCTTGATGGAATTGGAGAAACACAAACAGATTCTATAAAAAATTTTTTTTCAAAAGATAAGAATAAAAAAATTTGTGAAGATTTAATTGATAGATTAATTATCAAAGAATATTCTGTAAAAAGTAAAAAAGGAAAATTTACAAACAAAAAAATAATGTTCACTGGAGGATTTCAAAAAATGAGTAGATCTGAGGCGAAATCAATAGCAGAAAATCTCGGCGGAAAAGTCTTAGGCTCTGTATCAAAAAAATTAGATTATTTGGTAGTTGGTGACTCTAAACCCACGATCAAGAAAATTAATCAAGCAAAAGACTTAAATATTAAAATAATGTCTGAAAAGGAATGGAATAAAATTTTAAATAGCTGAACAAGCTTTTTTTAATTCTAAAATCTCTAAATTGTTCATAGCATCTTTCAAACTCTTAAAAACTCTTTGGTGATATTTATTGAGCCAATCTTTTTCTTTTTCATTAAGCAAAGATTTATTAATCAAGTCTTTATCAATTGGAGCCAAAGTTAAATTTTCAAAACAATTTCTATTATTTAATTTTTTTACATAAATTAAATTTTCTATCCTAATTCCAAATTTATCTTTTTCATAGTAACCAGGCTCATTAGATAAAATCATGCCTTCTTTAAAATTAACTTTATTATTTTTTGAAATAGCTTGAGGTCCCTCATGAACATTCAAGAAATACCCTACGCCATGACCTGTTCCATGTGAATAATTTAACCCGATTTGTTTAAGATATTTTCTAGCTACAAAATCAATTTCAGAACCTGATGTTTTACTATTTAATTTGAAACTTGCGACAGCAATATGTCCTTTAAGAACTCTAGTAAAAATATTTTTAATTCTTAAATTTGAATTCTTTAAAGAAACAGTTCTAGTAACATCTGTCGTCCCAAATTCATATTGACCACCTGAATCCACCAAATAAATATCTCCTTTATGTAAGACTCTATTAGTATCATTTGTAGCTTTATAATGAATAATTGCTCCATTTGGTCCAGAACCTGAAATAGTTGGAAAACTAGAAAATTTAAAACTACTATTTTTTTTCCTAAATTCGTATAATTTTTTTGATGCACTTATTTCGGTGATCTTTTTTTTTTCAAAATTATTTCTAAGCCAAAATAGATATTTAGTTAAAGCAATACCATCATAAATGTGAGCTTTTTTAATTTGATCTATCTCTCTTTTAGTTTTAATTGCCTTGAAGTTGTAAATTGGGTCATGGGTATTAATAATCTTGTTATCTTTTGAAAAAAGATTTTCAAAATATATTGAACAAGTGTTCTTATCTATTGCGAATCTTTTGTTTTGAATCTTATTAAGTATTTTTCTAATTGAATTTATTTCTAAAAATTGAATCTCTTTAAAAAATTTTTTAAAATCAGATGTTATCTTTCCTAAATCGCAAAATAATTTTATATTTTTGTATTTATCTATTAAAATATAGCTATTTGGTATCGGAGAATATTTTGAGTCATTACCTCTAATATTGAGTAACCAAGCTATATTTTCACTCGATGAAACAAATTGATAATCTATTGAAGCCTTATTTAAAAAAGAAATAACTTTTTTAATTTTAAATTTATAACTTTCATTTCCAGCATTTGGTGGCAGAATATAAAATTTTCTTTGTTTTTTTTTCTTAATTCTTCTGTTCCAAATCTTATCTACAAGATTTTCATTAAAAGGTATAAATTTTAATGATTTTATATTAAAAAAATCTTTTAAAAATTTATTTGTAAGAATATTTGGATCAAATCCTAATGTTAATTTTCTATTTTTAAAAATATCTTTTGGCATTTGATTTGGAAAGGTAACTATATTAAATATTTTCCCACATTGACGTCTCGCTTGTAAAGTATACCGACCGTCTACAAAAAGATAATTTTTTTTTTTCAATATAACTGCAAAACCATATGAACCCGAAAATTCAGAAATAAATTTAAGTCTATCTTTATGTTCCAATACATATTCACCAAAAAATTCATCATTTTTTGGTATAATATAGCCATCGATATTCTCTTTCTTAAAAGTTTTTCTTAATCTTTTTATTTTTTCCATTTAAGTATTTTATTTTTTTTGTACCGATCCCATCCAGGACTCCTATATTCACCTTCAAATTCAATTGAATTATCTTGATTGAATTCAAAATCTTCTTCATCTTTTAAACTTAGTTCATTTTTTTCTACACTCTCATCAGGTATTTCGCTTATAAATCTCGAAGGTAGAGCATCCATCCAATCTCCGTGATAAGATCTTTTCATTGCAAATGATAAATAAGCCTCTTTTTTTGCTCTAGTTATGCCAACGTATGCTAGTCTTCTCTCTTCCTCTAATGCAAAGTCGCCATTTTCTTCTAATGATTTTTGGTGTGGAAACAAACCCTCTTCCCAGCCTGGCAAAAAAACAACTTCAAATTCTAATCCCTTGGCAGCATGCATTGTCATCAAATTGATTTTTGCGCCTTCCCATTCTTGATCAATTGAAGTTGCAAGGGCTACGTGTTCCAAAAAATTCTGCAAATTATCATATTCTTGCATCGCTCTTAATAATTCTTTTAAATTTTCTAATCTATTTTCATTTTCCAAATCTTTTTTATTTTTCAACATCGCTGAATAACCTGACTCATCTAGTATTAGTTTTAATAAGTCAAAATGTTTCATATTTTTTGAATCTTTCCTCCATTTTTGGATCATATTCATTAACTGTTTTAAAGAATTTTTTACTTTTGGCTTTAAATTTCCCTGTTCTAAAATTTTCATAATCGAGTCTTCTAAACATAATTTATTAGATTTACCAAAACTATAAATTTGATTAAGTGTACTTTCACCGATACCTCTTTTAGGAGAGCCAATGACCCTTTCCAAAGCTAAGTCATCAAATTTTTGATTAACAATTCTTAAATATGAAACAGCATCTTTTACTTCTGCTCTCTCATAAAATTTTATCCCACCTAAAACACGGTAACCAATGCCGAGCTGCAAAAATCTTTCTTCAAATTCTCTGGTTTGATAAATTGCCCTTACCAATATCGAAACATCATTTAATGAATATTTATTTTTAATCTTATTTTCAATTATATCACTAATTCCTTGTGCTTCTTCTTTACCAGTTTTATAACAATTTAATTTTACTAATTCCCCCTGATGAGATGACGACCACAATTTTTTACTTACTCTGTTAGAATTATTTGAAATTAAACATGAGGCAGTTTCTAAAATATTCTTTGTAGATCGATAGTTTTGCTCTAATTTAAAAACTTTACAATTTTTATAAATCTTATCAAATGTCAGAAAATTTTTAATCTCAGCACCTCGCCAACTATAAATTGATTGGTCATCGTCACCAACACAACAAATATTTTGTTTAGTATTAACTAATAAATTCAGCCATTTATTTTGTATAAAATTTGTATCTTGAAATTCATCTACTAAAATATATCTAAAATTTTTAGTATAAATTTCTCTTATATCTTTATGTTCTTCAAAGAGTTTTACACAAAATAATATTAAATCTCCGAAATCGAATGCATTTAAATCTTTTGTTTTATTTTGATAAATTTCGTAAACTTTTAAAATTGATTTAATTAAAGATCCAGATCCCTCAAGTTTAACGTCTTTGGGCAAAAAACCTTTATTTTTCCATTGATCAATATGATACAAGATTAATTGTGGAGAAAACTTTTTAGCGTCTAAATCTTCAGACTTTACAATATTTCTTATTAGTTTTTTTTGGTCATCAGTATCCAAGATAGAAAAATTACTCTTATATCCAAGAGCTTCAGCATGTCTCCGTAAAAATTTAACACTTATTGAGTGAAAAGTACCAAGCCAAGGGATTGAATTCGAGTTTCCTTTTATATGCTTCATCACTCTGTTAAGCATTTCCTTTGCTGCTTTATTTGTAAAAGTCACACACAATATTTGATTGGTAAAAGCTTTTTTTTTATTAATTATATGAATAAATCTAGTAGTTAGAACTCTTGTTTTTCCCGATCCTGCTCCTGCTACGATCAAGTTTGGACCTTCAGTACTTAGAACTGCATCTTTTTGTTCCTTGTTAAGGTTATTAATTAATTTATCAATATTATTCATAATTAAGAAATTTTACTTATATACTAGTTGTAAAAAATTAAAAAATGATAAATAAAAAGTACAAAACAATTAACAACAAATTTTCTAGATTTTTTAATTTTGTTTTTTTTTTTTAGATATTTGCTTGTAATTTTTTTTATCACATTAGTCTTATTTTTACTAATACCTCAATTATTTGATTACAAAAAAAGAGAGGAAACCATTAAGACATATCTTCTAAAAAACTACGGTATCAAGATAATTAGATTAAATACTATTGAATTTAACTCTTTTCCAATTCCATATCTTGAACTTGAAGGATTACTTTCAAATTTAAATTCTAAAAATTTAGAAATTAAAACTGAAAAATTGATTATATACCCAAAATTATTCAGTATTTATAACTTTAATAATTTTGATGTAAGAAAAATCAAGCTTATAAATAATGACACAAAGATAAATTTCCAAGAACTAAAATTTTTTTCAAAAAATATATTAAAACTGGAAAAAAAAATTAATTTTACAAATTTAAACCTTGAAATTAGAGATAGAAACAAAAAAATTATTGATTTTAAAAATATAAATTTTTCTAACTTTGGATATGAAAAAAATACTATAACAGGCGAAATTTTTGGAAAAAAATTTAAAATTAAACTAAATAGCAATTTATCTAAAATTAATTTCGAGATTTTAGAAACTGGTGTTTCGGCTATTCTTTATGTTTCAGAAACAAAATTGGACTCAAAAAATCAGCTTCAATTGAAAGGAAAAATTTTAAAATCAAATTTTAAATTAGATGTTATTTATGATGAAAACTTAATTGAAATAGACAAATTTATTTTTAGAAATAAAGAATTGTCTTTTGATGGTAATGGACTTTTAAAATTAAAGCCTTTTTTTAAAATTAATACTAAATCTGTAGTTAAAGAATTTAATATAAAACTTATAAGGAATTTAGATATTGAGTACTTAATAAGTTTTAAAGATATAATTAAAAGATTAAATAGTGAAAATAATATTATTTTTAAATCACAAAGATTTAGTAGTAATTTAATAGACTCTGTTAATGTTAAAACAAAGCTTGCTTATGGAAGATTAAATATTTCAAAAAATCTTTTAATTTCTAAAACAAAATTAAATTGTCTTGGAGATGTGAACTTATTAAAAGAATTCCCTATATATTATTTTGAATGCACAATAAATTCCCCTAATAAAAAAAAATTTTTAAAATTAATTAAAGTTGAAAACAATCTAAATGGTCAAGAGTTAAACTTATCTGTCAAAGGAAATTTAAATATTCTTAATAGGAAAATTAATTTTGATAATATTGAAATGGACAAAAAATATAAAGCTACGCAAGAAGATTTAAATTTTTATAAAATGTCTTTTGAAAAAAATTTATTTGACAAAAACTTTATAAAAATTTTTGATATGGAAAAAATTAAAAATTTTCTAACGGATATATTATAAATTATTTTGGTTTCGTCATTTTCAACGGATCCATAATTTTATTATAATCTTTTTCTTTTATTAACCCTGATTTAATAACTTCATGTTTCAACGTTGTGCCATTTTTATAAGCCTTTTTTGCAATACTAGCAGCTTTATCATATCCAATATTAGGAGCTAAAGCTGTTACTAACATTAATGAATTATCTAGCAGATGTTTGATCCTTTTTTTATCTGCTTTAATATCTTTAACGCAATAAAGAGCAAAAGTTTTTGAAGAATCGCTCATTATTTCGATGGATTGAAGAATGTTATGAATTATTAATGGTTTAAAAACATTTAACTCGAAATGTCCATGAGAACCGGCCATTGTAATTCCATTGTGATTTCCTATCACTTTAACACATACCATAGTTACTGCTTCTGATTGTGTCGGATTTACTTTTCCAGGCATTATGGAGGAGCCGGGTTCATTAGATGGCAAGATTAATTCACCGTAACCTGCTCTTGGACCTGACCCTAAAAATCTTATATCATTAGCTATTTTCATCAAGCTTACAGCAGTAGTGTTAAGTGTTCCTGAAAAATTTACAATTTCATCGTGTGCGGCTAACGCAGCGAATTTATTTCTTGATGGTTTAAATGGCAGCTTAGTTATTTTACTGATTTCTTTTACAATATTTCTATCAAAATTCTTTCTTGTATTTAATCCTGTACCAACTGCGGTACCTCCTTGAGCTAAAAAATAAACTTCTTTAAGCGCATTTTCTATTCTTTCTATACATTTCTTTAATTGTGAGTGATATCCAGAAAATTCTTGACCTAAAGTTAATGGAGTTGCATCCTGTAAATGAGTTCTACCTACTTTAACAATTTTTGAAAATTCTCTTGATTTTTTTAATAATTCTTTCTCTAGGAGTTTTAAAGATGGAAGAAGTTTTTCTTTTGTTTTTAAAGCTATGGCTATATGCATTGCAGTGGGAAATACGTCATTAGTAGATTGAGATTTATTAACATGATCATTAGGATGAATGGGATTCTTGGTCCCCATTTTACCGCCCATCATTTGGATAGCTCTGTTAGCAATTACTTCGTTTACATTCATGTTAGTTTGTGTTCCAGATCCTGTTTGCCAAACTTTTAATGGAAAATGACTATCATGTTTTCCTTTGATTACTTCCTCAGCTGCTTTGATAATAAATCTGCTCAATCTTGAGTCTAAATCCTTATTTTTCGTATTTACAATAGCTGCAGCTTTTTTAATAATCGCTATTGAGTGAATAACTAGAGGTCTGACCAAAAAATCTCCAATATTAAAATATTTATTCGATCTTTCTGTTGATGCCCCCCAATACTTATCACCAGGAACTTTTATTTTTCCAATACTGTCGAATTCTATTCTGTATTTCATTACTGATTCTTTG
>MDTA01029111.1_pt1 | contig 28290 bp, 33 predicted proteins | sample 811151 | NCBI WGS metagenome assembly MDTA01 (sample SAMN05326648, study PRJNA326480) | marine metagenome | isolation source: seawater | place: Indian Ocean: South | collected 2010 | reverse complement strand
TTATTATATTAAGTAATAATTAACAAATAAAAGGAGAGAAAAAATGGCTATTGATTTAGATGCAATTAGACGTAAACTCGGAGATTTACAATCTCAAACAACTAGGACTTCACACTTATGGAAACCAAGTCCTGGTAAAAATCAGGTAAGAATAGTACCTTACCAGTACAATAAGGATAATCCATTTCAGGAATTATTCTTTCATTATGACTTAGGAAAGAAAAACTATCTTTCACCAGTAACTTTTGGCGAAGCAGATCCAGTTGTAGAATTTTCTGAAAAGTTAAAATCTACAGGTAACTCGGATGACTGGAAACTTTCTAAAAAACTTGAACCAAAAATGAGAACTTATGTTCCTGTATTGGTAAGAGGTGAAGAAGGAGAAGGTGTTAAATTATGGGGTTTTGGTAAACAAGTATATACTGAACTACTAGGCTTCATTACAGATCCTGATTATGGTGATATTACAGATCCTTCTACAGGTAGAGATATTGTTGTTGAATTTACACCTTCTGAAGGAGCAGGTTCATATCCAAAAACTACAATTAGAGTAAAGCCTAATCAAACGGCAGCTACAACTGATAAAAATATAGCTGACAAGATTATGACTGGTCAAGAAGATATTTTTAACATTTTCAAAAAAGTATCTTATGATTACTTAAAACAAGCACTAGAAGAGTGGTTAGACCCAAGTACTGATGGTGAACAACCAGCTGGAGATTTACCATGGGAAACAAATAATCAACAAAAAACTGCAACTCCTGCACCAGCAGCCGCAGCAGCAACTTCAAAAGTAAAAAGTACAGATGATATTTCTGCAGCTTTTGATGATTTATTTAACCAATAGGAGAGATTAAAATGGATAAAGAATTATTAAAAAGAAAAATTGAAAACCCAGTTAGAGCTTTAGCAAAAGAATTGGAAGGTAGAGGACAAATGGAAGGTATTATTGCCGAATTAGTTCGTGCTATTTTGACTAATGTTAAAGAATTAAATGGAGAGGAATAGTATGGGTAATCAAGAAAAAGATGCATTAGCAGAACAACTAGCAACATCCCTAAATAAAAAATTTAAGGACTATAAAGTTGCTTATTTTCTTGATGGTTCAGAAGATACTCCTACAGATTTAACTGAATGGATATCAACAGGCTCATCTATGCTAGATTTGTGTATATCAAATAGACCTGATGGAGGAATACCAGTTGGTAGAATTACCGAAATAACTGGATTAGAAGCTTCAGGAAAGTCTCTAATAGCTGCACAAATTTTAGCAAATACTCAGAAAATGGGTGGATTAGCCGTTTATATTGATACTGAAAATGCAATTAACGAAGAGTTCTTACAGGCTCTAGGCATTGATACTGCTAAGCTATTGTATGTTCAATTGGAAACAGTTGAAGATATATTTGAAGTAATGGAAAATATAATTTTAACCGTTAGAGAAGGTGAAAAGAATAGATTAGTTACGATAGCAGTAGATTCAGTTGCAGCAGCCACAACTAAAGTTGAACAATCAGCTGATTATAGTAAAGATGGTTGGGCTACAAGTAAAGCAATAGTATTATCTAAAGCCATGAGAAAAATTACTCAAATGATAGGTAGACAAAGAATTGCTCTTGTATTTACTAATCAACTTCGACAAAAGATGGGAGTGATGTTTGGAGATCCTTGGACTACTTCAGGTGGAAAAGCTATTGCATTTCATTCTAGTTGTAGACTGAGACTAAAAGCAGCAGGACAAATAAAAGCAGCAGTTAATGGTCAAGCTCAAACAGTCGGTATAAAAACAAAAGCTCAAGTTGTTAAAAACCGAATGGGCCCACCATTAAGACAAGCAGAATTTGATATTTACTTTGATAGTGGAATAGATGATTTTGGTGGATGGTTGCAGGTTATGAAAGCCTATAAGTTGATTAAACAAGGTGGATCTTGGTATACATATACTAAATTAGATGGAACAGATTGGAAATGTACTTCAAAAACTTGGAAAGATAAGCTTGCAGAAGATGAAGAACTTAGAAAAGAAATCTATGACCTTATATGTAAAACTTTGATAATGGACTACAAAACTGAAGACTTAGGTATAGATGATGTAGAACATTCAGATGAACCAGTTCCAGAAGGATAGGCAGTGAAGAGTGGCGTGGTGACCCCATTTAACACGAATAATAGTGCGACTTTGGTCATGGTGTGAAGCTGATACCAACGTTTTTTGATCGTCACCGTAGAAAAACTAGAAAACACACTTCACTATTAGCTTTGTAAGGGTCCTGATTTATTTTTAGGACCCTTACTTTTGTTAATAACTTTTAGCCCAGAATTTTTCCAGGTCAAATAATTTTATTATATTTACTATATAAGATATAACTATGAAAGACAGATACAAAGAAATACTAGAAGGCTTGCAGGAAGATAATGCACCAAAACACAAAAATGATAGAATACTTATCATAGATGGATTAAATACTTTTATTAGAAGTTTTGCAGTTAATCCTAGCACAAATGAAGATGGTATACATGTTGGTGGTATGACAGGGTTTTTACACTCAATTGGTTTTGCAATAAGAAATATCAAACCAACTAGAGTTATTATATGTTTTGATGGTAAAGGTGGTAGTCAAAGACGTAGAAAAATATATCCAGAATATAAGCAAAATAGAAGAGTTAGAAAGCATCTAACAAGAGCAAATACTTTTCAGTCTATAGATGATGAAAGAATATCTATGGGTCAACAAATAAATAGATTGACTCAATACTTAGAAACTTTACCACTCACAGTATTAGCAACAGAAAATATAGAAGCTGATGATGCAATGGCATATATTTGTCAACAAGTATATCCAAAAAGTCAGTGCATCTTAATGTCTACTGATAGAGACTTTTTACAATTAGTAGATGATAGAGTACAAGTTTGGTCTCCAACAAAGAAAAAGTTTTATGGTACTGAAACAATTAAGCAAGAATTTGGTCTCGAGTCAAAAAATTTTATTATATTAAAATGTATAACTGGTGATGGTTCAGACAATATACCTGGAATAAGAGGAGCAGGTATAAAGTCATTGCAAAAAAGACTTCCAATATTATTTGGACAAGATAAAGTAGAACTATCAGAAGTAATTAACTATGTAAATGACAATGGAGATAATACTCAACTATCAAAAGCACTAAGAAGTTCACAAGAACTATTAGAAACAAATCATAAGTTAATGCAATTACAAAATGTAGAAATATCAGGATATGCTAAAGAATCTATAATGAACATTGTAAATTCTGATATAAATAGGTTGAATAAACCAATGTTTGAGCAAATGATATTAGAAGATAATTTGAATGGTATATTTAAGAATCCTTCTCTTTGGTTAAGAGAATCATTTTTACCACTAGATAATATTATAGGACAATAATATGAATAAAGAAAAGTTTAATTATGGTTATAGTTTTCAGTGTAAACTGATAGCTAGTTTATTTAAGGATAGAGTATTTATACAGCAAATTATAGATATTCTAGATCCATCATATTTTGAATCAGAAGCAAATATAACTATTGTTCAAGCCATAAAAGACTATTTTTTCGAATATAAACTTCCTCCAACAATGGAAGTAATGTCAGTCAAAGTTAAAGAAATAGAAAATGACATGCTTAAAACTCAAGTTGTAGAACACTTGAAAGATTCATATAAACAATTAGATGCTCCAGACTTAGAGTTTGTAAAAGAACAAACAATAAAATTTTGTAAAAATCAAGTATTAAAATCTGCTATTATGGAATCTGTAGATCTTCTTGCAAGAGGAGAATATGACCAGATTAAAATGCGAATAGATGATGCAATGAAAGCAGGTTTAGAAAGAGCAATTGGCCATGAATATATTGACCATGTAGAAGAAAGATATTTAGAATCAGTTAGAAATACTATAACAACTGGTTGGGAAATAGTAGATGATATAGCAGATGGTGGATTAGGTAAAGGTGAACTTGGAGTATTTGTTGCTCCTTCAGGTATTGGTAAGTCATGGGCTTTAGTAAATGTAGGTGCAGCTGCAGTAAAAGCAGGATTAAATGTAATACATTACACTTTAGAGTTAAATGAAGCTTATGTAGGATTACGATATGATGCAGTATTGAGTGGAATACAGGCACAAGAATTAAAATACCACATAGAAGAAGTAAAAGATATTGTTGGAAAATTAAAAGGTAAGTTAATTGTAAAATATTATCCAACAAAAGGTGGTACTGTTAATACTTTAGCAAGTCACATTGAAAAATGTAGAATGCAAGGTTTTGACCCAGACCTAGTAATAGTAGATTATGCAGATCTTTTAAGAGGACATGGTAAAGAGGTAAGACATGAACTAGGTAATATATATGAAGATTTAAGAGGATTAGCTGGAGAACATGAAATACCAGTTTGGACAGCTTCACAAGCAAATAGGTCTGCATTAAGTGATGATATTATTGGTGCTGAAAAGATTGCAGAATCTTATGCAAAAATAATGACAGCAGACTTAGTAATATCACTAAGTAGAAAAATAGAAGATAAATTAGCGAATACAGGTAGATGGCATATAATTAAAAATAGATTTGGTCAAGATGGTATTACATTTCCTAGTAAAATGAATGCTAGCAATGGTCAAATAGATATTCATGCACCTGATTCTCTAGATGGACAAGACGTTCAAAAAGATATGGATAATCATTCAGAATATTTAAGAAAAGTTTTGAAACAAAAATATAATAAAGAATCTTAAATATGTATATATCGATATTTATTATAGACTGGCTGACGCCGGTCATTTTTATCTAAAAATAAAAAATAAAGGAAAAGAGGAATATGGAAGTATCAAATCAAATTTTATCAGAAATTACGGTTTATATGAAGTACGCAAAGTACGTACCGGAATTAAATAGGAGAGAAACGTGGGAAGAGTTGGTGACTAGAAATAAAGAAATGCATCAAAAGAAGTTTCCACAATTGAAGGAAGAAATAGAAGAAAAGTATAAACTTGTATATGATAAAAAAGTACTTCCATCTATGAGAAGTCTACAGTTTGGTGGTAAGCCAATTGAGATATCTCCAAATAGAATATATAACTGTGCATATCTTCCTATAGACTCTATTGATGCTTTTAGTGAAACAATGTTTTTATTATTAGGCGGAACAGGTGTAGGATACTCTGTACAAAGACATCATGTAGCAAAATTGCCAGCCATACAAAAACCATGGCCAAAAAGAACTAGAAGATTCTTGATTGGTGATAGCATCGAAGGTTGGGCAGATGCAATTAAAGTTCTTATGAAATCATATATGAATGGTGGTGGAAGTAGAGTAGAGTTTGACTTTTCAGATATTAGACCTAAAGGTGCTCAACTTGTAACTTCTGGTGGTAAGGCTCCAGGACCACAACCTCTTAAAGAATGTATTCTAAAAATAAAAGGAATATTAGAACAAAAAGAAACAGGTGAATATTTGACAACACTAGAAACTCATGATATTGTTTGCCATATTGCAGATGCAGTTCTTGCTGGTGGTATTAGAAGAGCCGCACTTATTAGTTTATTTAATGCTGATGATGACCAAATGATTGGTTGTAAGAGTGGTAATTGGTGGGAATTGAATCCACAAAGAGGTAGAGCAAACAATTCTGCAGTTTTGATGAGACATAAAATTACAAAGTCATTCTTTTTAGACCTTTGGAAACGTGTAGAATTATCAGGAGCTGGAGAACCAGGTATATATCTAAATAATGATAAAGATTGGGGTACAAATCCTTGTTGTGAAATAGCATTAAGACCTAATCAATTTTGTAATCTTTGTGAAGTAAATGTTTCAAACATTGAATCACAAGAAGACTTAAATGAGAGAGTAAAAGTAGCATCTTTTATTGGAACTTTACAAGCTGGATATACAGACTTTCATTATTTGAGACCAGTGTGGCAAGAAACAACAGAAAAAGAAGCTCTTATTGGTGTATCTATGACTGGTATCGGTAGTGGTAAAGTACTAGGATATGATACTAAAAAAGCAGCAAGTGTAGTAAAAAGAGAAAATACAAGAGTTGCAAAAATTATAGGCATAAACCAATCAGCAAGAACTACAACTGTAAAACCTGCAGGTACTACAAGCTTAGTTTTAGGTACAAGTTCAGGTATACATGCTTGGCACAATGATTATTATATTCGTAGAATTAGAGTTGGTAAAAATGAATCTATATATCAACACTTAGTAAAGAATCACCCTGAATTGGTTGAAGATGAATATTTTAGACCACATGATACTGCAGTTATTCAAGTGCCACAAAAAGCTCCTGAAGGTTCTATATTAAGAACAGAATCTCCTTTTAGTACATTAGAAAGAGTTAAAAAGATTGCAACTGAATGGGTAAAATCAGGCCATAGAAAAGGTTCTAACTCTCATAATGTATCAGCAACAATATCTTTGAAACAAGAAGATTGGGAATTGGCAGGAGAATGGATGTGGGAAAATAGAAATTACTACAATGGATTATCTGTACTACCTTATGATGGAGGTACATATACACAGGCACCATTTGAAGATATTACAAAGGAAAAATATGATGAAATGATGACGTCACTTAGTAGTGTAGATTTGTCAACAGTTATTGAAATAGAAGACAATACAGATTTATCAGGAGAATTAGCATGTGCGGGAGGAAGTTGTGAAATCACCTGATTGGATCCAAGAGTTATACCTTAAAGAGATGGTACACAAAAAGAGTACCAAAGGTGAGAAAACTCATGACAAGCATGGAAAAGATGCGTCAAAGATTGAAGCAGATTCAAGAAGAAATAAAGAACTTCCAGGAAAACTGCAGCCACAAAAATCAGTTTATTAAGTTTGATAGTAAACAGAATGCAAGATGGTTTTGTGCTAGGTGCGACCAAATGATTAGAGTACCAAGCCAAAAAGAAATAGAAGATTGGATTCAGAAATGAAATATGTTATAGGAAATAATTTAGTGGCCACAATGGCAGCATATCTTTTACCTAATGTAAAGCATATAAAGTCACCTACACCAGATCTAGATTCTTGGAACATAGAGACTTTTTATATTCCATATTATTGTTTAGACTTTGTGAAATCAGTTTTACCTGGTGCAAATCTAACCAAATATGAACTTAGAACAATGTATGATATGAGAGCAACACTCTCTGCAGTAAAGCCTAAAAACTTCGACCAAATTTATACTTTGTATACTAGAGGAAAGGTAAATGTAGAAAAAGAATATTTAAGAACAATATCAGAATCTCTAGATGTTATCTCTATAAATGGAGAATCTCCATTAAATTCTCTAATTATTCTTTATGACGAGCTGCAAAAAATAACAAGTGAAAAGGTAGAAGAAAAAATAGTAAAGGAAATAGACCCTGAACAAAAATTGATAAAGCTAGATGACGGAATAGAATATGTATATGATAAACTTCTATATACAGGAGATTTAACCAGCTTACTTAATCTTGATTCAAAAAACACTATTGAATATTATATATCAAAAAACTATGTAAATGGTGAACCTTTTTCTCTACCTGTTGTAGATAAGTACGTATATAGATGTAAACTAGAAAATAAAAACGACATAGAAATATCAAAGATATTTAACCAAATCGCTACAGTTGGAAAGCCTTGGTTTAGAAAAATATATTACAATGGAAGCGTAGTTTATGAGTCTCTTAAACAAATATTTGATGATAAAATAGAAGATAATTCTGTACAAGAATATATAGAAGAATCTCAAATCACAAATACTTTAGGTATAACAAAGGTTACAGGTATTGACCTACTTGGAAAATGTGCTGAATGGAATAATTCTGTTGGATTCGGCCATGTAATTCGTAGATGTAATTCATTATTAGAATATTATGGTGATGATGAAAAAAATCATAAAATTATTTTTCCAGGTCAAGAAAATTTATTATATTAAATAATATGAAGAAATACGAAAATTTACACGACTGTTTTCAGTCAAATCTACAGGATATTACCTATAGTGGTAATAAAGTAACTAGTAATGGAAGTACACAAACAGAACTATTATTTCAATCTATGGAAATATTAGATCCAACCAAACTTTCTATTGACCATCCATCTAGAAAATTTAATCCAGGATATTCAGTATTAGAATTTTTATGGTATCTATCGGAACATAAAAAAACAAATAATATTGGTAAGTGTGCAAATATCTGGTTAAAGATACAAGATGAACAAGAAGAAGTAGAATCTAATTATGGTACTTATATTCTTGGAGAACAATGGGATTGGATAATAAATGAGTTGGCTAATGATAAAGATTCTAGAAGATGTACTATTGTAATTCATCAACCTCATCATAAAACTAAAAATGCAAAAGATCTTCCATGTACACAGTATCTTCAGTTTTTTATTAGAGATAATAAGCTACATCTTGGTGTAAACATGAGAAGTAATGATATTATTTTTGGTTTCTGTAATGATGTATTTAATTTTGCACTATTTCAACAACTTATGCTAAATGAACTTAAATGGAAAAACTACTATCCTGACTTAGAGTTAGGTTCTTATTTCCACCATGCAGGTAGTTTACATTTGTATGAAATGCATTACGATATGAGAGATAATATTCTTATGGATAATTGTTTTAGTAAAGATACAAGTTATGAGCTACGCCCATATGTAACTAGAGACTATATTAAAGTCAATAATATGGCATTGCCAAAAGAAGATTTACCTAAGTTAGAATTATTTGCATTCACAAATGCACAAATGAAAAAGTTATTTATATGAAAAAGAAAGAATCAATACTTAAAAGAGCAGATAATGTAGTTAATCATAGATCTGAAGAAAAAGAAAGACAATACGGTCCTTTTAGTGAAGGTATGGAAAGAGCTGCAAAAATAGCAAGCGGTATGACAGGAAAAGACTTTACAGCAGAAGATATGTATTCTGCGCTAGTTGCACTAAAACTATCTCGTCATTCATATAACTATAGAGAAGATAATTTATTAGATTGTGTAGCATATCTTGGTGCACTAGACAATTATATAAAGGAGAATAAAAAATGAAAATTAACGTTATGAAAATAGGTGCTACTATAAATGCCAACAATGGTAGTATTCTTACGGATGAAATAAATGTCGTAACAAAAATGTTGGCAGACGAAGGCCATGATGTTCACTATCATACTACAAGAACTAGAAATATGATACCTTTGCCACATGCAACTTTTCATGACCTAGCAGAAGTCACAGACCAATCTTTCAGTGATTATGATGCATTGATAGTATTTAACGGTAATGCAAACTTTTATGGTGGTCAAGAAGCTAGAGGTGATTTGATGGCATATAAGTTTATCAATAAGTCTACATGTCCTGTTTTTTACTTTTTAACAGATTGGTTATTACCACTTCAACAACTTTGGCCAAATGTAGAAAAGAAACAAGTACAATACCACTGGGATAATCAATATACAAAAGATGAGATTGAAGTTGTTAGAGAAGATATTATTATGATATCGCAAATATATAATATGGAAACTCTACAGGCTAAATATCTAGATAAAAGAGGAATAAAGTACGCTGATATTATTTACTTTCCTCTACAAGACTTTATTATTCATGAATATCAGCCAATACCTTTAGTAGAACAACAAGATAGATGGTTAGATTTAATTTATGGTGGTACATATAGAGGTGGCCATAGACAAGATAAAATGATAGAATATTATTTTGACTATCCACAAGATATAAATGTTCAAATGTTTGGTAATATAAAGCCAGAACATTTTAGCAAAAAGAAAACAGCAGATATGAGGTTTCCAGACTTTATTAGTAAAAAAGTAAAACATAGAGAATTCTTTGATAGAATGCAAACTTCAAAAGCTACAGTCACGATTAGTGATAAACTGTATGAAGGTTCTGCAATATCAAATAGAACAAATGAATCTATTATTGGAAATGTAGTATCTTTTATAGATAGAGGTTATGACCCTGAAATGAGAATATTTAGTGATGATTTATTACGTAAATTTAATTATGTAGAGAAAAAGTCAGATGTTATAGCTAGATTAAAATATTTGAAAGATAACCCTAATGCATTTGATGAAATAATAAAGAGACAGTATGAAGATGCAACAGGAAAAATGTCAAAAAAACAATATTACAAATCTTTTGTAAATATAGTAGAATCAAAATTAGAAAATAAACAAGTAGAGGAAATACAATGGTTTCAGAATTAAAATTTGTAAAAGTAAAAAACGTAAAAAGCCCAGTTAGAGGAACTTCAGAAAGTGCAGGTATAGATTTTTTTGTACCAGACGACTTTGAAACAATAGTATTATTACCTGGAGAATCTTGTTTCATTCCTAGTGGTATTAAGGTAAATGTACCAAAAGGACATGCACTTATAGCATTTAACAAAAGTGGAGTAGCAGTTAAGAAAAACTTTCATGTAGGTGCTTGTGTAGTAGATGAAGATTATCAAGGAGAAGTTCACTTAAATTTAACAAACACTGGTAATTTACCGCAGGTTGTTGAAAGAGGAGATAAAATAGTTCAGTTTCTTTTAGTACCTATAAACTATGCGAATCCTATAGAAGTTGAACCAAAAAACCTATATACTAAAGAATCTGAAAGAGGAGAAGGCGGATTCGGAAGTACAGGTACAAAATAATTGTTAATAACTTTTTGAAAATAATTACCCAGAATTTTTCTGTGTCAACAAAATTGATTATATTTATACTATAAATAAAGAACAGGTTATATGAAATTATCAAGATTATCTAGTAAGTTTGACAAAGGCTTCTTTAATATGTATCAGTTTGGCTATGCTGAAGATGATAAACTAGGAGTAAAAGTAGATCGTATAAGAGACTATTTTTATTATTCAGCAGAACATATTGATGATATTTTAGATATTCGCCAGTTTGATTGTAAAAGAACAGACTTATATACAACACTATATGGTGATAAAGTTTACAAAGTTTATTATTCAGCAATAAAAGCTAAGAATGAACTAGTAAGGAAATATCCAGATAGAATTCACCAAGCAGACGTAACACCTGAATTTAAGTTTATGTTAGATAGAAAGCTTGAATGGTCTAGTAAACGTCATATTATGTATTTTGATATTGAGACTTGGTTTGACCCAGAACAACCAAAAGCAAACATGCCTCATAAAGCAATGATGCCTGTCACTTCTATAGTTTGTTATTCTAATTTTCATAAAAAATACTGGGTAATATCTTGGCATCCAGAACATACTAAAGATTTTGATGAACCAAAAATAACAGAAAAAGATAATGTTAACTATATGTTATGTAAGGATGAAAACACAGTTCTACTGAGTTTTATTGAATTACTAGGCATAATGAAAACAGATGTTCTTACTGGTTGGTATTCAGCAGGCTATGACCTTCCATATATCATAAATAGATGTAAAAGACTTGGTCTTCCTTATGAGAACCTATCTCCATTAAAGGATGTGTATATTAAAAAGCGTGGTGAATATTGGAGAATAAATATAAAAGGCTTAGACCATGTAGATATGATGGAAGCAGTTCAAGATATGGGATATAATCTTCCTAATTGGAAACTAACAACTGCAGTAAAAGAGATAATCGGAGATGCAGATCTAGATAAACTAACTGAAACTACATGGAGAGATTGGATAGATAACTATAAAGGTTTTATTGAGTATGGTATTCGAGATGTAGAGATACTTGCAGAATTAGATAAGAAAATACAGATATTTGACTTATATACTACACTTCAGCAGATCGCGCATACTGACACATTAGGTGGTACATTCCACAAATCAATGGTTGTTGATAACTATATATTAAAAGAAAACCATGGTAAGATTGTATTTCCAACTAGACATACAAGAGCAAAACAGCAATATGCTGGCGCTATAGTTTTTAATCCTAGAGAACCTGGTCGTCATCAAGATGTAACCGTTATGGATTATACTTCTCTATATCCAACTTCTATTATGGCATTTAATATTAGTCCTGAAACATTCATCGTATCAGAGAAATCATGTAAAAAGATGGGTATTAAAATAGAAGATGTAATTCAAAAGCTTAAAGATGATGGTATAGGATTTATCGATACAGGTACTCCAAAAGTAAATGGTGTACCTGAACTATTTGGTGAAAGATACCTTTTTTATGACCATAAATATAAGCTAGGACTTTTACCACAAGTATTAAGAAAATTATTCTTACAAAGAGTTGAAGTAAACAGAGCATTAAAAGCTGGTGAATATACTGGAGATGAAGCAGTTGCAATGGATAAAAGACAACAAGCTTACAAATTAGTTCTTAACTCAGCGTATGGTGCTATGGGCTTTAACTTTTTCAGATTATATAGACCAGAATGTGCAGATGGTATTACATTTTTTGCTAGACAAGCGCTTAAATTTGCATCACTAAAGTTTCAAAACCTTGACCATTATGTGTTATATGGTGATACTGATTCTATATTTGTAAAGTCAAATGGAAAGTCAGAATCAGAAATGAAAGAAACATTGGTTGAATTTAATGATATGTTGAGAAAAGAATTAGTTGAAAGATATAATCCTGGTATTGATGATGATTATATGCAAATGGACTTAAAGTTTGAATATGACTTAGAGTATATTTACTTTGGTGATTCTAAGAAAAGATACTATTCAATTATCAGAGATACAGGTAAAAAGTATATTAGAGGTATGAATATTATTCGTAAAGATACACCAGAATTTATGAAAGGTGCCCTAAATAAAATTGCAGAATTAGCTGTTAGAGGTACTTTAACTATGGACCATCTAAATGCATTAAGACAAAAGATTGAAACTGTAGACTACAAGCTTATAGGTATAAATAAAAAGTTTACAAAGTCTTTTGACCAATACAATAAAACAATGCCACAACATGTTAAAGCATCTTTTTGGGCTAATGAAAAACTCAACACAAATATAACACATACAGACACTCCATTACTATTTTATATAAAAAGTAATTGTGAAGATGAGTTAAAAATAAAACAAAGACAACAAGCTATTTGTCTTAATGAAGAAGAATTACATTTAGTAGATGAAAGAAAAGATGTGTTTGAGATAGATTACGAAACATTTTTCAATAAGCAAGTATTAGACCAATTAGATGAGTTTAATAAAATTGAAGATGTAAAAAATTTAGTAGAAACTTATAGAAAAGATGCAAAATCAGACAAGTAACTGATATTTATATTATATAAAATGGTTACGAATATTATTACAAAGGAGAAAAGGTTATGAACATAGAACCAATCGCGGGCAAAATCTTATTAAAGAAATTATCAATCGAAAAAACAGCAGGTGGTGTTATTATGCCAGACATTGCTCAAGAAGGAGCTAATGAAGCTGAAGTAGTATCTATTGGGCCTCCAGTAATTACACAATCTGGAACAGAAGTACCTATTCAATGTTCAGTTGGTGATAAAGTATTGTATCCTAAATTTAGTGCAAAAGCTGTGGATATAGATGGTGAAGAATTCTTAATCATAAGTGAATCAGAACTATTTTTAATATTTAAGGAGAGAAAATAATGTCAAAAAGAGATTTAACGTTTGGAAAAGACGCTAGAAAAGAATTACAAGCTGGTGTAGATAAATTAGCTAATGCAGTTTCAGCAACGCTTGGACCAAAAGGTAGAAACGTAGTAATTGAAAAAGAATTTGGTAAATATGTTTCAACAAAAGATGGAGTAACTGTAGCAAAAGAGGTAGAACTAGAAAGCACTCTAGAAAATGCAGGAGCTCAAATGGTAAAAGAGGTAGCTAGTCAAGTTAATGATGAAGCTGGAGATGGTACAACAACAGCAACAGTTTTAGCTAGAGCAATGTATAATCAAGGTTTAGAATTGATTAGTAAAGGTGCAAATCCAATAGACCTTAAAAGAGGTATGGACAAGGCAGTAACAAAGGTTACAGAGGCTTTATCTAAATTAGCTAAAGAAGTAAAAAACTCTAGTGAAATAGCTGAAGTAGGTATGATATCTGCAAATAACGATGAGTTTATTGGTAATCTAATTTCAGAAGCTATGGATAAAGTTGGTAGAGAAGGAGTAGTTTCTGTAGATGAATCACAAACAGCTGAAACTATTTTAGAAACCGTAGAAGGTATGCAATTTGAGAGAGGTTATCTTTCGCCATATTTTATTACAAACAATAATCAAATGCAAGTAGAACTTGAGAATCCTTGGATATTACTATTTAATAAAAAAATATCTACAATTAAAGGTATCGTGAAGATTTTAGAAGCTTGTATACAACAAAACAAACCTCTTTTAATCATTGCAGAAGATATTCAGTCTGAAGCTTTAGCAGCATTGATTGTAAATAAAATGAGAGGAACTATGAAGGTAGCTGCAGTTAAAGCTCCTGAGTTTGGAAAAAGAAGAGATGAAGTTTTAGAAGACATTGCAGTTCTTACTGGTGCAACAGTTGTTAGTACAGAAAAAGGTATGACACTAGATAGAGTAACTGAAGAAATGTTTGGTACTGCAAAGATGGTCACAATAAATAATAAGTATACAACAATTGTGGATGGAGCAGGTAAATTAGAAGACATTGAAAACAGAATAGAAGAAATAAAGTCAACAATAGATACAGCTGAATCACCTTATGAAATAGAAAAAGCACAAGAAAGATTGGCTAAACTTTCAGGTGGTGTAGCACTTATTAAGATTGGTGCAGAATCAGAACTTGAAATGAAAGAAAAGAAAGATAGAGTTGAAGATGCACTTAATGCGACTAGAGCAGCATTAGATGAAGGAATTATCCCTGGAGGTGGTGTAGCATTAAGATGGTTAGTTGATGAAACACATGGAAAAGTATCAGCTGATTATGAAAACCAAGACGAGAAATGTGGTATAGAAATTATTTTAGATGCATGTAAAGAACCATATAATATAATTATGAATAACGCTGGACTAGATGGAGATACCCATTGGAACACAGAAATACGTCTAAAAGCAGACAGAAAAAATACAGTCAACTGGACAGACGATATGAAATGGGGATATGACGCAAGAAAAGATGAAGTAGTAAATATGTATGATGCAGGTATTATTGACCCTGTAAAAGTAACAAGAGTGGCATTAGAAAAAGCTGTTTCAGTTGCAGGTACAATGTTGCTAACTGAATGTATGATAACTAAACAACCTAATGATAATGAAGAACCAAATCTAGGAGCAGGAGGATTTGGAATTCCACAGTAAGAGGAGAAATATTATGAACATAAGCAATTTAATAATCGACGCGCTTCTTAAAGAGGCACAAGCAAAAGAAGCAAAATCTTTGGCAATTCTACAAAACTACTTTGCAAATTCTGCAGGTATTGGAGAGCATCCAGATATCGTAGAAGAGTGTAGTAAACAATTAAAAGACTTAGCAGAGGCAAGAGAAGCTATTTCAATTTTAAGAGAATTAACTCAACAAGGAGAGACTCCAGATGGACAATAATTTAGGAAGAGCACTAAAAGGATTAACTCCTTCAGATTTACCAGATGTAGTATGTGCAGAATGTGGTAATCCAACGTTTAGACAAGTAGTATTATTAAAAAAAGTTTCAGCTGCATTATCTCCATCGGGTAATACAAGTTTTTTACCTATGCCTGTTTTTGAATGTAGTAATTGTGGTCATGTGAATGATGAACTACTACCAAAGCAAGGTGACTCACCATTAGCTAAAGAATAGTTATGAGTAAGATTGAAGATTCTGTATGTAAGAAAATACAGGATAGAGCAAAGGTAGGTAAAAACAAATATGGAGTCACAATGGAGAGAGGTGATTTATCATTCAAAGAATGGATGGTACATCTACAAGAAGAACTCATGGACGCCATAGTTTACATTGAAAAAACATTAGAAGAATCTGGTAAAAAATAATTGCCAGATTTTTTTATGTCAAACTTTTTTATTATATTATACTATGCAATTAAAAACACCCAAAGATTTAGCCATCAAGGCTCGTATGCTAGGAAAAAAGACAGTATCATACAGTCAATTTTCTAGATATAAAAACTGTCCAAAGTCTTGGAAATTAGCATATATAGATAAAGAAACTTCATGGGATCCATCTATATATCTCATATTCGGTACAGCTTTCCATGAAACTTTACAAACATATTTAGATACTATGTATAAGGAATCTGCTGTAAAAGCAAATGAATTAAATGTAAATAAGATTCTGATGGAATCTATGAAAAGAGAATATAAAGCAATAGTAGATGATTATGGTGAAGATTTTTCTACTCCAGAAGAACTAGGAGAATTTTATCAAGATGGTGTAGCCATAATGGAATGGTTCAAAAAGAAAAGAGGAGCATACTTTTCTAAGAAAAATACAAAGTTAGTTGGTATAGAAATGCCAATACTTTGTGAAACTGATTCTAATCCTAACATAATGATGATGGGCTTTATGGATATTGTTATGAAAGAGCATGATAAGATTGTTATATACGATATAAAAACTTCTACAAGAGGATGGAAAGCTGCACAGAAAAAAGCAAATGGAGACCAATTAAGACTATATAAAAAGTTTTTCTCTAAACAATACGGAATAGATGAAAAAGATATTATAGTAGAATACTTTATTGTAAAACGTAAGTTATGGGAAAACTGTGATTTTCCACAAAAAAGAATACAACAAGTAAGACCAGCTGCAGGTAAGCCATCACTAAATAAGGTTATGAGAGAGTTAGATAGCTTTATTTCTAATGCATTTACTCCAGAAGGAAAACATAATAAAGAATCAAATTATCCTGCAGTAGCAGGACCTAAAAAAATAAATTGTAAATGGTGCGAATATCGAGACAGAGAAGACCTTTGTCCAAAATCAGAAAGAATAGTGGAATGAAAGTAGGAATAATTGGAAGCAGTCACTATGAAAATAAAAAAAGAATCAAAGAAACTGTATTTAAGTTAAAGCAGAAATTTGGAGATGATTTAACAATAGTTAGTGGTGGATGTGTAAATGGTGCAGACAAGTATGCTAAAAAATATGCATTAGAACTTGGATGTAATTATTTAGAATGTAATCCTGCTCATACTCCAAAAAATTTATATTCTTACATGAGAGAAGAATGGTATGGAAAGCAATACTCAATAAGAAACTTTCATGTTAGAAATAAAATATTAGTTGGTATAGTTGATAGAATAATTGCCTTTGTTCCTGAAGGAGTTAGTTCTAATGGAACTATAAGTACTATAAATTATGCCAATAAATTTAATAAAAAATGTATTGTAATAACTTAACTTTCTAAATATATTCATATATTTATATATATAGTTTAGGAGAATAGTTATGAAGAAAACAAAATTAACCTCAGTTAAAATTGATGTTATTGCACAAAATAAGTTCAAATATATTTGCCTAGAAAACGAAATGAACTTTCAAAAACTGGTAAATAGATGTTTAGTTTTGTACATTGAAGACAAAGATTTTAAGAAGAAAATAGATAAGTTTGATTTTCAATTATTAAAAAAATAGTTAAGGGGAAAAGGTTATGAATAGCATTAAATTGCCAAAGCTTAAAGCGGTAGACCCGAATAAGCCTAAAAAGAAAACAATTTTATTATTGTCAGACGACTTAAGACTTCACTCTGGTGTAGGAACAATGTCTAGAGAAATAGTACTTGGTACTTCTCACATTTTTAATTGGGTACAAGTAGCAGGAGCTATCAATCACCCTGATAAAGGAAAAAGATTTGATGTTTCTGACGATATAAACAAAGAAATGGGAATAGATAACGCCAGTGTTATATTGTATCCTGTAGACGATTATGGAAATGCAGAAATAGTTAGACAACTAATGACAACGCATAATCCAGATGCAATACTGCACTTTACAGATCCAAGATTTTGGGGATGGTTATATCAAATGGAACATGAGATAAGACAGTATATGCCTTTAATGTATCTAAACATTTGGGATGATTTACCTTATCCACATTGGAATGAAAACTTTTATGAATCTTGTGACCTTTTAATGGCAATATCAAAGCAAACATATAATATAAATAATCAAGTTTGTCAAAGAAAGCCAAGAGTTGAAGGAGTAGATTTAACCTATGTTCAACATGGAATAAATGATAAAGTATATAAGCCAATATCTGAAACAGATGCAGAGTTTAGTGACTATTTTAATTTTATATCAGATAGAGGTTATGATAAGTTCGATAGCATATTCTTTTTTAATAGTAGAAATATTAGAAGAAAAATGGTAAGTGACCTTATATTATCATATAGACTTTTCTGTGATAGTTTATCTAAAGAAGAGGCTAGCCAATGCTTATTATTACTACATACAGATCCAGTAGATAACAATGGTACAGATTTACCTGCGTTAATAAGAGCACTTTGTCCAAACTACAATGTTCAATTTTCAACAGGTAAACTACCAAATAATCAATTAAATTATTTATACAATGTAGCATCTCTAACATGTCAGCCAAGTTCAGCTGAAGGTTTTGGTCTTAGTGTGATGGAATCAATAATGTCAGGAACACCAGTACTAGGAAGTGTTATTGGAGGTATACAAGACCAACTTGGATTTGAAAAAGATGATGGAACACCTGTGACACTTAAAGATTTTTCAGCTAAATGGCCAAGTAATAGTGATGGAAAATATACAAAGCATGGTGAATGGGCATTTCCATGTTGGCCACAAATAAATTTACAAGGTTCTCCTATGACTCCATATATTTATGATAGTAGACCTTCTGTAAAAGATATAGCAAAGCAACTAAAAAATGCACATTCTCTTGGTAGAACAGAATTAAAAAGAAGAGGATTGATTGGTAGAGAATGGGCAATAAAAAATGGTTTTAATTCGAAAGGTATGTGCCAAGCATTTATAGATTCAGTAGTAACATGTTTTGAAAACTTTAAGCCAAGAGAAAGATTTACAGTTATTAACACAGAAGACCCTAAAACATTTTATCCTGATGGTATAATTTTTGGTAGTATAGATAAAGGAGAATAGTTATGAAGCAAGTATTAGTATTTCAAGGACCAGTAAGTTCTAGATCTGGTTATGGAGACCATGCAAGAGACTTGGTTAGAAGTTTTATTTCAATGGATAGATTCGATATCAAAATAATTGATATGAGATGGGGAGATTGTCCTAGAAATGGATTAACAAATGATGATAAAGCTATAGTAAAATGTTTTCTGAGAGGAAAATTATCAAAACAACCAGATGTATTTGTACAATTATCAGTACCTAATGAATTTAACCCTATTGGAAAGTATAACATAGGAATAACTGCTGGTATTGAAACAACATTAGTTGCAGCCCCTTGGATTGAAGGTATGAATAGAATGGATTTGAATATTGTACCATCTGAGCATGCAAAATCTGTTTTCATGAATACAAATTATGATAGAATGGATAATAGAACACAGAAAAAGGTAGGAACACTAAGATGTGAAAAGCCTATAGAAGTTTTATTTGAAGGAGCAGACTTAAATATTTGGCATAAAACAAATGAAATATCAAAAACGGTTGTTGATAAACTTTCAATAATACCAGAAGAATTTTGTTTTTTACATGTAGGTCATTGGCTACAAGGAGCAGAAGGTCACAGTAGAAAAGATACAGGTGGAATGATAAGAACATTCTGTAATACATTTAAGGGTGGTGCATATAAGAAAAGACCTGCTTTAATATTAAAAACAAGTTCAGCTACATTCAGTGTAATTGATAGAGAAACAATGCTATTAAAAATTAGAAGTATAAGAAATAGTATTCCAAATGCACCAAATGTTTATTTAGTACATGGAGACATGGATCCTGCAGAGTTAAATTCACTATATAACCATCCTAAAGTAAAAGCACATATAAGTTTTACTAAAGGAGAAGGTTTCGGTAGACCTCTACTAGAGGCAAGTTTAAGTGGAAAGCCTGTAATTGCTTCAAACTGGTCAGGTCAAGTTGACTTTTTGAAACACTCTATAAAATTACCAGGACAATTACAACAGGTACATGAATCAGTTGTGTGGAAAGATATAATATTGAAAGAGTCACAATGGTTTTATGTTAACTATAATTATGCTGGAAAAGTATTAAGAGAAGTATACAAAAACTATAAAGCTACTCTAGACGGAGCAAGAAAACAAGCACACTATAGTAGAGAAAACTTTAGCTTAGAAAAAATGCATAAAGACTTTGCAGTGATGGTTGAAAAATACGTTCCTGTAGAAGTAGAATTCAAAATGCCAACATTACAGGCAATAAAGAGTTAGGAAAATTATGAAAACAGAATTAACAGAAAAGTCACCTATAACAGGAAATGATTGTGTTATAGTAGAAATAATTGATGGTAAAACTTCAAAAATATGTATGGAATCAGGATTCATGACCAATAGTGATTTTAGTATAGATAATGAAGAATTGTTATCTAAATATGAAGAGTCAATGCCTGAACTAATGATTGATACAAAATTAAAAGATGAAGAGTTAGGTCAATATTGGTACCTTACTTCGGTTCAATTTAGAACAGGAATGATATATCCTCAACCAAATGAAAAAGATGCAAATAATTATGAATGGGCATTTACACCTATAGTTGAGCTATCAGATGAAGAAAAGAAAAACTATCCGATACCTGGAAAAGAAGGTGAATATTATGGTACAAGACTTGCAACTGAAATAAATGAAACTTACAAGAGTGACCAATTTAAGCATGTATGTAAAAGAGCAGGAGCAGTAATAGAAAGTGAGTAATCTAACACAACATAGAACTAGAATCAGAAAGAGATACAATTATTCAAAAGGTTCTTTAGAAAAAGGAATGATTGTTGAAATGAGCTACAAGAGAAGAAAAAAGAAAGGTGATGCTTCTAGTTTAGAAACAAAAAAATACATGGTTATGGTTCTAAATAGTAATTTTAGAGGTTACATGCATGGAATAAGTTTAGAAAATATCTCATCTACAAAGTTAAATGATATTGCAAGTGATTGGGGATTAGTAAATGTAGGAAGAGGTTCAGCATTTGTAACTCAAGGAATATTGACAGGATTAAGAATACCTAAAATTCAAATGGTAGAATCTTCGGGTAGATTTTATTCATCAAGATTCAAAAAGTCAAAATCTCTTTATGACTCATATAGAACTTATGATATAGCAAACATAGGTTCAGTTGCAGTCGTTGATTATGAGTGGGACAAGCCAGTATTTGTTCAGTCGTTCCAAGAAGTTATAGAAGCACAAAAATTAGAAGCTGAACTTGCAACTAAAAAAGAGCAAGAAGAAAAGAAAAAAGAAGCTGAATTAAAAGCAAAAAAGCCAACTAATAAATAGTAGGAGAAAAGGTTATGAAATTAAGTTATGCAATACCAGTTTGTAATGAATTGGTAGAACTAACTAGATTGTTGAACTTCTTGGTTGAAAATAAACGAGAAGAAGACGAAATAGTTATATTATATGATTCTGAAAATGGTTCTAAGAATGTAGAAGAATTTTTAAGAGCTAAGTCTGTAGATAATCCACAATTCACGTGGTATTCTAATCCATTAAATAAAGATTTTGCACAGCAAAAAAACTACCTAACAAAAATGTGCACAGGTGATTGGGTATTTTTAATTGATGCAGATGAATATCCTGATGAGTATCTTTGTGCATCTATTCCAGCTATTGTAGAGGGTAATCCTGATGTAGAAGCCTATTGGGTATCTAGAATAAATACAGTACAAGGTTTAACAAAAGAACATGTATCTAAGTGGGGATGGAATGTTGATAAGAATGGATGGGTAAACTTTCCAGATAGACAAATGAGATTATATAAAAATGAACTGGATAGAATATATTGGACTAGGCCTGTTCATGAACAACTAGTTGGATATACTAAGTATGCATCTTTACCTTCAAATGAAGAGTATTGTTTACACCACCCAAAAGATATTAAGAGACAAGAAAGACAGAATAATTTTTATGACACAATCTAATAAGTTTTTAATCATAATGCCTTGCTATAATGTTGCAAAGTGGGTAAAGCTAAATATACTAACCACTATGCATCAGTCTTATAGAGATTTTAGATGTATAATCATAGATGATGGTTCTACTGATAATACACAGGAAGTCGTAGAATCGACTATAAAGGGAGATGATAGATTTGAGTACATAAGAAATAAAGAAAGAACTGGTAGTTCATTAAAAAATTACTATACTGCATTTCATAACGCAAAACCTGAAGAAAATGAAATAGTAGTATGGCTAGATGGAGATGATTGGTTCTCCTCAGTATTTGTTTTAGACTATCTCAATAGTGTATATAATTCAAAAAATTGTTGGATGACTTATGGAACTTATCAGATGTATCCTTCAGGACAAGATGGTTCTCATCAATGTATAGAATTACCTGCTTCAGTTCATGACAATCACTCGTATAGAAGTTTTCCACATATATATTCTCATTTAAGAACTCATAGAGCTTTCTTATTTAACAAACTAGAAAAAGAAGACTTAATAGATGAAAGATCTGGAGATTTTTACAATGTTGCAACTGATGTGGCATATTTACTTCCAATGGTAGAGTTGTGCGGTTGTAAAGAAAGAATAGTTCGTATACCTGATATCTTACTAATACTAAATAGAAGTAATCCAAATCAAGCATCATCAAATTTAGAACACCAAAAAAACACAGAAGCTATAATTAGAAGTAGAAAAGCCAAGGAGAAGGTACAATGATAATAAATGTTTGTGATAATATGAAAGGAGATAGTACTTCAACATATAAAAAATGGACTGACTCCCACAACTGGTATAGGTCAGATGATGCATTTCCATCAACATTCCCTGCAGACTGGAAGTTTACATATTGGAAACCAACGGATAACGATATTACAGTTTTTGTGACAAAAGGAATATATGATGTAGATAATATAGAATCAAAAACTAAAATTGCACTACCATCAGATCTTAGAGATTTTCACGGTCCTATATATGATTTTATAGAAGAAAATATAGATAAGTTTGATAAGGTAGTAACGTATGATGAAAGACTTTTAGAATTATATCCTGAAAAATGTTTTGCAGCAGCCGCAATGAAACCTTGGATTTGGCCAATAGAACAGCAACAAGTATATGCTAAAACAAAATTATGCTCATTTATATCTTCAACAAAAATGTTTACAAAAGGTCACAGATATAGAACAAAAACACTAGTAGAATTGAAATCGCAGCAACAAGTAGGTAAGTTTCCTTTTATTACATGTTACGGTGAAGGACATAATCCTATACCAGAAGATGAAGGTAAAATGCAAGGTTTGAAAGATTATGCTTTTTCAATTGCAATGGAGAATCACCAATCTCAACACTATTTTTCTGAAAAATTATTAGATGTAATACTATGTGGGTGTATTCCAATATATTGGGGATGTAATACTATAGGAGAACATTTTAATTTAGATGGTTTTATTACATTCAGTAATAGAGAAGAATTATTTGATATATTACCGACAATATCTATGGAACTATATGAAAGTAAATTAGATGCAGTCAAGGAAAATCTTGAAATTTGTCAAAAATATTACTTAGACAATTTTAACTACTATGTAAAAAAGGGAACAACATGGCTACAGTAATTACATACATAAAGCCTACCCATAATTTAGATGTATTTTCAATATGTCTTGAAAATGCTCAAAAGTCAAAGCATTTAGATAAGTTTTTAATATCATTCAAAGAAAAACTTTCTGTTGATTTTATTGATGAACTAAATAAGTATGATAATATAGTTTGGAAAGATGATGTTGATAATTTTTGGGCAAGTGAAATGAGAGATTTGATATCTGAGAATCCATCTGATTATTACTATATATGGGAAGAAGATTCTCATATATTTGATATAGAACAGTTTGACAAGACCTATGAAAAATTTATTGATACAGACGTAGATTTTTTATTTACTCAAGACTTGAAATGGATAAAGCGATCAGAGCACTTATTAAATAGTAATCTTGTTTTAGATGAAGGAGACTTTAGATTTTTTTATTGGGGAGCTAGATATGCTGAACATTGTAGAAAAACTTCTGCAGATTCATTAGTTAACGGTGCATATCCAGTTACAGTTGCAGGAATATTTAGTGCAAAACTTATTATAGAATTATTAGATACTTTCTTGAATTCTAATCATTGGAAAGAAATAACCTCGGGTAATTTTAGTCATTTTCACAATAATCCAAAATTACCACATAGCTTTGAAGTTTTTCCAGAGTTTTGGTGGGAAGAAAAAGGTGGATTAGGTAATCTAGAATATAAAGCTATGGTTTGCAAAAAACAATATGCAGAAGAATTAGGAGGAAGACTAGTAGAAAAGTTATGATATTAGGATTAAAGGGAAACTCAGGTTGTGAATTACACATTTTAGGAGACAAGATACAAAAGTCTTGTGTACCTAGCTACAATGAAAGGCTAGAAATACAGTGTAAAAAGCAGTCAGAATTTAACAACAATTTATTCATAACACCAAAGATTTATGAGTCTGGTATAAATGAAGATGGAAGATTCTTTTTTAATATGGACTTTTTACAATGTAAGACTTTTGATAAAGTATTTAGCATAGCAACTAAAGATAGTTTAGATAGTATGATTGGAAAGTTAATAAATTTTGTACAAGGAAACATAGAAAAAGATGCAGAATATTCTAGTAAAATACTAACTTCTAAATATGAGTCAGTAAAAAGTAACATAAGGGTACAGAAAAATATTGATATTAGTTATTTAGACGATGTTTTTTATTCATTAGGTGAAACTATAAACATACCTGCGGGATACTGTCATGGAGATTTAACATTTTCTAATTTGCTATTTGATGGAGATGATATAGTTTTATTAGACTTTTTAGATACTTATTTAGATTCACCAATACAAGATATTGTAAAAATAAGACAAGATACAAAATATTACTGGTCTATTAGAATGTTAAATTGTAAATTTGATAGATTGAAAATGATTCAATGCCTAAATTATATTGATGAAAAAATAGATTATGAATTTTCAAAAAAGAAATATTATGTAAAGTACTATAAGATTTTTCAAATTCTAAATTTACTTAGGATAGTACCTTACTGTAAAGAACAAACGAATGTTAATTATTTAATAAATGAAGTAGATAAGTTATGTCAACACTAATAATACCATGTGCAGGTAGAAGCACAAGATTCCCTAACTCTAGACCTAAATGGTCTCTTACACATCCTTATGGAGACTTAATGTTTATACAATCTATAAAGGGATTAGACTTAAGTAAATACTCAGAAGTAGTATCTGTTTTTCTAAAAGATGATGTAGAAAGATTTAATTTATTAGACGGTTTGAATCAATCTCTTGGAGAAATTGATGCGAAAACGTCAATAGTCTTATTAGAACAGCCAACATCCAGTCAAAGTGAGACTGTAGCTGAAGCTATAAGTGCACTAAATATTAAGGGAGACATTTTGATAAAGGATTGTGACGCATATTTTACAGCAGAATATGCTAGTGGAAATTTTGTTTATACTTCAAATCTTAGAGACGTTTCAAACATTAAAGCAAGTAGTAAAAGCTATGTTGATGTAGATAAAAACGGAATAATACAAACTATAGTAGAAAAAGACGTTATTAGCAATGAATTCTGCTGTGGTGGATATGGTTTTTCAGATGCAGAAAAGTTCGTTGAAACATATAAAAAGTTAAAAGATTCTGCAGAAGGTGAAATTTATGTTTCACATATAATATTCCAACAATTACTTGACGGAGAACAGTTTATTACCTGCAACACCTCAAACTTTAATGATTGGGGAACACTAAAAGATTGGAATGAATATAAGAAACAGTATAAAACATTATTTTTAGACTTAGATGGAGTACTGGTAGAAAACTCAGGAGAGTATGTTGGAAAGAAATGGGGAACAACAGACGCACTAGAATCAAATAAAGATTATATAAATAATCTATATGAAACAGGAAAGGTTAGAATAATTTTTACAACATCTAGAAAAAGTAAATTTAGAGATGAAACTATTTCACAATTAGAAAAATGTGGAATAAAATATCATACAATAATATTTGATTTGCTACATTGTCAAAGAATATTAGTAAATGATTTTTCTAGTAGTAATTCTTTTCCAACTGCAAAAGCAGTCAATCTTCCAAGAAATAATGACAATTTAGAAGAATATCTTTCGGAGAGTTTTTAATGGCAAAAATACTAATAACAGGAGGTGCAGGTTTTATTGGTTCTCAATTAGGCAATAATCTTGATAAACAAGGACATGAAGTTATATTATTAGATAATATGAGTTTTGGACATGAAGATAATTTAGTAATAGACGGAAAAAAGTTTGGTACCTTTATTTTAGATGATATAAGAAATAAAAGTTTGTTTGAACATACTAAAGGTGTAGATTACGTGTTTCATTTTGCAGGAATAGCACCTTTACCAAATTGCCAAGAAGATCCTTATGAAGCTGTAGAAATCAACGTTGCAGGTACAGCAAATGTATTAGAAGCGAGTAGAGTTAACGGAGTAAAAAGAGTTATATTTGCAAGTACGAGTGCTATATATGAAAACAATGATTTATTTCCATGTAAAGAAGAAGATGAAGTCTATCCAGACCTAGTATATGCTACAACAAAATTACAGTGTGAGCATTTATGTAACGCTTTTACAAATAGTTATGGAATGGATATAGTATGCCTAAGATTTTTTAATGTATACGGACCTCATCAAGATTTTAAGCGTAAACAACCACCTCTAATAGGTTATTTAATAAAAGAATTTATGACTGGAGGTACACCAATTTTGCATTCTGATGGCAATCAAAAGAGAGATTATGTTTATGTTGATGACTTACTTGAAATGTGCAATATTGTTATGTTACATGATAAAGCTCCAGGAAATATCTTTAATGTTTCATCAGGTATACCGATATCTGTAAGAGATATTGTAAATGAGATATCTAGTAACTTTGAAAAAGTTTCAATGCCAACATATAGATCTGCAGATTTATTTTGGGAAAAATATCCTAATCTGTTTCAAGGAAAATATCCTTTGAAAATGGAAAGACTAAATAAAGAAGTAAACAAATATAGTAAAGGTTGTGTAATAAAGTCAAGTGAAATTTTAGGATGGAAAGCTAAAACTAGTCTGGAAGAAGGATTCAAAAACACAGTTAAATATGCAGTTAAGATGGGAATATAATTATGAGTGAACCAAGAATAGCACTACTATTAACAGGAACTATTGGCAAAATATATACAAATAAAAGATCGTATGATTGGTCAGAAGATGTAGATTATAGAATAGGTTTAGAACATTATCGTAAAAATATGTTTGATGTTAATCCTAATATAGATGTTTTTATACACTGTTGGGATAAACAATATGAAAAGCAAGTAATAGAAGACTATAATCCTAAAATAGCGCAGTTCCAAGATCAGATAAATTTTCCTGAAAGGTTCACACCTTCAGAACCATTTGATGATAGAACACTAATTAGAAGAATGTATACAAGAAGTAGATGGTATTCTGCAGCAAAAGTATCTGAAATGAAGAGGTCTTGGGAAAAAAGTAATAATTTTACCTATGATTACGTTATGACTTCTAGATTAGATTGTGCATTTCTAAAAGAATTTAAGTTTACAGACTATAATCCTGAAAAGTTTTGGGCTCCTAAAGATGATGTAGATATAAACATATGTAATAGTAGAAAACTATTTTTAGATTATTGGTTCTTTTCTAGTTCTGAAAATATGGATAAATTTAATTCTTTATACTTTGTTCTTGAAGATTTAGACAAGGCAAAATTTGAAAAAACTGGAAAAGGCATGAATGCACATGAAGATTCATGGATATGGGCTAGTAATTGTAATTTTGATGTTCAGTATACCCTTGATGAAAGCGTAGACCATGACTTAGTAAGAGCAATATATGAAGACTGTCACTACCAAGGAGAAGAGTTTTCAGGAATAGAAACATTAACTAAATATGATAAGTATCCTAGAGATAACGGGAGATTTTAATATGGAAAAGATATATTCAAAAGTAGAACCAACTAAATTATTACATGTAGTAAATAGATTGTCTGATATAACAGGTAGAAATGATATTATACCTGAAGATAATTTTATACAGTGTGCAACCTTAAAAATGGAAAAAGATAAAACTTTTCCACCACATAAACATATCACAAAAGATAGACACTATCCAGAACAAATTGCTCAAGAGTCTTGGGTAGTAATAAAAGGAAAGGTTAAATGTAAGTTTTACGATATAGACGATAAACTAA
>MDTA01146460.1_pt1 | contig 28297 bp, 27 predicted proteins | sample 811151 | NCBI WGS metagenome assembly MDTA01 (sample SAMN05326648, study PRJNA326480) | marine metagenome | isolation source: seawater | place: Indian Ocean: South | collected 2010 | reverse complement strand
TCAAAGTATCAACTTGACACTATCGAGGTTAATAAAAATGCAAAAAAAGCTAAATTAATTTTTCCAAATAATAAAAACATAAATTTAACTGCTGACTATGTTCTTTATGGGATAGAAAATGTCAAGAAATCAATTGAACTTAGACAAAATGCGATAGAGAATTATGAGGAAAATCCACAATTAAGCATTAAAAAAATCAATCAATCAATCTCACTAGTGCCAGATAACATAACTTCTTACGAAATATTAATAGAAATGTTATTTAGAAATAATAATCTCAGTGAAGTAATCTTAGCATATGATAAGCTAAATGAGATGAACATGACAAATCTATCTGCGAACGTTATTGAATTTATCTCTATATCATATGTGAATACTGGAGATGTGCAAAGAGGCTGCTATCTAGCCAATATTCTAAACAACGTTGACTATTTTATTTCACCATCTCTAAAGAATGCATGTAAAATTATAAATTGATTTTTCAAATACTTAGATTTATAAAATCAGAAAGCAAGCTGAATAAATAACATTAAAATGAGTGTTGCTGCAGATATGGTTATGGTGGTATATATATGAGATTTTGTTTTTTTATTAATCAAATGATGTATGTGATTTTTATCAGCAACAAATGGAGATTTTCCGTTTATAATTCTCAATACAAATACCCTAACAAGGTCAATAATAGGATAAGACAGAATTGAAAAAACAAAAATTATTTTGTGTAGGTCAAATTCAGGTCTAACTATGTAGTTATTTGAGAGAATATATATTACATATATGCTTACTATGCCTCCTAGAAAATGAGATCCAGCATCCCCAAGAAAAACCTTATTATTTTTTCTAAGATTGAAATAATACAAATTTATTAATGATAAGCCAACTATTAGGCTTAAGTTCTTGAAGGGTGTCTGATAAAGAGATAAAGCTTCAAAAGCTGTCATGAAAATAATTATTATTGATATAGCGAGTCCGTCAACTCCATCAATGAAGTTTATGGCATTAATTACAGACACTATAATAAATATTGTAACAATTTGAGCAAAAAATCTATTAATCTCAAAAACACCCATAATACCATGAAAATTATCAATAAGTAGACCTGTATCAATTATCATTTTCGCAGCAATTATCTGAAATATAAACTTTAATTTAAAATCAACATTGTAAATATCATCATAACAACCAACAGATATTAAAAGTCCGAGAGGAATAATAATTGAATAGTCAAAAAGTGTATTACCCATTAAGTAGCTAAAAAAACAAATGATAAATAGAGTTAGAAAAACTGCAACCCCTCCTGACCTTGTAGCTATTGTATTGTGTGATGATCTAGTATTTGCTTTATCAATAATTTTTTTTGATAAATAGAACTTTTGTATAGAAATTACAAGAGTAACTGATAGTAAAATTGAAATTAACGCAAGCACATTATCCATGTGTAAATTTAGCTATATAAAAACTAAACTTTTATAAAAAAAAAATAAAAAAATTGTAGCTTTATATAAAAATAAGTACTTTTGTTACTTAATTTTAATTTTTGATATTTAATGCTTAATAAGATTATTACATCAAAAACCAGGCTTAGGCTTTTAATTAAGTTCTTTATTTCTCAGGCAAATAAAGGACATTTAAATGGTCTTGCGAATGAAATGGGTGAATCAACAAATTCTATTCGTAAAGAATTAAATCACCTTTATGATGCGGGGTATCTTAATAAAATCAAAAATGATAATAAAATTGAATATCAAGTAAATTCCAAACATCCACTTTTTAATACTCTTCGAAATGTTGTTTTAAAGCATTTAGGACTTGAAGATATTGTTGAAGCAGTTTTAGAAAAAATGGGTAATGTTGAAAAAATTATTTTAGTAGGAGATTATGCTCAGGGCAAAGACTCTGGAAACATTGAGATTTTTTTAATAGGAAAAAATTTGGATATGAATTATATAAGTCAATTAGAACCAAAGATTGAAAAAATCATAGACAGAAAAGTTAGCTTTTATCTTTCCTCAAAATTTTATTCCAATCAAAATAATATTATTCTATATGAAGCAAGCTGATTATAAATACATGGAAGAAAGGCCTTGGGGAAAATTTTATGTTATTCAAGAAACTAATAATTATAAAATTAAACGTATTGAAGTTAATTCAAATCAAAGATTGTCATATCAATATCATAAAAAAAGATCTGAAATATGGAATATTATTGAGGGAGAAGGAACAATCACAATAAATGATAATATCACAAAATATAAAAAAGGTGATGTATTTCAAATTCCAAGGTTAGCTAAACATAGAATTCAGAGTGACAATTGTAACACAGTATTCATTGAAGTTCAAATAGGAGAATACTTTGGGGAAGATGATATTGTTAGAATAGAGGACGACTATAATAGATAAAACATGAATAAAAAATTAATTATTGTTTCCGGTTATTTCAACCCTCTTCACATAGGGCATATAGATTATTTTGAAAATGCTAAAAAAGGGTTTGATAAACTTATAGTAATAGTAAATAATGATTTTCAAAGAAAACTAAAAGGTTCAAAAGAGTTCATGCTTGAAGATGAAAGAGTTAGTATAATTAATGCCCTGTCAATAACCGACAAAGTATTCTTATCAGTAGATAAAGATAGATCAGTTTCAAAGACAATTAATAAGATTTATTTACTCTACAATGGTGAATATGATATTTTTTTTGGAAATGGTGGAGATCAATCATCTAAGAATGTTCCAGAAAATAAAATTTGTAAAGAGTTAGGTGTAAAATTAATTGACGGGTTGGGAGAAAAAATTCAGTCATCATCCTGGTTATTAAATAAAAAACAATGAGTAGAAAACAAATATGCTGTATTGGAGCAGGTTATGTTGGAGGACCAACAATGGCTGTTATTGCACTAAATTGCCCTGATTATGATATAACAGTAGTAGATATTAACGAAGACAGGATTAATAGTTGGAATGGTAAACTGGATAATTTACCTGTTTACGAACCTGGCTTATCTGAAATTATAAAAAAAACAAGAAATAAGAACTTGTTTTTTTCTACGGATATTAATGATGCAATAAAAAAATCAAAAATAATCTTCATGGCTGTAAATACACCTACTAAAACAAAAGGAGAGGGTAAAGGAATGGCAGCTGATTTGACTCATGTTGAAAATTGTGCAAAGCAAATTGCTGCTATTGCTGATAATGATAAAATTATTGTTGAAAAGTCTACTGCTCCATTAGGAACTGCACAAAAAATTAAAGAAACTCTTAAATATCATAATTCACTCGTAAACTTTGAGGTAATATCAAATCCAGAGTTTCTTGCAGAGGGTACAGCAATTAATGATTTAATTAATCCAGATAGGGTTCTAATTGGAGGCGATAACACTAAAAATGGTAAAAAAGCAATAGAAGAGATATTTAATATATATAATCACTGGATTGATTCTGAAAAAATATTAACAACAAACTCGTGGTCATCTGAATTATCAAAATTAGCATCCAATGCATTTCTTGCTCAACGAATTTCATCTATTAATAGTTTATCATTATTATGTGATGTTTCAGGAGCTAATATTAAAGAAGTTTCAAAAGCAGTTGGTGCAGACTCAAGAATTGGAGATAAATTTTTAAATGCTTCAGTTGGGTTTGGTGGGTCCTGCTTTAAAAAAGATATTTTGAATCTCGTTTACTTATGTAAGCACTATGGATTGGAGGAGGTTTCAGATTATTGGAGTCAAGTGCTAAAAATAAATTCATATCAGAAATATAGATTTTCTAAAAGAATTATTGATGAGTTTAATGGTAATATTCGTTCCAAGAATATAACTATTCTTGGATGGGCCTTTAAAAAGGATACAAATGATAGTCGAGAATCTGCAGCAATAGATATTGCAAATACGTTTTTGAAAAATAGATGCATAATAAAAATATATGATCCTATGGTTTCAAAAGAAAGAATATATCAAGATCTAAAGAATACAAATAAAATTAAAGATTATAAGAGCATAATAAAAAGAGTCGAAATATTTGATAATCTTTATGATGCATCAAAGAATTCAGATTGCATTACAATATTGACTGAGTGGGATGAGTTTAAAAATATAGATTGGAATAAAATAAAAAAATTAATAAAAGGCCCACTGATTTTAGCTGACGGTAGAAATATTATAGATCACGTTAATATCAAAAATTTAAAAAGATACATAAGTGTTGGTAATACTAAAATTTAAATATTTTGATAAATAAAATAAAGACATTTTTTAAACTATTTAACACCGTTATTTCTGTATTAAATAAAAAGGAAACAACTGGTTTATTCTTAAGTTTTTGTTTATCTGTTTTTAATACCTTGTTAGAATTATTTTCAATAACAACTATTGTCTATCTTCTTCTTGTCATCTCAGGTCAAAACATGTCAGAGTCAAAAATATCTACACTATACAACGAAATTTTACCTGAAAACTCTTTAATTATAGCTTCAGCAGTTTTAATGATATCTGTTGTTTTTATAAAAACAATTTTTCAAATACTATTTAATTTATATAATGAGAAAATAAGTCAAAATATTCAAAACAGAATTAATAACTCTCTCTTTAATAAATTTATTAACCTAAAATATGAACTCTATTTAGATGAAAGCTCCTCAAAGTATCTAAGGCTATTATCTCAAGAGTCTATAAAATTAGGGAACCAATTAATTTCACCTTTAATTTCAATAATTAATGAAAGTATTTTATTGTTTTTTGTCTCGACCTTAATATTTTTCTATGATCCATTTCTTGGAACGTCTGTATTTATATCATCAGTTATACTAATATTCCTTTTCTCTAAATCTATTTCAAGAAAAATAAGAAATCTTGGGTTTGAGATAACAAAGAATAATAATGATAGAATCAAAAATATTTCAGAGACTTTTAAATCATTTGATTTGATTAAAATGTATAACTCCCAAACTTTGGTTATTGATAGATATGAGAATTTTACTAAAAGAATTAATAGTGCAGGTGCTCATTATAATTTCTTGGTAAAGTTGCCTAAAAATATTTTTGAACTATTCATTTTTATTTTTTTATTTTCTTTGATAGTCACGCTTTACTACACAAACAATAATGACCTGCTTATTTCATATTTAAGTGTACTGGCTGTATCAGTGTATAAAGTTATTCCATCTCTTAATAAAATTTCAAGCTCTTTACAAACTATTCAATATTTCTCAACCCCTTTTAAAGAAGTAGTTGATTTATTAGAAGCTGATCAGGAAAGTCCTAAAATTGATAGTGTCAAATCATTTAATAATATTTCATATAAAAATTTATCTTTCAGTTATAATAACAGTAAACAACTTTTTCGATCATTGAATTTTACAATTCAAAAAAATGATTATGTAGGTATTTATGGCCCAAGTGGTTCGGGCAAATCAACTCTAATAAAGTTACTCTGTGGTTTACTTAAACCACAACAGGGGGAGTTTATCATAGATAATACTCAAATAAGTCCAAAGCTCATTCATAATTATTTTTCCTATGTCCCTCAAGATCCATTCATTATGGATGAAAACATTATACGGAATGTTACATTTAATTTTGAAGAAAATAAAATTGATTTAGAGAGGGTTATTAATGTACTAAAACAAGTAAATCTTTTCGAAATTTTTAAAAACAAATTGAATAAACCTTTAGGAGAAAACGGAATAAAAATATCAGGTGGTCAGAAGCAAAGAGTTGCTATAGCTAGAGCTCTCTATAATAATAAACAAATAATAATACTTGATGAGTCAACTAGTAATCTTGATAATGAAACTGAAGAAAACATATTGGGTCTTCTAAAAAAAATTAACGAAATAATCACTATAATTTTTATTAGCCATAAGAAAACATCTCTAGTTGATTGTAATAAACTTTATAATATCAATAATAATGAAATAAAAAAAATAAAATGAGTACAGTATTAGTATCTGGTTGTTCTGGATTCATAGGCCAAAACCTCCTAAACAAATTAAATGGAAAATATAGAATTATTGGAATTGATAATTTTTTCTCAAGTAGCAAAAATATCTTAGATAAGTTTGAAAAATTTGAGAATTTTAGATTTATAGAAGATGACATATCAGAATTAAGTTCATTGAATGAAAAAATTGATATTATTATTAACCTAGCATGCCCTGCTAGCCCCCCAAAATATATGTCAGACCCAATTTTTACAATGAATACAAATTTTAAAGGTACTCAGAACCTTTTAAATATTGCAAAGGATAATCACTCAATCTTTATTCAAGCTAGTACAAGCGAAATTTATGGAGATCCGTTAGTCCACCCTCAGATTGAAACATATAGAGGTAATGTTAATACAATTGGTGAAAGATCATGTTATGATGAAGGAAAAAGAATTGCGGAAACCCTATGTTATGAATTTAGAAAAAGATATAAAATTCAAACGCGAATATTAAGAATCTTTAATACTTATGGCCCAGGAATGGATAAAGACGATGGAAGAGTAATAAGTAATTTTATGCTTAATACGATAAAAGGAAAACCACTAAAAATATATGGTAATGGAGATCAAACAAGAAGTTTTTGTTATATAGACGATTTAATATCTGGAATCATCAAATCAATGTCAATTGATTTTGAACATCCAATTAACCTTGGAAATAATAATGAAATTTCTCTTAATGATCTAGCCGACCTTTTTATAAATAATTTTGGAAGTATATCAAAAGAATATATAGAAGCATTACCAGATGATCCAAAAGTTAGAAAACCTGAAATAATAAGAGCATCTCAACTTCTGGATTGGCAACCATTAACAAAATTAGAAGATGGATTAAATTCCACATATAAATATTTTAAATCAATAATAAAATGAATGATTTGAAAAATATTATTGTTATACCTGCAAGAAAAAATTCTAAACGATTTAGTGGTAAAAATCTATCTATTTTAGATGGAAAACCCTTAATATCTCACTCAATAGAGTATGCATTAAAATTTACCTCTTCTGACAGAATATGGGTAAATACTGATGATGAATTAATTATTGATTTATCAAAAAAATATGATATAAATAAATACTTAAGACCATCTCATTTAGCGGAAGACAATACTTCAACAGCACAAGTGATTGTTGACTTTGCACAGTACTTAGTTAAACAAGAAATCCAATATGAAAAAATAATAACATTACAGCCAACAAATCCTATTCGGCCTGAAAGCTTGTTTATTAATGCATGTAAATCGATTGATAAATCTAATAAAGACTCTTTAATGAGCGTTTCTTCATTAAATAAAAAATTTGGTAAAATATCAAAAGAAAAATACTTTCCTTCCAATTATACAATTGGCCAAAGACATCAAGAAATTGAACCCCTTTATTATGAAAATGGATTGATATATATTTCTACTAAAAAACTATTATTATCTGAAAACAAACTTATTTCAGAAAATGTGTATCCTTTAGTTACAGATCATATTGGATCTAATATTGATATAGATTATGAGGATGACTTAAAATTAGCCGAGTTAATAATTAAACTTAATAAATAAAATGTACATAAAAGATAGGAAAATAGGTTCAGAGGAAAACCCACTAATCATTGCTGAAATTGGAATAAATCATGGGGGAAATTTAGATATTGCAAAACAAATGGTCGATAGTGCGAAAAGAGCAGGTGTTGAGGTAATAAAACATCAGACTCATATAGTGGAGGATGAAATGAGCCCAAAGGCAAAAAAAGTTATTCCTGGCAATTCCAATAAATCTATTTACGAAATAATGGATGAATGCTCATTAAATTATGATGAAGAATATGAACTTATGAGGTATGTAGAAAAAAAAGGTATTATTTTTATTTCAACTCCATTTTCGCGAGCCGCTGTAGATAGACTTGTAGAATTCGACGTCCCTGCTTTTAAAATTGGTAGTGGAGAATGCAATAATTTTCCTTTAATTGAATATATGTGTCAATTTAAAAAACCAATCATTTTAAGTACAGGAATGAATGATATATCAAGTATTTCGAAAGCGGTGAATATTCTGAAAAAAAATAAAATTGATTTCGCTCTTCTTCACACAACGAATCTTTACCCTACTCCTTTTAGTCTTGTTAGATTAGGAGGCATGCAAGAACTTATGAATAATTTTAATGGTATCCCTATTGGTTTAAGTGATCATACTATAAACAATTTATCATCATATGCAGCTATCGCACTTGGAGCATGCATAATAGAAAGACATTATACTGACCATATGGATAGGAATGGCCCTGATATTATTTGTTCAATGGACGAAAATTCATGTAAAGAATTAATAGCTAATAGCATAACAATTAAGTCCATGCTAGGTGGAATTAAAGAACCTGCAAAAGAAGAAAAGGTAACGATAAATTTTGCATTTTCTACTGTTGTAAGTATCAAAGACATAAAACCTGGGGATACACTAACATATGAAAACATTTGGGTTAAGAGACCAGGAACAGGACAAATTAAAGCAGAAGATTTTAATAATGTTTTAGGAAAAACATCAAAAAAAAATATAAAAACTGGAGAGCATTTAAACTGGAACGATTTTGAATAAAAAAATAATCTTTGTAACAGGAACTAGAGCTGATTGGGGAAAGCTCAAATCGTTAATATTAGAAATAAAAGATCATAGCTTTGAGGTCTTTATTTTCATAACAGGTATGCATAACGATTCAAAATATGGCAACACATATCTTGATGTTCAAAGAGTTAGGGGAGTAAACTTCCATAGGTTTGATAATAAAACTGATGAATCCTCAATGGATCTCACGGTTTCAAAAACTATTGAAGGTTTCTCAAATTATGTTGATTCAGTAAATCCTGATTTAATTGTTGTCCATGGTGACAGGCCTGAGCCTTTAGCATGTGCAATTGTTGGATCATTTAAAAATATTTTAGTAGCTCATATTGAAGGTGGTGAGGTGTCTGGAACTATAGATGAGCTAATAAGACATTCAATATCTAAATTATCACATATACATTTTGTATCAAATCAAAAGGCCAAAGATAGATTAATTCAAATGGGAGAAAATAAAAATTCTATTTCTATAATTGGTTCACCAGATATTGATTTGATGTTTTCAGATAACCTTCCATCTTTAGAGGAAGCCAAAAAAAAGTATGAAATAGAATTTCAGAATTATGCAATATGTCTATTCCATCCGGTGACTACTGAAATAGAACAGTTAAAAAGTCAAGTAAAATGTCTTATAGAATCCTTGGAGAATAGTGACAAAGATTATGTGATTATTTATCCAAACAATGATTTGGGATCAAATTTAATTATAGATGAATACAATAAAATTAAATCAAATAAATTTAAACTCTTACCGTCTTTAAGATTTGAATATTTTTTGACTATTCTTAAAAACTCAGAGTTTATAATTGGAAATTCTTCTGCAGGTATTAGGGAGGCTCCATATTATTCAATATTTTCAGTTAATATTGGTTCAAGACAGAGTAAAAGAGACATTAATGATCTTATTATAAATGTAGACTTTGATAATCACCAAATTCAAACTGCAATTCAAAAAGCTTCTACTAAAACTAATCATAGGTCAGTTAAAAATTTTGGAACTGGGAATAGCTCTAAACTATTTCTTAAAACACTATTAGATAAAAGTATTTGGACGACTAATAATCAAAAACAGTTTTATGATATCTAGAAGAAATAAGACAATTACTTTCCTTAATCTTGCAGCACAAAGTCCATCACTAGAATTAGCTTTAGGAGTCTCAGATAAAATTCAATCTAAACTCAACTCAAATCACATCTTTTATATTTGTGACTCTGCTCAAAAAAGCTGTTCTGTAAATATTAAAAATAAAAAGAGTATCTGTTCACTATGTATTAAAAAAGCACAAATAGGTGTTGACTTATATAAAAGAAAAAATAAAAATGTAGAAGTAAAATACATATCAAGAAAAGATCTTATTACTGGCCAAAAAAAATTTTCTAATTTAATTAATGAGGAAATAGAACTTGGAGTTAATTCAACTATTGCCTCTCAATTTAGAATCTCAAAGATGGAACAACTAGATTCAAAATGGGAATTTTATAGAAGAAAAATGCTTGAGTCGTCCTTTGGTCTTTATAATTATTTTTCAAATCAATTAAGTTTAGAAAATCCAAAGTCAATTATAGTTTTTAATGGAAGATTATCTTGTGCAAGACCATTGAAGGTGTTAGCGGAGAGCAAAAAAATTGATTACTATTTATTTGATGCATCTTATAATGGCAATTTTCCAATACTAGCAAAAAATCAAATGTTCCATTCTTTGGAATTTGCAAGGTATAATTCAATCTTAACTTATCTAAAGAATTTTAAAAAAAGTAAAGAAACTGCTCGAAGTTTTATGAATGCAAAGTTAATGAACCAACCAGTAAATGATAAAGTATATACATCACATCAAAAGAAATCATTTATTAACCCAATAATTTTTAAGAACCAAAAAAAAATAATTTCAATTTTCACTTCAAGTGATGATGAGTATAAATACATAGGCTCAGATTGGGAAAATTATAAAATTCTTGACCAAGTAGAAGAGATAATTAAGTTGAAAAATCTTACAAGTGAATATAATATAGTGGTAAAAATGCATCCTAATCAAAAAAATATTCATAAGTCGAGTAAATCTGATTTTAAAAATTTATCCAAATCTATAACTGTTCTTGATCCATTAGATAAGACTGATACTTATGAATTAATTAGAATATCAGAATATGTAATTACGTTCTGTTCATCAGTTGGTATAGAAGCAAATTATCTTAGAAAAAGAGTCATACAAATTGGCCCAAGTATTTTTATGAAATTACCAGCAGTTAATTATGTTAAAGATGCGAAAGACTGTTTTAAATTAATAAATAATAATAAAGCAAAAATAATGCCTTTAAGAGCATCAATTATATGGTTTAATTATCTAAGCTTCCCAAACTGTAACCTAGATACTTACAAAACTAATTATAATGGAAAATTCTACTATAATAACCAGCAAATTAAGGTACCATTATCGATTAAAATAAAATCACTAATTGATAAAATAATATTTAATATAGAGAAAGGTAATTTTGATTTTATAACAAATTTTATGCTTTACTTAACCAATTTTATTTACGGTGAAAACAAAGTCAAATAAAATACTCTTTCTGTATGCTGAGATTACGCCTTACTTAATTGGGTGTTTGAAAAATTTGGTTATATCATATCCCAAAATCCATTTAAATGTAGTTTGCAAAAAAATATTTTCAAATTTAGAACTAAAAGAATTAGATTTTAAAATATTATTAAAAGATAATTTCAAATCAAAAGATGATTTTTTTGAGTATGTAACAGATTTTGATCCTAATCTATTAATTGTGTCAGGTAGGATGGATCTAGACTATCTTTCTATCTCAAGAAAATATAAGAATAAGATAAATGTTGTAACTGTTCAAGATACTATGTTTAGCTTTTCTTTTAAACAATTTATTAAAACATTATTTAGCAATTCACTCTATCATAAATATTTCAACAATTTTTGGGGTGTAGGTACCATGCAATCAAAATTTGCAAAATCTATAGGATTTAAAGAAAATAATATTAAAACAGGATTCTACGTGGCTGACGAAATTTTTTTTAAAAATAAAAGAGAAATCAAATTTGAAGGTGTAAAAAATTTTAATTTTTTATATGTAGGCAGACTAGTTAAAGAAAAAAATATAATTAAAGCCGCAAAAGTAATTGATAAAATAAATTTAAAGAGTAAATCACAACATAAACTATTATTAATTGGGGAAGGGTATCTTTTATCAAAGCTAAAAAAATATAATTGCATTAAATATCTAGGTCTAAAGACTCAGTCGGAAATAATAAAGATCGTAGATAATTCTCATGCATTTATTTTACCAAGCATATATGAACCATGGGGAGTAGTTGTCCACGAAATGACTGCAATTGGAATGCCAGTAATAGTTTCAAACAAATCAGGATCTTCATATGATCTTGTAATTGACGGATACAATGGATTTAAGTTCAATCCTAATAATTTTAAATCAATTTATAATTCAATTGTAAAATTTATTAATCTTGATAATAAAGCTAAGGCTTCTTTAAGTAAAAATTCAATAAAAATTTCAAATCAAATTAATCACAAAAGTTGGAATCAAACAATACTATCATATCTTGAAAAAAATGAAAATAGGAATTGATGCATCAAATATTCGGACGGGTGGTGGAAAGAGTCACTTAATTAATTTTATAAATTATTCTTTACAAAATGACTCCAAAATTTCATTTGTACTTGTATCTAATATAGACATACTAACTGCTTTTAAAGATAATGAGAGAGTAAAACTTTGCACTAATTTTTTACTAAACTCTTTTAATATCCTCTCATTTTTGTCACAGCTGGTTTTATCATATAAATATTTTAAAAAAAATAATTGTAATGTCGTCTTTGTACCTGGGGGAATTTTTATTTCAAAATTTCGACCCTTTTTTACAATGAGTCAAAATATGATTCCATTTGATAATGAAACAATAAACAGATTTGATTTTATTAATAGAATAAAATTTCATTTAATTAAACAACTTCAAGTAAAAACTTTTCTCGATTCTAGTGGTGTTGTTTTCTTAAATGAGTATGCAAAACAAATAATACTTAATAATATTAAGCACAATATTAACTACAAAATAATAAACCATGGAATCCAGAAACAATCTCAAAACAATTACAAATTCTCATCTCAACCATTTAAAATTTTGTATGTCTCAGATTTTCTCCCCTATAAACATAATTATAAAGTTGCCAAAGCAGTCTCAGACTTAATTTTAGAAGGAGAGGATATTTCTTTAACACTCATTGGCAAGAGAGATAAAAAAGAATTTAAAAAAATAAATAGACTAATTCATTCAAATAATTTATTGAAGAAAAGAATAAAAGTTCTAGGTGCTTTAAAACACCAAGAAGTACTTAATCAATATAAAGATGCATCTTTATTTTTGTTTGCATCAACATGTGAGAATCAACCAATTATTATCCTTGAAGCTTTATCACATGGGCTACCAATTATTTCATCTAATCGTGGCCCGATGAAATACATGATTTCAGGATCAAATGTTTTATTTGATAGTTATGAAAATGAAGACATAAAGCAAATAATATTAAAAAATATGGATATAGAAAAGTTAAATATTATTTCTAAAAAAAACTTCTCACTTTCAAAAGAATATGACCTAGATAAAAGTGCTAAAGATACACTTGAATTTATAAAACAAATTTAATTTATAGTCTTTGTGAAGTAGAACCAATGAAGAGAGGTTTAATTCTCAAATAACCTAAAACTTTATTTATAAACGAAATTATAATTGATAAGAATAGCTTAAGTTTTGATACTTTATGTCTTTTGTCTTTATTAATTGTAGTTTCTCCTTTGCTTCTTATATTAACGGGAAATTTTTCTATACTTTTTTTCTTAAAAACTATAACGTTGTTATAATAATGAATAAACTCAATATTTTTGGAATACCAATTTGGTTTAAGATTAATAAAATCACTATGATTAGCATTAATTAAATCAATTAAATTTTTTGAAAATTCAATAAAAGTTCCATTTCTCTTAGGTCCACCTCCGTACATATTTTGATATGAACTTTCAATATCTTCAACTATATAAATACCCCCATCACTTAAAATTGGAAAAAGAATTTTAAAAGTATTTAATTGTTGCTCCATTGTATGGCCTCCATCATCAATAATAATATCAAGACTTTTAACATAATCAGCATATCTTTTCAAAAACGCCTTATCATTTTGTGAACCAATTTGAATATCAATATTATTTTTTGCAAGATTTTTACAATCAGGATTAATATCGATACCATAAATTTTGGCATTATGAAAATATTCATCCCACATTTTTAAGCTGCCCCCATATTGAACACCTATCTCTAACAGTTTTGGTTTATTATTTCTAAAAGCCTTGAAATAATTTTCATAAATCTCAAAGTAATTTTCCCATTTATGGATTGAAACATTTGATGAATCAAAGATTTCTCTTAAGCTTTTTATATTACTTTTTCCAGTATTCAACTCTCCCATAGGATTCTATTTTCTTAAAATTACTTTGAACTAATTTACTTTCAATTTTTGTATAATTTTTACTTTTTCTATTAAAATGAATCTCAAAAATTAATTTATTAAAATTATCTAAGTTAATTTCCTCAAAAACCTCAACTTCACCTCCTTCAATATCCATTACTAAAGTATTGAAAACCAAATTAGTATTTTGCTCTAGTTGATCTATGGTGTATGATCTGACAGGAAAATTAGTTTTAAAATTAACCAGCCTTCCACCCCAAAAATTTGTTGAGGGTTCATAATATAATTTTTTCTTATTACTTAAAACACCATTTAGTGTATGAAAATTAATATCATTCAAATCTCTGTTTTTAATAAGAAAATTATATTTTTCCGGATCAATTTCTAAAACCAAATGCTTTGAGTGTTTAATTACTTTATTTATATTAAGAGAGATTACACCAATACATCCGCCAAGCTCTAAAACAACATCTTTACTATTAAGATATTTATCAATTAAAATTTTTTCATTTGGTTCGTATAATTCTAAAATAAATGAATTGAACTTTGAATTTAAATTAGCAAAAAAATATTTATCAATTTTTTTTGGGGAAATAATTTTAAAACCATACAATAAATATTGATTAGACGAAAAATTTAGCTTTAATAATTTAAATGATTTATTAGGATATCTAATCAGATTTAACAAAAATAGGCAAGGGTGGTATATGTATATTCTAAAAAAATGGTAGTTGAAGGGATTAAGTATACTGTCTTCAGAGTTCATTTGTTTAATGATGATATCAAAAATATATAAATATTATCGATATATTTGTTATTACACATCTTTTTATGAGTAAGCTATTAATAACTGGCGGAACAGGATCATTTGGTAAAGCTTTTCTGGAGAATCAAATCAATAATGATAAATTCGAGGAAATAAGAATTTTTTCTCGTGATGAAAAAAAACAAGATGATCTTAGAAAAAGTATAGATTCTAAAAAAGTTAAATTTTATATTGGTGATGTAAGAGATTTGTCTTCTATACAACCTGCTATCGAATCAGTTGATTATGTTTTTCATGCTGCAGCTTTAAAGCAGGTGCCCTCATGTGAATTTTTTCCAATCGAGGCTGTTAAAACTAATATTTTAGGTGCAAATAATGTTTTAACTCTTGCCAAGCAGGAAAATGTAAAGAGACTAGTTATTCTAAGCACTGATAAAGCAGCATATCCAGTAAATGTTATGGGAATGTCAAAAGCTTTAATGGAAAAAGTTATGATTTCAAATTCAAGAAATCTTGATTCCAAAAATCGTATTTTTTGTGGTACAAGATATGGTAATGTAATGGCTTCTAGAGGTTCTGTTATACCGTTATTTATTAATCAAATTAAATCTAACAAAGACATAACAATCACAAATCCTGAAATGACAAGATTCATGATGAGTTTAAACGAAGCTGTAAAGCTAGTATATTATGCCTTTGAAAACGGAAATAATGGAGATATTTTCGTGCAGAAATCACCTGCTGCTACAATAGAAACTCTTGCCAATGCTTTAATTAGTATATATAATTCATCATCAAAAATTAAATATATAGGCATTAGACATGGTGAAAAAATGTATGAAACGTTAGTGACCAAAGAAGAAATGAATTCTGCCAAAGACCTTGGGAAATATTTTAGAATTTCAGCAGATCAAAGGGATTTAAACTATGATAAATATTTTTCAAAAGGAAACAATAATAATTTAGAAGAATATAATTCTAATAATACGAATATATTAGATGTTGATGATATGAAAAATCTACTTCTTACGTTACCTGAAATCAAAAAGGATATTAAAACTTGAGAATATTAATTTCAGGATATAAAGGATTTTTAGGGAGGCACTTGTTAAGAGCTTTTAAGTCTAGTAATAGAAACTTTGATATAATTCCATTAACAAAATCTGATTTTGAGTCTTCTAGTTTAAGTTCTAAAATTAAAAAAAATGATACAATTTTCCATTTTGCTGGAGTTAATAGAGACTTGACAGAAAAAACTGTTTATGAAAAAAATGAGAAAATAAACCAAACATTATATGAGGAGTTAGAAAAATTAAACTTTACTGGAAACCTTTACTTTACATCTTCAACTCAGGAAGAATCAAATACTCCTTATGGTATAGCTAAAAAAAAAGCTAGAATAAGATTTTTGAATCAATCAAAAAAACTATCCTATAACTTCCATGGTATAATTTGTCCTAATTTATTTGGTCCATTCTGTAAACCAAACTACAATTCTTTTATTGCAACTTTTTGCTATCAAATCATTAATAATATGAAACCTGATCTTAAGGAGAATAAGAAAATTTCACTAATATATGTTAATGATTTAATAAATAAATTAATGAGTTCATTAAGTACAAACGATAAAATTTTAATTGAAGATGTTACATATGAGAAAAAAACAGGAGACATATTAAAATTATTAAACACTTTTAAAAAAGTATATGTTGATAATGATAGCTATCCAAACATTAGCTCTTATTTTGATCAATGTTTATTTAATACATTTATATCTTACCTTGACTTTGAAAATTATTTTCCCAAAAAATATAAAGTTCATGAAGATAATAGAGGATCTTTCGCTGAATTAATAAGGACTTTTTCTATGGGTCAGACATCCATGTCAATTACAAAAAAAAACGAAACTAGGGGTAATCACTTTCACACAAGAAAAATTGAAAGATTTTCGGTAATTAATGGGAAGGCATTAGTCTGTATTAGAGAATTGCTTTCTGATAAGATAATTAAATTTGAACTTGATGGCTCTTATCCATCTTATGTAGATATTCCAATATGGCATACTCACAATATTAAAAATATTGGAGACAAAGATTTGATTACAATTTTTTGGATTAATGAACATTATGAAGATAAAACTGCAGACACGTACATTGAAATTGTTTAAATTAGAGTTAATATATGAAAGCTAAAAAATTAAAACTTGTAACTGTAGTTGGAACAAGACCTGAACTAATCAGGTTATCCTCTATTATCAAAAGACTTGAAAAATCGAAGATATTAGATCATTATCTAGTTCATACAGGTCAGAATTATGATTACGAGCTTAATGAAATTTTTTTTAAAGATCTAGACTTGCCTAAACCAAAATTTTTTTTAGAATTAGCCGATAAATCTCCTTCAAAAACAATAGGAAATATATTAATAAAAATGGATGAGGTTTTAGATGAGTTAAAACCTGATGCTTTCCTTATATTAGGTGATACTAATAGCTGTTTATCATCTATAGTTGCAAAGAAAAAAAAGATTCCAATCTTTCATTTTGAGGCAGGTAACAGGTGTTTTGATCAAAGAGTTCCTGAAGAATCTAATCGTAAAATAGTAGATCATATTGCAGATATTAACTTAACATACAGTGATATCGCTCGTGATTATTTAATTCTTGAAGGTCTTAACCCAGATAGAATAATTAAGATTGGATCACCAATGCTTGAAGTAATAAATGATAACAAAAAAAATATTGACAAATCTGATATACTTAGTAAGCTTAATCTAAAATCAAATAAATTTTTACTTGTGTCATCTCACAGAGAGGAAAATGTAGATAATTTAAATAATCTAAAACAATTTATTGATTCACTAAATGAAATCTCTAAAAATTTAAACTTACATATTGTTTTTCCGATCCATCCAAGAACTCAAAACAGAATTAAAGATTTTAATTTAATCCCAAATAATAAAGTTAAACTAATCAAACCTCTAAATTTTTCAGATTACTGTAAACTTCAAATTGAATCCTATGCAGTTTTGTCTGATAGTGGTACAATATTTGAAGAAGCATCAATACTTAATTTTAGAGCTTTAAATCTTAGACAATCTCATGAAAGACCTGAAGCAATTGAAGAATCAACAGTTATTATTACTGGATATAAAAAAGAAAATATAATAAGAGGAATTGAACTACTGCAGGATCAGTCAGTTGGTAAAAACAGAAATATTGATTTAGTTAATGACTACAATGTAAATAATGTTTCGTTAAAGATTGAAAGAATTATTTTATCATATATTGATTATGTAAATAGAGTAGTTTGGCAAAAAGAATTTTAATTTATACAAATCATTTTTACCCTGAGCAATTTAAAATTAATGAAATTGTTGAATGGATTTCAACTGAAGATTTTAGTGTTAGAGTAGTAACATGTATCCCAAATTATCCACAAGGTAAATTCTACAAAGGGTATGGTTTAAAATCAATAAGATCAACTTTTTTTAAAGACAATGTTATAGTTAACAGATTACCCTTAATACCAAGGGGGAATGCTAATTTTTTTCTTAGGTCATTAAACTATATTTCTTACTTTATTTCTACATTCTTTTTTACAATCTATTTATTAATTTTTAAAACAAAATATGACTATGTTTTTGTACATCATACCAGCCCTATACTCATTGCTGTAAGTCCTATTATATATAAATTTTTTTATAGATCAAAATTGATAATGTGGGATTTAGATTTGTGGCCAGATACACTAAAATCTCTGGGATTTATTAAATCTAGATATTTATTTTTATTGATTGAAAATCTTGTTAAAACTATTTATAATTTTTATGATAAAATATTAATTGGATCTAAAAAATTTGAAAAAATAATAGAAAAAAGATTTACTAAGGAAATAATATATTTTCCTAATTGGGCAGAAAAAACTATAGAGAGAAATCTAGTTGATTTTAATATTACTAATAACTTGCCTAAAGATGATTTTATAATTACATATACTGGTAATATTGGATTAGCTCAAGGTTTTGACATAATAGTTAAGCTTATTCATGAATTAAGAAGTGAAAAAATTCATTGGGTTTTTATAGGTGAAGGAAGTTATAAAGCAACTTTTTTAAAAAATCTAGAAAGTTTTAATGTTATTAATAAATGTTCGTTTATTAATCAGGTTGATATTGATAAAATTCCCACTTACGTTAGTTTCTCAAATGCATTATTAGTATCGTTGATTAACAATTCAATATTTGAAAAAACTGTTCCAGCTAAACTTCAATCATATATGGCAATGAAAAAACCTGTTATTGGACTAATTAGTGGAGAAGGGGCTGATATAATTAACAAATCAAACTCTGGAATATATTCAAAATCCTCAGATTATAAAGAGCTTTCATTAAAAATTAAAAAATTTATTCGTTTGGATAAATCTGAATTAGATAAAATTGGCAGAAATGGTTACATATATTATCATGAACACTTTTCAAGTTCACAAAGAAGATCTCAGTTGCTAAGACTTTTCAAATAAAAAAACCATTTTTGCGTTTGGCGATTTCTTATTTTTTGATTTATAATTTAAGCTGTAAGTTTTTAATTCTTTAGATTTATTAATATTTAAGTACCCCAATATTATTTGATAATGAGTGGTTATATTAATACCCTTATTTAATTTTTTTTTCATCCAATAAGGAACTATCAATCCATATAATGATCTCAAAAAGTGCTTAAAACTTTTTGAATAAAATATGCTAATGCTATTATTAAGTTTATATTTTTTCCCAGTGTTAATCCAGTCCTTTATTAATGGTTCATGTTCACCGTTCATTCTTCTGGTATATTTTTTTTTAAGTGCAATATTGTTTTCTTTTTTATAATCATCAGAGTATTCTATGTCGAGCATATCATTAATTTGATTAGATGAAATATAATTTGGATGGCCTCTGTCAAAACATAATAATATTCCCCCTGGTTTTAATACCCTACTTATTTCTTTAAATGTGCGATCGAAATCATCAGAGTGGTGAATTGCGTCAAACTCCACAATAAAATCAAGAGACTCATCTTTAAATTTTAGATTATTAAAGTCTCCAATTATACAAGACAGTTTCTTTTCTGTATTATTAAATTTTGCAACTTTTTTCATTAAGCTAAAAGAGTTTGGTACCATTTCTAATAAATATATTTTATCAATATCATTAAAAATCTTAATTAAAGAGTTTGATAAAATTCCTGGACCTGAACCAATCTCCAGTCCCCTTCCTTTTAGACTTATATTTAATTTTTCACAGATCTCATTTATAAATTTTCGATGTTCATTTACAGAAAAGTATGAGTATTTAATAGCAATTTGATTAGGAGTTAATTTTGACCATTTATCACAAGCAAGATTATATTTTTTTACCCATTTGATCTCATTAAGCTTTGATTTTTCAATCCAAAATTTTTGTTCCATCATTTTAAATTAATAATAATCTATATTAAACTTTAGATAATTGTTTTAAATTTACTATTAAATAGCTTAAATTTTAAAGCATGAGTGATCTCCTAGGCTTAAGTAATTTAGAATTATCGTCAACTAGTCTATCGCAATTTATAGTTGGGTTTACACTTACTATCATACTTTCACTGATTTTAAGAACTATTTATATAAGATTTTCTAGTTCAGTATCAAATAAACTCTTGATTGCTAATATTTTCCCGCTTTTTGGTGTTTCTATTTTTCTAATTGTGATTACTATAAAATCTAGTATAGTTTTATCTCTTGGCTTAGTAGGTGCACTATCTATTATTAGATTTAGAACTGCAATAAAAGAAGCTGAGCAAATAGTATATTTTTTAATTTTAACAGGTATATCAATTGCAACAGCAGCAGGATCATACTTTTTCCCTATTATTATGCTGTTTTTTATTTTTGTCTATAATTATTTTCAAAAAAATAATAAATCAAGATCTATTCATTCTATTAACGATCAGTTGGTAATTACAGCTGAAGAAATATCAAATAAAAATATTGATTCACTTATAGATGCTTTGAATAAAAATGGAGTCAATGTTGAAGTTCAAAGTTTAAACAAAACCGATAATAAAACTATAATTGTTTTAAAACTTTCAGATTTTGATTTAGATAAACTATCACTTGTTGAAGAATATTTTAAATCAAATAAAATATCTACAAAAGAAATTCAATTTTATTCATCTACTGAATGAAGTATCATAAGAAATCTAATAGTGTGATATCTAGATCAGCTGTCTATTTATTTGTTATTATTATTCTTTTAATTGGATATTTTCAAAGAGATTCTTTAAGTAGATCTTTAATTACAGTAAACCTTGGATCTATATATGTAAAGCTCCTCAATGAAAAAGCTGAAATTGCTAATTATTTCAACAACAATGATATTGAGACAATATCAATATCCATGTCTCCAAATAATTATGTTAGAATTCAAAAAGAGAGATCACAAATGGTTAACAATTTTATTTTTAATGGTTCTCAATGGCTTGGACAAAATAGTTACTATAAATCAAGTTTTAAAGATAATAATACAGAGACTAAAGCTGAGATAAGACTGTTTGGTCTGAACCCAGATCATTTTAGAGATGTAAATGGTCATAGTTTTAGAATTAAGTTTGATGGTGGAAAAGGCTATGGTAATAAAAAAGTAAACTTTTTAAATCCAAGATCAAGAGATTTTATTACTGACCCTTTGATGAACATAATATACACAAAACTATATAATGGAATTGGAATAAAATACAAACCATATAGAATTAATCTTAATAAATCTAATTATGGTATTATGTATAAAGAAGACTTTTTTGACAAGTACTTAATTGAAGAAAATAGGATGAGAGAATCTGTAATCTTTGAGATAGTTGATGACTCTTTAAAATTTAACTATAAAGGTGATGATGATTCACTGGATCTACTCGCATTTGAAATTGAACAATTATATAGGTCAGATTTTAATTTATTTTTAAGCAAAATTGATATTGATAAAACCAAGGCAGTAATCAAATTAGGTTTGCTAATTAATGATGAACACCCGTTTAGTGACATAAACCTACATTGGTATTATAACCCAGTCACCGATATGATTGAACCTACCTTTAGAGAAGGATTTATTAAACAGATTAATGGTGAAATTAATCCTGACAGAGTTGCTAATAACAACTCTATTATAAGAAGTTTATATAGTTTGGATATGAAAAATCAAATTATTTCAGAAATATCAAGAGAAATTAAGGATATTGAGTTGATTATAAATAAAGATGAAGATTATTTAGATTTAAAAAATAAAATGATTGGTTTTAAAAATCAAATAAATTCAAGAGAAACAATTTTAAGAAATAACATCAAGCATATAAAAAAATTAATTTTAAATAATTCAGAAAAAAATTTGCCAAAACCCCAGGATATCAGAATTAAGGGTGATACTATATTAACTTCTGATTTAATTATTTCATCTAACCAAAAATTAATTATTGAACCAGGGATTACCTTAACATTAAATAACTCATTTTTAAAAATTTATGGCGGACTGGTCGCTGAAGGAAGTATAAATCAACCAATCAATATTAACGGTAAAGGTAGACTAGGAACTATTTACATTAATTCTAAGGATAACATTTTAATAAATAATGTCATTTTTTCAAACTTAACTAATAAGCTGTCTAAATACGATCAGCCAGCCTCAATAATATTTTATGAATCAGAATCAGTTAAAATAACCAATTCAATTTTTAAAAATAACAGAAGTGGGGATGATTACATTAACTTTTTTAGATCAAAGAACATAATAATTAAAAATTCTAATTTTAATAATATATTAAATGATGCAATTGACTCTGATTTTTCAGATGTTGACATAATAAACTCATCTTTCAGTTTAATAGGCAACGATGCGGTTGATGGATCAGGAAGTAATATAGATATCATAGACTCAAGTTTCTCTAGAATTCAAGATAAAGCTGTAAGCTCAGGAGAGTCTAGTTTTGTAAATATTGACAATAGTATTTTTTATGAAAATGAAATTGCTATTGTTTCAAAAGATGCATCTGAGGTAAATATTGTAAACTCTAAATTATTTGACAATAAAATTGATTTTTCTTCCTTTATTAAAAAAAATTATTTTGGACCAACTAAAGCTATTTTTAATAACTCAGATATTAACAACTATCTAATAGAGAATAATTCAATCATTCAAGGAATAGATTCGATTTTCTATACTACTGATGTTGAATCAAAATTATATGGAAATTTATATGGACGAGCGTCTCAATAAATACAGATATGAAAGGAAGTATATAATACAATATAACTTCCTCCCAGCTTTTATTTCAAAAGTTTTATCTGAAAAGTTTAGAGAATCCTATGGCCAAAGGTTAGTAAATAATATATATCTTGACAATCATGACTTTTCTTCTGTAAATGACAACTTTGATGGTTTATCAGAAAGAAAAAAATATAGAATACGATGGTATGGTAACAGCTTTGAGAGATCTAAAAAAACATTAGAAATAAAATCAAAAAGTGAATATCTAAATTCTAAGAAGTTTTATAAAATAGATAAGCCTTTAAAACTAGAGAACCTTGAGGATGTTAAAAGTTTTAGTAAAAAATTTAAAACAATCGTAAAGGAAAAATATAATTTATCATTTTTAGATAAAAAAATACCTACACTATATAATTCATATAAAAGAATATACTTTGAGAATATAATTGATAATATTAGATTAACAATAGATGTTGATTTAAAATACTTCTCGCCAATTACAAAAATTAGCTACAAAGAAAAATATATTATTATTGAAATAAAATATAACAGTGATATCAAATTTATAAATAACTTTAATAATATTTCTTTCACCAGATATTCAAAATATGTCAAAGGCACATCTCAAACTACTTTCTCTAATACTATTTATTAGTAATGTAAATTCTCAAGAAAACACTAATAAAATTCTATTTGTAGGGCATGCCTATGGATCCCACAAATTAATTGATAATAAGTTAGACACGAATTTTCTAAATTTTAATAATGAGAATAATAAGAGGTTCAAGAAAATAGTCTTAGGTGGTGACTTCATATATGACTGCTCTAATGAAATTGAACTTAACAATCTATATGATTTTTATGAAGAAAATAATGTGAATTTTGTTATTGGTAATCATGATAACTGCCCTACTATTTTTCAATTAATACAAAATTCAAAGGGATCTTTAAATTATCATGAATCCTTTGGGCAAACCCTTATTTTCTATCTGAACACCTCTATTGAAAATATAGATAAAATAAAATTTACTAAAGATTATTTAGATAAAACTATTGAACAAAAATCTCCAAAGAACATCATAATATTCTCTCATCAAGTAATATTCTCAAAATCTGATTGGTATTTAAGAGTAAATTCAAGAAAATATTACCAATATGGTAATAATCTATACAATTATCTTTATGATAAATATCATAATTCAGATTACAATTTTTATTTTATCGCAGGTGATATTGGAGCATTTAATTATACACCTTACTCATTTCATGAAAATGATGATAACTTTAACTTATTAGCCGCTGGAATAGGAAATGATTATTATTCTAATGGAATTGTCATTGAAATTGGACATAATATAATCACAAAATTTATTGATTTTAAATCTGGTAATACATTTGATAATAAAAAATACAATAAAATTAAAGTTCAAGTATATCAATTCCCTAAATTGATTTTGTCTATTATAAAAAGGAATTATCTATTATTCATTCCAATAATACTTTTAATTATATTGGTATATTTGCGAAGTAATTATTACAAAAATCATGAATAGTACAAAAAAAAGAATTCAATTATTTTCAGTTATAATTTTTCTTCTTTTTTTTATTACATACTTATTCAGAGCTCCTATTAAGTCATTAGTTAGAGACTATGTTCCAGAAAAAACATATTTAAGATTAAGTTGGCTTAAGAGTATTTTAACTAGTCAGGACTTTGGTTTTTATAAATACGAGATTAAACTAGGTGACCAATACACCTATATACACGATTATATAAATGCTAACGATTTTCAATTTAGTGTTGACGGAATAAAAAAAGGAAAATTAAATATTTTTAAAATTCCCCCTATATTCCCTGCTATTAGCGTAGATGAAGTTAACACAGCATATATTGATTCTCACAATGAAGATTTAATCTATGCAACAAAAAATGGTATAATTTTTAAAGTTCAAATTCAAAATGAGCAGCTTCTATTTAAGCCAATGAAATCTAATATATCGGATTTTCTAAAGAAGAAATTTGAAGAAAAAAATGCATCAATCAATTATTTCAATCCATATACAGTCTCTAAATTTGGTGTAAAAGATATTTTTGTAGATGATGATGATATTTATGTTTCATTTATTGAGAGTAATGAGAATAGATCTTATGGTGTTTCAATTATAAAAGCAGAAATTTCAGACAGTTTAGAATTTAAAAATTTTTTCTCTCCCAGAAATTATATTTCATCTGATATTGATGAATTCTCGCCCATTCAATCTGGTGGAAGAATTATCAATTTTAAAAACGATTCTCTTCTGCTTTCAGTTGGTGACTTTCGAGATAGATTAAGTGCCCAAAATCTTGATCATGACAATGGTAAAATACTCGCTATAAATAAGACAAATTCAAATTCAAGAATTGTTTCATTCGGGCATAGGAATCCTCAAGGTCTAGATTACTCATCTAAATTTGACTATATTCTCTCAACCGAGCATGGTCCAGCTGGCGGTGACGAAATTAATTTAAATCTAGATACTAGCAATACAAAAAATTTTGGATGGCCAATTTCTTCATACGGAGTTCACTACTCATTCAATAATGCTAGGACGGATTCTCATGGCGGGGATTCTTTGAGAATTGTAAAAGGGGCACCAATATACAAAAGCCATGCAGAATATGGTTTTATTGAACCTATTAAATATTATAAAAAAAATCCAGCTGTATCTGAAATTAGAATAATCAAAGATAAATTAGGATTTAATGAGTTTATTCTATCAACTCTTGGAACTGATACTATTCAAAGACCTCTATCTAACCATTTAATTCATTATAATTATAATTTTGAAGAAAAAAAACTCAATCTAATTGAAAAGTTTAATGTTAGAGAGAGGGTTAGAGATATTCATTTTGATTCCAGCACAAATAGAGTCTATTATGTAGGAGAATCTTCAGGAGTTATAGGTTATATTGATTTAAATTAGATAATTAGAATATATCATGAAAAAGATTCTAGTAACTGGAGGGGTAGGGTTTATTGGAACAAATCTGATAAGGAAGCTTAAAGATCATAAATTATCTATATTTTCTTTAGATAACTATTCAACTGGATTTAAGCAAAATGAAATTTCTGGAGTAAACTATATCAATGATGATATTTTTGGTATTGATAATGTAAAAGAAGATTTTGATGTATGTTTTCATTTAGCTGCACAATCTAGAGTTCAACCATCTTTTGATGATCCAAAAGAATCTTACAGGGTGAATGTAACTGGAACATTAAAAGTTTTAGAGTGGGCATCAAGAAAAAATATTAAAGTTATTTATGCTGGTTCATCATCAAAACATCACGATCCTGCAGATTCTCCATATGCAATGTATAAGTTTCTTGGTGAACAAGTTTGTAAGTTATATAAGAAGTCTTTCAATGTTAATGTTGAGATAGCTAGATTTTATAATGTCTATGGGCCGGGAGAAAATACTGATGAAGATTATGGTAATGTTATTGGAATTTGGAAAACTAAAGTGAAAAAGGGAGAATCTATTCCAATTGTTGGAGATGGAGAACAGAAAAGAGATTTTATTCATATAGAAGATGTTGTTGATGGGTTAATAAAAATATCTCAAACTGAAAAAGTTCATAATGATGCCTGGGAGTTAGGATCTGGTATAAATTATAGCATTAATCAACTATTCAAAATGTTTAAAACAAAATTTAATGTAGATTCAATTAATATACCTGATCAACCTGGCAATTACAGGGAAACACTGAGAGAAAATGATGATACTTTAAAATTATTAAATTGGCATCCAAAAGATAGATTAAAATCTCACATTGAAAATCTTAAATTATGAAAAATGTACTAATTACTGGAGGTGCAGGTTTTATAGCACATCATTTAATTTCTTATTTATTAAAAAATACTGACTGGAATATTGTATCACTTGACAGGCTTGATTATAGCGGGAATCTTAATAGACTTGATAACATTCTATCAGATCTCTCAAATGAACAAAAGTCTAGAGTAAAAATAGTATATCACGATCTAAAATCTGAGATTAATCCATGGTTAAAAAAAGAACTTGGCTCTGTAGATATTATTTTGCACCTAGCTGCAGGTTCCCATGTAGATAGAAGTATTGACTATCCCATGGAGTTTGTTTTAGATAATGTCGTTGGAACCGCTAACATTCTAGAATATGCAAGACAAATCGATGAATCTAAAAAATTAGAAAGGTTTGTATATTTTAGTACAGATGAAGTTTTTGGCCCTGCCCCTCAAGGAATTGATTATAAAGAAAATGATAGATATAATTCAACAAATCCATATAGTGCAACAAAAGCTGGCGGTGAAGAATTAGCAGTCGCATATGAGAATACATATAAATTACCAATATATATAACCCATACAATGAATGTTTTTGGAGAAAGACAACATCCAGAAAAATTTATACCAATGTGTATAAAAAAAATAAGAGATGGTGATATTGTAACAATACATTCAGACAAATCAAAAAAAATCCCAGGTTCAAGGCATTATATTCATGCAAACGATGTGGCTCAAGCTATCCATTTTTTACTCACATTAGATACTGATTTCACATCAGATTATGGTGGAGCTAAATGTCCCAAATTTAATATTGTTGGTTCTGAAGAAATTAATAATTTAGAACTTGCTCAAATAATAGCAGATTCTCAAGGGAAAAAATTGAAATATAAAATGGTAGATTTTCATTCTTCTAGACCTGGTCATGATCTAAGATATTCCCTTTCTGGAGAGAAAATGAAAAAATTAGGGTGGACACCGTCAATTAAGCTTACCGAAAGAATAAAACAAGTTGTTGATTGGTCTTTAAAAAATGATAGTTGGATTGAACTATAACAAGAAATAAGGCTTGTTTATTATAATAAATAGTTTAATTTTGCAATTCAAAAATAAAAATGTACGCAGTAGTTGAAATACAAGGAAGCCAATTCAAAGTTGAAAAAGATCAAAAACTTTTTGTAAACAGAATTGATGCAAAAGAAGGCTCAAATATTTCTTTTGATAATGTCCTTTTAGTTGATGATGGAAAAAAAGTTCAAGTTGGTAAGCCAAATTTATCTGGCACATCAGTTGAAGCTAAAGTCCTTAACCACAAGAAAGATGATAAGGTTATTGTTTTTAAAAAGAAAAGACGTAAAGGTTA
>MDTA01155051.1_pt1 | contig 28316 bp, 27 predicted proteins | sample 811151 | NCBI WGS metagenome assembly MDTA01 (sample SAMN05326648, study PRJNA326480) | marine metagenome | isolation source: seawater | place: Indian Ocean: South | collected 2010 | reverse complement strand
TTTCTTTGATTACTGAAAAATCTTCTTTTACGTATATTAATATATTTGGTTTCGGGCAGACTTTTAAATAAGATTTGACAAATAATTTATCGTTAGATGCCATTACAAAGCTATTCAATCTGTGTATGAAACCTTCACTGTCTATAATAATTTTTTTGTTAGAGTCAATTAAACTTGATATTTCATGGCTTGCGAAGAGTTCATCAGTCCATCTACTCAAGTTTTTATTTCTTTCATTTGTTTCTTTTGAATTTTTTAGATAATCATTAATAAGTTTTGAAAATTCAATATTTTTTCTCTTGAAGGAATCACTTTTTGATTTAATCAATTTATTAATTTCATTTTGAAAGAATTTATTTAAAAAATTTTTTTTTTTTTTTAACTGATAAAAATTTTTTTTTTGCATCTATTGTCGCTTTATTGCAATAAAATCGTAAAATATTTTTTTGCAAAAAATTTACGTTTTCAATATCGGTTAAATTACAAAAAAAATTTTTCCTATAATTGTAAATTTTAAAATTTTTAAAAAAAACATCCCTTTCAATTTCATCTTTGTAATAACTTTTGCCTGAGTATGGTGTACCTAAAAATTCAATAACTAACATTTATTTTTTATCTTTTATTTTTTGTTTAAGAATATTCATAATATTTTTCCTAGTTACTCTTACTGGATTATTTGTTAATCTCTGCACATTGACATTACTTAAAATTAAATCAATTTTATTTGGAATATTTCTATTAATTTTAATAAGGTTGTTTTCTAATTCAAAAATATTTTTAATCTCATTTAGTTTATTAATAAATTCACCTATATTTTTAACTTTGAATAAATTAAATAAAATTTCATATCTTTTGATCAAATTGAAATTTGTTATTGATTTATGACGATTATCGTAATTGAATTTAAGAAACTCTGCTAAGGTTAAAGAAACAGCGTGACCATGATCTACTCCAAAAAAAGAAGTGAAAGGATAAGACACAGCATGAGGTGCTGTTGTTTTAGTTATTGAAATTGCTTTACCTGAATAATATGCAGATAAACACATACTATAAGTGTTCGATAAATTGTTTGATTTTACATAAGAATTGTAATTTTCTAGAAAAAACTTTATCGATTTTATACTAAACCTTACACTTTTTTCTGAAGATCTTACCGAAATTAATGACTCGACTGCCTGAGAAAGAGCATCAAAGGCAGATGATGCTTTGTTTTTGAATGTGTTCGATGTTACTAATTCTGGAAAAATAAAACTATGATTTGGTTTTATTAAATCATCTTCAATGCTAAATTTTTTATTTTTAACATATAAGACGGCATTTGTCGTTACTTCAGCACCTGACCCTGCAGTTGTAGGTATTGCAATTAAATCGCAATATCTTTTTTTTATGTAATAATTATTGATTAAAATTTTTTTTTCCAAGTTTTCAACATTGTACAGTACATTTGCAATCTTAGATAAATCTAGTGTTGCGCCTCCACCAATAGAAACAATTAAATTTGGTTTAAAAAATTTTATTAATATTATAGCTTTTTTAAGTTCTCTAAAATCAGGAACTTTAAGTTTTTTATAGAAAAACTTAACTTTTTTTTTTTTTAAAAGGTTAGATAAAATTTTTTTTGCTCCAGACTTAATAAAAGAATTTTTTCCAGTTATGATTAATATTTTATCATATCTTCCTTTATTTAAAATTTTTTTTAAATCACCTAGGTTATTTCTTTTAATAAATTCCATCTATTGTGTACTTTTTTTAGTTCTTCTCATAAGTTCGTGTTCAATACCTCTATAACCAAGGAACGAAACTTTTAAATTTAAATACTTGCTATGCTGGTACGATGAATAATGAGGGCTTATTTCATATAAATATTTTCTATCATATGCTTTAGAAAATTTATCTATTGTATTATTTCCTCCTATAAACCAGTAATCTGCCAATCCTTTTCCTTTTATTTTATTATTTTTTTTTATTTTTGACTTGTATTGGTTTCTAGGAGATGGCACATCATTATGATAAGAAACGATAAATTTTTTTTTCATATTTTTATTAAGTCTTAGAGGTTTTAGAAATGCCCAATCTAATCTTGTCAAAAAAACTAAATCATAGTTTTTTTCTTTCTCTTGTTCATATTTTTTTTTTAATGAAACCACCATTTTTGTGCTATACCATCTGCTAAATGCATTTATTGCTCTTAAATGATTGATTTTAAAATCATTAAATTTGAAATCAAATTTTTTTAATGATTTTAAAATGCTTATAAGAACTTTTGGATGAAAAAAAGCTTTCCAAAAAAAACTTTTTTTTTTCTCTATTAAACTTCTTTTAGGTTTATAAATTTTAATTAATTTTTTTTTGTAATCATAAGATTGAGAATGTATAAATATATCAACATTTTTATTTATTTTTAAAAAATTTTTTTTATACAATTTTGCACAAATATTTGGATCTAAAGGTTTGCCAGTTCCATATTTAAAATTCGTGCTACCTACCAATCCATAAAAACATAAAGCTATTTTCATATATTATTTTAGGTAATATTGTTGTGGTAAATCGTATCCTGTATAAATTTTAAATTGACATACAAGTTGATTTGAACTTATTTCAATACCATCACAATATTTTATTTTATATTTTTTTGCTATTTTTATTAAACGGGTATTTCTTGGTTTATTTACAAAGTCAAAAACGAATTTTGCTTTTTTAATAGTTTCATCTTCAAACATCAATTTTTTTGGCATCCCTCTCATTCCTAAGGATGAGCAATTAATAAGAACATCATAACTATCAGATTCAATATATTTAAGTCTAAACTCTTTCATTAATTTTGATACTTTAGATTTGTTTCTTCCTTTCAAATTTATTTTCTTATATTTATTTAAATTTAAAAAAAATAAAACAATTTTCGACACACTACCTGTTCCATAAATAAGGATTTTACTTTTTTTTTTAATTTTATATTTTTGAAAAATATTTTTAACAGCATGATAATCACAATTATACCCATATAACTTGCCATTCTTGTAAATTACAGTGTTTAGGATTCTGAGTTGTCTTGATACCTTATCGAAACAATCAATATATTTGTAAACTTTATTTTTATATGGCATCGAAACACTGCATCCTTTAATTTTTTTATTTCTCATTAAATTAAATATAGCCCTAAGATTATTGGGTTTAATCGCTTTATAAAACATTCTTAACCCCATTTTTTTAAAGATAGGATTATAAAAATTCATTCCCACCTTTCCAGGTTTTTGAGCTATTGAAATAAAAATTTTTTTATTCTGATTAGATAAATTATAAAATTTCTTCATAAAGAATTTTTCTTGAAAAGTTATATAAAACTTTATCGAAAGGATAATTGTGTAGAGGTGACATGTTTAAAAAAATTAAACCTGTTAAGACTTTAACTTTTTTAACATCCATTTTTTTATCATTTATCATTTTAAAAAATATTTTTTCATAGAGTTTAAAATTTTTTATTCTAGGTAAATTAAAATATATATTTTTTCCTTTTTCATAATATTTAAATTTATTAAGTTTTATTTTGCTATAATCTATAAGCATTCCCCCATAAATTTTTGCAAAATCATAATACAAGTCACCTATTTTGATACTTTTTCCAAAATCTTGCCTCCAATCAATTAATCTAAATGTTTTTTTATTTTTATTATAAATTACGTTATCAAATTGCAAATCTCCATGAATATAGCTTTGTATACCATCATTTATTTTATCCCAATCTAATTTTAATAATAAATATTTGATGTCAGGATAGTATTTATTATTTATTTTTTTTTTTGCATTAAAATTAGAATATTTTTTTTTAAAATCCTTAAATCTTATAATTGTTTTTGATCTATAAAATGAATTACAAATTTTCATAAAAATTTTTTTGTTATATATTTTTTTTCTTAACCACAATTTATTTTGAGAAAATTCTAAAAATTTTTTAAATCTATTTCGACTTAAATTATTGTAGAAAATATCTCCCTTGAAATACTTGTATGAATAAAACTCTTTAGTTAAAATATCTATTTTTGGAAAAATATTTTTTTTATTTCTAACCTTTTTTACTCTATTTTTTATAATATTTGAGTCTGCAAAAAACTTAATTACTCTGTCTTTATAAAAATAAATACACTCATTTGACTTACTAAAATCATACTTTTCGTATTTCAATAATGCATCTTTGAAGTTGATTAAATTACCTAAATCTATCCAATCAAATTTTTTCTTATAAATTATGTCTTTATCAATTAAACTTTTTAAGCCATTAGAAATTTGGATTTCTTTTTTAATTAATTTATTTTTAGATAAACCTTTCCAAAAAAATTTATAACTTTTGATATAACATAATCCTATAAATTGTCTGTATGATTCATCTTTGACATTTTGCTTATCAAAAATTTTAATAATTTTATTTTTATAAATTTTCAAATTACAATAATTTTTGTTATTTCTAATGAAAAATTTATTAGATCCAATCCAATTATAATTTAAATTTAAAGGAATTTTGTTTGATACTATTGTATCACATGAAATAAAATAAAAAGGTTTTTGTAAATATTTTTTACAACATAGTAAACTATGTCCTGGCCCTGATCCAATACCTTGAAATTTTTTTATTTTAACAAAAACAAATTTGTTCTTTGGATGTGCAATCTTTAAAAATGATTTAACTTGATTTCCTTTATAACCAAGTCCAATTACAAATTTTGTTTCTTTTATTGGAAATTTATCAATTATATTAGAAATAATTGCTTTTTTTTTAAAAACAAATAATGATTTATTAAGTACTTTGCCTAATGGCCCCATGCGAGAACCAATTCCTGCAGTTAAAATACATACAACGTTTTTTTTTGTTTTCACGCTCTTATTCTTGAGTGTTCTGATCTTATTAGGCCACTAACTCTCGATTTATCATCTTGTAGACGAATTACATCGTCAAGATGCGGTGTCGAAGTTTCAAATAAGGTCAGATCAGTAATAGCTTGAATTCTATGAATGGTTTTTGGCTCAACATCTATAACGGAAGGACTTTTAACAAATTTTTTTTTTATATCTTTATTAAAATTTATATCTGAAAATTTTTTATTTTTAGATAAGTAATGAAGAAATATTTTACCGTTAAAAAGAAAATTTGTTTCTTGTTTTTTATTATGGTATTGGAGGCTCGTTTTATTTCCTTTCTTTAAATAAATTTTCTTAAAAGCGAAATTTTTATTTCTCCCGTTTATCCAAAGCTCATGTCCCCAATGTTTTTTAACCTTATATGATTTACTGAGATGAAACTCCTTAAACATTTTTCTTTTATACTTATTTGTTCTAGACGCTGCAATTAAAAGAGTATTTTTTGAGTTATCTAAAAATATGTTAGATTTAATATTTTCTATTTGTAATATTTTATTTTTTCTTAGGTAAATCTTTTTATTGCTAGTTTCTAAATATGATTTATTTCCCGATTTTAAAACCAATAAAACTAATGATTTAAATTTTTTTAAATCAATTTTTTTGTTACTTAATTTATTTTTAAACTCATAAATATACTTAGTTTTACTAAGCGAATAATTTTTAGATTTATTAAGATCTAAATTGGTAATTTTATTTTTTTTCAAATTATTTTTATTCAAATTTTGAACCTTTTTTGATCTGGGTTATTAAAAAAAAATTGATCATACAAAAGTTTTACGTAATTTTGAAGCAACCATTTATTATCAAAACCATATTTTTTCTTCATCCATCTCACGCCTTCTTTATAATATAATTGTAAATTTTTAGAATACGATTCTGTTTTAATTAAATCAGATTTATTAATTAAATGACTCTCATTTTCTTCAACATATACCTGATTGGTTATCGCCGCTGAAAAATTATTTACATAAGCCTTTGCAATTAATTCTGAATCAAGCCCATATCCTCTGAAGTTACTCCCATCAAACAAAAAGTCGATATAATTAGATTTTGGATTAATTAATTTAAGCAACATTTTTTTATTTAAAAAATACGCATGATTATGAATGAACCAAAAAAATTTAATTTTATCCTTTTTGAATAATTTTCTCTCACCCCATCTTTTTGAACATGGAGAAAGAATGCCTATTTTTTTATTCCTCCTTAAAATACTTAATAATGGTCGAATAGTTTTTTTTTTTCTTAAAATAGCATCATTTGTAATTAGAAAAAATGCCTCATAATTATCAATTTTTTTTTCATCATATAATTTTTTTAATCCAAAATTCATCCCCCTATAATACCTTAATCCTTTTTTTACTGCTGACTTCCAGTTTGCGTGCCAAGTTGTGTATTTTGATAATCTTTTTTTATCCGATCCAGACTCTATTACATAAATATCTGTTTCCTTTCCATCAAACTTTTTCAGATGTTTGTAAAGTTTATCAGTAATTTCAGGAAGATTTCTGTTTAAAATTATTGTGGCTACTGGTTTCATTAAAAAATCATTTTAAAATTGATAAGATATCTTAAAATATTTTTTTTGATCTCATTTTTTAAAAATACATCAAGATTCAAAGATTTTTTCTTTAACTTAAATTCTAACTCCTTTTTCAATTGAATAAATTCAGATTTTGAAAATATATAATGTCCTGAAATTATTGATTTTTCATAGTCATTTGCTTTAGTATCTTTTACCATCCACTTTTCCCATTTTTTTGAATTAAAAGAAATTTCTAAAAATTTTTCTAAATCTTTTTTAAAGTTATATTTTCTCATCAGAAAAATTAGTGATTTAGTTTCAGTAACGCCAAATTCAGGGGCAACGTTTGCAGCATGTATTCCCAGTCGTGGATGCCAACTAAGAGCTTCATTAGATAAATAATCAGTATTATGTTCTTTCATAAGAACATTATATTTATTACAAATATCAATCATTTTAGGAACTTGAATTTCTGCTGGAATTTCATTTTCTACTCTAAACGGAGTATCAAAAGTTCCAACATTTCTTGTTTCCATAACCCTAGTACCAGATTGAATTACAATAAAAGTTGGTTTATTAAATTTTTTTTTTTTACAAAAATTAATTGTCTTATTTAAAGTTTCCTCTAATTCTTCTTGTGTATTTGTTGTTCCACTTTGTTCTTCAGTTCCAATTTCAAAGTAAATTTTTTTATTTTTTTTTTTTGCATAATTGAAACAAAACTCATACATTTCAAACAGTCTATCTAAGCATTTTTTCTTACTTTTTTCTGTATCTTTAAGACTTAAACTAGTGTCGATATGTATAATTTTAAATCCAGCATCAATATCCCTTGAAAATGATTTTTTTGCGGAATTCATTGCTTCTTTTGCTGTCATTTTTTTTTCTTTTTCATAATTGTGTTGCCAAGGGCCACCATGATCTCGACATAAGACTATCATTTTTTTTTTATCTTTTTTTTTCACATATTTACTAAATGACTCTGTTGTCCAGTTATTAACATAACCACCTCCAAAATCTTCACTGTCTATTTGTCGTCTGCTTGCAATAAGCATTATGGGAGTATTATATCTGTTTGAAAGTTCAATTGTTGCATCAACACAATTTTTACTCATTGGACCAACGGCTAAAAGAGTAGTTTTTTTTCCTTCCAAATAATTTGAGAAAATTTCAGGTATCATGCTGTCCAAGATCCTGAAAATTTTTTATTTTTTGGAAGATTTCTTGGATTATATTTTTTAAAAAATTTATTCATTAAATGAACACATGCTTCGGCTACAGCTCTCTCTCCACCCGATCTTTTTGTTACATAATTTGAACTCTTTTTTGTTAAATCATTTCCATTAAACGGGCATATTGAATAGCCAACTTTTTCCATAACTGGAATATCCATGATGCCATCACCCATATAAATCGTTTCTTCTAATTTGTATTTTTTTTTTATCCAATCTACTCTTTTTACTGTGCTAACTAAATCTAGTCTAAATTTCATATCTTTAACTATTCTTCTTTTTGAAATATCGAAACCTTTTTTATCACCTGTTATGAACCTTACCTCAATGAATTCTTTTATTAAACTAAGAGCATCATGATCATCTGGTCCAAAAATTTTTCCAAATTTACCATTCTTTGTATAAAAGAATTGACCTGTAGTCATCACACCATCTACATCAAGAATAAATACTGTTGGTTTTTTTTTAGACATTATAATTACTTAATGTTAATAAATTGATAATTAACATATAAATATTTATTTGATATTTAAACATAAATTTAACAAATTTTAATAGTAATCTCTAATGATCTTTAATAAATAAGGTTAAATTATGAAAAAAAGAAATAAGATTGTTTATTGTGGTCTTGCTGCCGACGTTCTTCATGAAGGTCATATAAATATATTAAAAAAAGCTTCAAAACTTGGTGATTTAACTGTAGGCTTACTTACTGATAATGCAATAGCATCGTACAAAAATTTACCTCATTTAAATTATAAACAGAGAGAAATTGTTTTAAAAAATATAAAATTCGTGAAAAATGTTATTCCTCAAAATACTTTAGATTATACAAAAAATCTCATTAAAATAAAACCCAACTTTGTAGTTCACGGTGATGATTGGAAAAAAGGTATACAAAAAAATGTTAGAAAAAAAGTTATAAAGGTTTTAAAAAGATGGTCTGGAAAACTTGTTGAACCTAAATATACTAAAAATATATCTTCAACAGCTATTAAGGAAAAAATTTATAAGGTAGGTACATCACCTGATGTGAGAAGATCAAAACTTAAGAGATTAATTTTCGCAAAGAAAATTGTGCGAATTTTAGAAAGTCATAGTCCATTAAGCGGATTAATAATAGAAAACACAAAAGTTTTTAAAGAAAATAAGAATCAAGAATTTGACGGTATGTGGTCCTCTAGCTTAACAGACTCGCTCTTAAGAGGAAAACCAGATAATCAATCTGTTGATTATTCAGCTAGAATGGTAGGTTTAAATGAAATATTGGATGTTACAACAAAACCAGTAATATTTGACGCTGATAACGGTGGTAGATTAGAACATCTCCCTTTTTTGGTAAAGTCCCTTGAAAGAATGGGTGTATCTGCAATGATAATTGAAGATAAAATAGGACTAAAAAAAAATTCTCTTTTTGATAATCAAAGTGATGTTAGACAGGACAGCATTAAAAACTTTTCAAAGAAAATTAAAATAGCAAAGAATACAAAAGTTTCAGATGATTTTATGATAATTGCAAGAATAGAAAGTTTTATTTTAGGCAAAAATCTTAAAGATGCCCTAAAGAGAGCAGAAGCTTACGTCAAAGCTGGAGTAGATGCAATAATGATACATAGCAAAGAGAAAAATCCTAAAGAAATTTTTAGTTTTAGTAAAAAGTTTATCAAAAGTAAATTTTACAAACCAATAATTGTAGTTCCATCAACATACTCAAAAACATATGAAAAAGAATTAATAAAAAATAATATTAAAGTAGTAATATATGCAAATCAATTATTGAGGTCATCTTACACAGCAATGTTAAAAATTGCTAAAAATATTTTAAAAGATCAACGAGCACATAATAGTGAAAAATATCTTGTTCCAATTAAAGATATAATTAAATTAATTTAATGATCACAGCTGAGAAATTATTTAATATTCTTAAAAAAAAAAAAATTTCATTTTATTGTGGAGTTCCAGACAGTATTTTAAAGCCTTTTATTAACATTCTTGATAATAGAAAAGATATCGATCATTTAATTTCAGCTAACGAGGGAACAGCTGTGTCTAATGCCATAGGCCACTATCTGGCATCAAAAAAATTGCCTTGTGTTTATTTTCAAAATTCTGGATTGGGTAATGCAATAAATCCCTTAGCATCTATAGCTCATAAAAAAGTATACTCTATTCCAATGATTTTAATTATTGGTTGGAGGGGGGCTCCAAAAGTTAAAGATGAGCCTCAACATATAACTAAAGGAAAAATTACAAAGAAAATTTTGAATATTTTAGGAATAGAATGTGTTGTTTTAGATAAAGACAACGATCTAAAAAAGGTAGGAAAAAAAATAAAAAAATGCAAAAAGGATAATCAAATAGTGGCCTTTTTAATTAAAAATAAATCTATTAGGAACGAAAAAATAAAAAAGAAAGAGTCAACTAATAAAAACAAAATAGAAAGAAAAATTTTTATAGATCTATTACTAAAAAAAATCAAAAAAGATACATGTATAATATCAACGACTGGATACACTTCGAGAGAGCTGATGCAATTAAGAAGAGATAGAAATAATAAATATGGCAAAGATTTTTATATGGTTGGAGGAATGGGTCACGCTTCCTCTGTCGCATTGGGCGTATCAATGCAAAACAAAAAAGTAATATGTATTGATGGCGACGGATCTTTAATTATGCATATGGGATCTTTACTTACAAATAGTGTTTATAGTAATAGAAAATTTAAACACATAGTTCTTAATAATAACTCACATGAGTCTGTAGGAGGATATAAAACAAATGCAAAAAATATTAATTTTAAACTCTTATCTAAATCATTAAATTATAGGAACTTTTTTCAAATTAAATCTTATAAGAAAATGGATGCTATATTAAATCAATTTATAAAAAGAAATGGGCCTAGTTTATTAGAAGTTTTAATAAAAAATAAAAGCTCTAATAATCTAATGAGACCTAAAAATCTTTTATATATAAAAGAAAAATTTATGAATAGAGAATGAATTCTAAAATAAAAATAAGAAGTAAAAAACAATTAATACTTCGAAAAAGAGCTTTTATAGAAATTACTGACCAACTTAAAAAAAATAGAATACCTTTTTTCTTGTACGGCGGAGTATTACTTGGTTTCATAAGAGAGAAAAATTTTATTAAATGGGATTGGGATATTGAATTAGGATTTAAATCTGAAATTATAAAGAAATATTGGGAAAATATTTTAAAAATTTTGTATGAAAATAATTTTGACATTATTGAAGTAGATTCAAATAATCTGAAAATTAAATTTACAAAATATGTTAGTCCAAAAATAACAGTTTTTGAAATTAATGGTTTTAGATATGACTATTTTAAAAAAGAATACATCCGAAAAAAAATAAATATTCCTAAATTTTATTTAAAGGAGTTTAGTAAAATTTCAATTTTTAATAGAAGTTATAACTGTCCAAAGAACTCAAAAAAATTTCTTGAAATGATGTATGGTAATTGGAAAACTAAAAAAAAATCTGAAAAAAAAGAAACTTATTTAAATAAAAACTTTTATAGAGATAATAATTGGTATTATTATGTTTTAATAGGCAGAATAAAAAACAAAATATTTAATATTTTTAATTAATTTAAATGTTTAAATTAATTACATTACTACAGTATTTTTCAATATCCTTGTCGTGACTTACTATAATCGTAGTCATATTTTTATATTTTGATTTGATATTCTCAAGAATTTCAAATTTTGTTTTACTATCTAACTGATTGGTTGCCTCATCTAATAATAAATATTTTGGCTCCCTATAAAGTGCTCGGGCTATACCGATTCTCTGTCTTTGACCACCAGATAAGTTAAGGCCCCTATCACTCACAGGAGATTCAAAATTTAAATTTGAATTTTTAAACATTTCAATTATGCATGTATCCTTTGCAATATTATTAATTTTTTTTTCATCTAGTTTTGCTATATCAATACCTAGAGCAATATTTTCTTTAATTGTTCCATTAATCAAAAAAACATCCTGAGGAACATACCCTATTTGACCATCTAATTTATAACTTTTGCTCTCTAACTTTTTTTCATCAATTTTAATATCTAAAGTTTGCGGTTTGATTAAACCTAAAATTATATTTAGTAAAGTTGATTTTCCTGATCCAGATTTTCCAATTATAGCATTAATATTGTTCTTAATAATTGTAAAATCAAAGTCTTTAAATATTTTTATTTGATCGTATGAAAAATTTAAATTTGAAAAACTTAATTTTTTAAAGTCTTTTATTAGTTGTTTACTATCATATTCAAAGTTTAATTCTTTTTTATTATCTAGTAGATTGATTTTATCTTTTACATAATAGAATAATGCCTTATTATATCTTAGCCCAGCATAAGACTGGTTTATACTTGTTATAATCGGAATTATTCTAAACATAGCAGCAACAAATAACCCAATAGTAGGCAAAATCACCTCACTGTCAGTAGACGAATAATTTAAAAAGTACAAAGCAGAACATATTAGAATTATTAAAGAAATTTCAAATATATTTCGTGGAATTTTTGACAGTATATGTTTGAACATATCATTTTTTAATTTTATTCTTAAGTTTTTCAAGAAGTAATTCAAAAAGAAGTTTTCAATTTTATAAATTTTAATCTCTTTAATAATTCCAATATAATTTGTCACTCCCTGTATAATATTTGATTTTGACTCCATGGCTTGTTTGCCTTTTTTTACAAGTTTTTTATTTAAAAACATTAAATATGCAAATAAAATTAATGAAACAAAGACAAATGTTAAAATCCCTAGAGTTTTGTTGTTAAAAAAAATCGCTAATAAAATTGCTGTAAGTAAAATAACCTCTTTCAAAATAATTAAAGTACACATTAAATAACCAACTGATTTAGACACATCTGTAGTAATATTTCTAAGAAGTTCTGAGCTTTTCTCAGAAATAATTTTTATTAAATTTTGATTTACAAAGTTTGAGAATACTTTATTTGTATTCGAATATATCAAAATTTTTACAATATATCCCTCAAAAAAAGTAATTAAGACTTGTAAAAGATTTTTAATTATTAACGCAAAAATCAAAAGAATAAAAGCTGCAAGGATTAAATTATTAATCTCTAATTGAAAAAAATTTTCTGTAAAATAATTTTTTATATATTCCAGTTGATTAATTGCTTTTTTAGAATTTTCTATGTAAAGAATAAATATTGGAACCAAACTTAAAGTAATAAATTCGAGAAAAGAAATAATAAATTGAAAAATAAAAAAAATAGATATTAATATTCTTTCTCTTAAATTACAGAATAGAGATAAAGTCTTGAACATTTAAAGTTATTTATTTAATGAATTATCTTTGTAATGTATAAAATTATAAAATTTAACAAGTTTTTCTTGTAAATTTAGCCTACTTAATAAATTTGACCTTTTGAACACAACATGGTTGTTTATGATTCCCAAATTTCTTAAAATACTTTTATCTATTGTTGAAAAATTTTTAAATGATGTAGTGTTTTTCATAGTTCTTGCGTCAGGTGTTTGATAAGTTATTCTTAGCATAATTCTGTCTGATGATTTGCAATAACCTCCCCTGTGATAACAATTGAAACTATCAACAAATATTGCATCGCCAGTTTCTCCAATAAAACAAGAAATTTTATCCTGTTTATTATTTTCAAATGCTTTAATTTCAATTTTGTTTCTTTCACCTTTTAATGCATTTTTAATTTCACTAGAATAACGGTGAAGAACTCCAAGTTTATTCATTTCATTCAAATAAAAAAATGGTCCATTTTCTTCGGTCAATTTAATAATAGGCAAAAAAAGATCTAATGACTTATAACCAAACCCATCTCTATGCCACAACATTGGCCCTCTCTCTATGGCGCCCTCGACTGGAACATTCAATGTTAGATATATTCTGCTGATTGTTGGTAAAACGCCTAAATAGTTTGATGCAATGCTGATATTGAATTCGTTAAGAGCAAAATTAAATATTTTTTCTCTTAATTCATCATCTACATCATCCCACATATTAATTTTATAACTTTTCTGTCCATGCATATAAGTATCTTTAGCAAAACTTCTTTCATTAATTTTTTTCTTTAATTTTTCGATAAATTGATCGTCAATTTTTTCTTTTATTTCGGCTGTAATTTTTTTAAATAGATCAATATTTCTTAATATTTTTTTATTATTATCTTTTAAATAATATTGTGAGTAATCATTTTTTTTTTTTAATAGAAAATAAAAGTACAAAATTCTTCCGTGAAAATTAATTACATTTTTCCAAATAAATGAATAAACTGGAGTAAATAAATAAAGTAGGATATATCTCCATAATTTAGTAGTTTTAAGCTTTTTTAAATAAGCGACCATATTATTGCTTTAATTTTCATATATTAGATATATATATATTTATAATCAAATAAGAAATACAAATTTGCCTCTAATTATTCTAAAATGATGAATGATAAATAAATGGTGCCCAAATTTCTCATACCAGAACATAAATACGATCTGATTAGACTTGGAGGAAATTATGATGGCGGATATTTAGTGGAAAGAAATTCAATAGAAAATTCAAAATTTCTCTTATCTGCAGGAATGGCTTGGGATTTTTCTTTCGAAAAAGATTATTTAAAGAAAACTGGTAAAACAATTTACTGTTATGACCATACATTAAATTTTCAATATTTTATTTTTACATGGTTATTTATTTTTTTTAAAAGATTGATTTTATTTAAAAGTTTAAAAAAAATTTTTAAAGCATTTAATAATATTTTTTTACCGATAAAGTTTTATAATTTTTTTAAAAATAAAGAGACTCACTATATGAAATTTGGTTTAGGTCTTAGTGATAACCGAATAAAAACGCTTGAGGAGGTAATCCTTGACTGCGAGTTAGATAAGGATGTTTTTATAAAAATTGATATTGAAGGGGATGAGTATAGAATTCTTGACGATCTAGTGAAGCATGCAGATAAAATAATTGGCCTAGTAATTGAATTTCATAACTCTGATATTCACTATAACCATATAGAAAAATTCATAAAAAATTTTAAACTTAAAATTGTACATATACATGCAAATAACGCTGGCCCATTAAACAAATATGGAGACCCTACTATATTGGAGGTGTCTTTCGCAAAAGAGCCTAAAAAAATTGGACCTTTTGAAACGGTGCGTAAAAATTTAGATCAACCTAATGTTAAAAATAAAAAAGATATTGAAATAAAAATTTAGAATGCAAGAGTATTGATATGTTTAACTTTATTGAAAATTTAAATTACGAGCCTGTTAAGAAGAACTCTTTCAAAATCAAATTAAAAGACCTTCAGCGGGGCATTAACAACTTTAATGATTATATAATTGTTTTTAATGGTGAAATAAAAATTTATAGCAGAAAATGCGATCATCAAGGTGGCAAGTTAATATTTAAAGATAATCAAATAATATGCCCTCTTCACAATTGGAAATTTGATGCATTGAAAGGGAGTTATTCAAATGGTTTTAAAAAAAAAACTATTAATTATAAAATTATCAATGATGAAATTTTAATAGAAGATAAAAAAGAATTTCCTAAGATATTCAAAACAATTCAACAAAAATCTACCAAAATTCGATTTTTTAATCATGCTTTTTTAAAAATATATGGTGAAAATTTTAGTTTTGCTACAGATCCATGGGCATTTGGACCTGCATTCAATACTGGTTGGTGGTTAGAAAAAAATACAAAAGAGGATTGGTTATCTGAAGTTAATAGCTGCGATTTCATATATATAAGTCACAATCATCCTGATCATCTCCATCCACTCACCCTTAACAAGATAAATAAGGATATCCCAATAATTGTTGGAAAATTTATTTCCGACTCAGCTGGAAAATATATGGAAAGTTTAGGTTTTAAAAAAATATTCCGGTTAGAATTTAGTAATGTTTACAGATATGAAAGCACAGATTTATATCTAACTCTATTAAAATCTGGAGATTTTAGGGACGATAGCGGTATATATTTTTCTAATGGGAATTTTAGTTGTTTGCTAGATGTGGACTCAAACTCTATTAATTTTGATAAATTCCCAAAAGTCGATGTTTATGGTTCTTCGTTTGGAGGTGGTGCCAGTGGTTACCCACTAATGTTTGATAACTATTCAACAAAAGAAAAAGTAGAAATTATTAATCGAAATAAAAAAAATTTACTTAATTTAAAATTATCAAGAATTTATAAAATATCACAAAAATATTTTTTACCATATGCTAGTTTTTTTGATGAAAAACTTATAAGAGATAAATTCATTAAAACACATAATAAAAAAAATCTGATTAATAGTTATGAAAAAATATTAGTTAAAAAGAAAATTAAAATTCTTAATCCAAAAAAAAATGATATTTTTGAATTTTTTGGTAAAAAACTAATAAAAGAAAACTTCATTGATCATAAAAAATATAAAGATTTAGATCCATTAATATACTTAAAAGAATATAAAAAAGCTTATAACAAAATAAATTATAAATTTATTGAAGATTATTTTTTGAAATCAAAATTTAAAGATAATTTAATTTTAGCAGTTTCCTTGACAACTGATAATTTTAAAACTAGCAAAAATAATTTCTTAGTTGATTTTTCACGTGAAAAAATCTCGTTTTCAACGAAAAATACGATAAACTTTGATGACTTAAAAAAAGAAAATAAAAAATTACTCTATCTAAAATCTAGAAAAGAAAGTTTTTTACATACGGTTTATAATTTAAATCCTTGGGAAGATCTTATGATAGGTTTCCAAACAAAAATTTTAAGAAGTCCTAATATATATAATTTCAAGTTTTGGTACCATTTTAATAATATTTATATAAAGAGTAAAAATAAAAGAGAGTCAAAAAATTGTGATTTTTGTAACGTATTTAATCATGAAGTAGATAAAATTATTTATGAGAAAATAGCTAATTAATGAAAAAATTTTCAAATATTTATAATAAAGTAGGTTTTTTTAAAATTAACAATTTTCTAAAAAAAAAAGAAGTCCACAAAATTGAGTTAGAACTTGAAGAATGTCTGAAAAATAAAAAAATACTCAAATATAAAGACAAAAAAGGCAAGATAAGAAGAATAGAAAAAATATATGACAAAGGGGAATTTTTAAAAAAATTTGATTTGGATGTAAAAAATCTTTTAAGAAAAATTTTTAAAAAAAAATATTCAATCTTTAAAGACAAATTAAATATAAAACCACCTGGCGGAGAAGGTTTTTTTGCTCACTATGATGGAATTTTCAAATTTAAAAATAAAAATAATAAAATGTTAAATGGATGGTATGAATATTCTGATAATTTTATTAATATACTGCTTGCTATAGATTCATGTAATAGAAAAAATGGAACTATCGAAGTAGCTAAAGCTTCAAATGGAGATTTTTACGATTTGCTCAAAAATACTAATAATGATGGCACACCTAATTTAAAAAAAAACTATGAAGCAAAGTTAAATTTTAAATTTATTAATCTCAATGTAGGAGATATTTTGATATTTTCTAATAAATGCCCTCATAGATCAAAAAAAAATAAATCTAATAAAAATAGAAAAATTTTGTACTATACTTACACAAATAATTCCTCAAAAAACTTATATAAAAAATATTTTGTAGACAAAATTTTAAGTAAAAATAAAAAAAGTAAATCTTTGTCTGGTGAAGTATAAATTAAATGGACAATAAATTATTTATAAATATAAATCAAACTTATGGTAAATTATAATAAACTAATTGCAAAGTATACTGAGGGTAAAAATATTAGTTTATTTTTGAAAAAAAATTCAAGTTTATCTAAAGAGGACAGAACAAGAATTTCATATGATCTGCAAAGTGGTAAAACCATTAAGAATTTTAATAAATCTAAAAGAAGCAAGGTCTCAAGAGTTATGTCCCCAATGGTCGCGGAAATCAAAAGATTTAAAAATGTGAAAACAATTTTGGATTTTGGTGCTGGAGAGCTCACAAATTTATCCTTTTTAAAGAAAAAATTAAAAAACATTAAATTTTATGGAAATGACATTTCATTTAATAGGCTTTATCTTGGAAAAGATTTTTTAAAAAAAGAATTTAAAGGAAAAAGTAATGTAAGTCTTATATGTAATAATCATTTTAAATTACCTTTTAAAGACAATTCATTTGACATAGTCACCACAATGCAAGCTCTAGAACCAAATGGTTCAATGGAAGAGCCATTGCTTAAAGAGCTTTATAGAGTTTGTAAAAAAGGAGTCATCTCATGTGAGCCACATTATGAAATAGCAAATCAATCACAAAAAAAAAGAATGAAACTTCACGGGTATGTGATTAATTTGGAGAAAACAATCAAAAAATTAAAATATAAATATAAAATAATTAACCAAAATTATTCTTTAAAAAAAGTAAATCCAACTTCTATTTTTGTAATCATGAAAAATTCAAAATCTAACTCAAAACCTGAAATGATTGATCCAGCTACAGGTGAAATATTAATTAAAAAAAATAATTTTTATTTAAATAAAAAGACAAAAAGAATTTATCCAATAATTGACTCTATTATTTATTTAAACGAAAACTTCAAATTATTTCTTCCAAGATATTAATTTTCTTGATCACTTACCTGGCAAATAAATTATTAATCATCTCGTTATAAGAAAATAACATTTTTTTATCGCCTTTTTTGATAAAGTTTTTAATTTTTCTAAAATAAGTCTTTTTTGAACTTATTCGTCTAGAGGCTACATTAAATTTATTTGTTCCTGTTAAATTTCTTTTTATGTATAAAACTTCTTTTGCCTTTTTTTGAAGGCTTTTACTCAAATTAAAATATTTTTTTTTTTTATTTAAATAATCAAAATATTGTTTTTTTGTTCTTACTCTCTTTGAAAAACCATACCCATCATAATAAGCGCCTGTAGTTATTAGATTGGGTACCCCGTAACAAGCCGCCTCGATATTTATTGTGCCTCTAGATGAAACAATTAAATCTGCGTATTTAAATAACAATTTATGACTAAATCTTAAAGGACAAATTAAAATATTTTGACTCAAATTTTTTTTTAAAACATCTAAGGAAGTATCTAGCTCATTATATTTTGTTTTACTTGCAGGATGAAGTTTAAATAACCATAAATTATTTATATCCTTTTTAGCAAATTTAATTGTTTGAACAAATTGTTGAAAATAATCTCTAAATATAATACTTCCTGTATAGTGATTGTTTTCACTAAAAGAATGAGAAGCAAATACAATAGTTTTTTTATATTTTTTCTTCTCGTTTTTAAGTCGGTTTAAAAAAGTTTTATTATTTTTAAATTTTGACCAATATTTTTCGTCCCAAGAGCGGATTACCTGATTTGTATTTGAAGAAAACTTTCCCTTAGTTCTATTTTTAAAATATTTATTTGCTTCCTGGCTAAGTTTTTTTTTATTTATTTCCTTTAATATTTTTTGAATGTAAAATTTAGATGGTTCTTCATTATAATTATTATTATAAACTTTATAAATACCTCCCCCAATTAATAAAGTTTTCACTTTAAATTTTTTTGACACTCTCAATAAAAGAGCAGACATACTAAGATATGATTTAGACCCAATTAAACAACATGAAATGTTATATTTTTTAAATATTTGACATATTATGTAAATCTTTAATATAGAAAAAAAAAGTAGTTTCAAAAACTTTAGACTATAAATTTTTGGATTTAGGTATTTAAAATCAGTTCTTATATATCTATCATAAATTAAATCCCCTACTAAAATCTGATTAACTTTAAAATTATCTACAAACCAATCTAGACCTTTAAAATATATCTTTATAGAAAAAAATATAAAATATAAAAAACTTTTAATTATTAAAATTATATTTTGATTAAAACTTAAAAAATTCAAATAGCTCTTTATTTTTTCTATTTTAAAAAGTTTATAGATATCAAAACATTCATCGCTAATTTTTTTGTCATAAATTACTAATGGTTCTAAATTTTTTTTTTCTTTAATTATTTTTGCAGCATATGAAAGTCTTGTTGCTACATCAGATCTTGATCTACAAGCAATTAGTGTGTATCTCATTATTTAAAGTTTTTTGAATAATTTAAGTCGTATTTATCATCAAGATCAAAACTTCTATACCTGTTAATTACCAGGAAAGTGCTTTTTTTTGTAAAAAATGTTTTCTCACTTAGCAAACTTTTTGTTTTGGTGATTACTAAGTTTCCAAAATTATATGTTTTTTCTTTTTTTTGCTTATTAAATTTTTTTTTCCTTTTATTATTAAATTTAAATTGAACATAATCATTCTTAATAATTCTTGTATTCAAATAATGGTATGAATGAGGAGTTGAGTGAATAGTTTGACAACTAGTTACGTTTAGTTTCTTTAGTTTTTTAATTGAACCAATAATATCACTTTTACTTATAAAAGGGTATGTTGGTTGTAAAAGTATAATGTAGTCGAATACTAAATTTTTTTTTTTTAGACAATCGAGTGCATGTTTTGCAACATAAAAAATATTTGAGTTATCTTTTGATAAACTTATTGGTCTTTTAATTACTTTTAAACCTATTTTAAGACACGCGTCTGCTATTTTTTTACTTTCTGTACTACAAAAAATATACTTTGTTATCTTTGAATTTTTGATGGCTCTAAAATTTCTCTCTAAAAGAGATATGTTTTTTATTTTCACAAGATTTTTTAACTTAATAGATTTGGACGATCCTCTAGCTGGAATCAGTGCTAATAATTTCATTTTTTATTTTTCCATTTTATTTTTGGATAAAAAACATTCTTATTAATTTTGTCTTTATGCTTAGTAAGATATTTTAGACTACTTATAATAAAGTTTTCGTTTAATTTTGTTGGCTTTAAACCTATTTTGTTAAATTCTTTATTTATAGGATTGTAGTAGTGTTTTTTTTTCTCGACTCTCGGGTTGTCAATTTTTTTTATTTTTACTTTTAAGCCTAATTTGAGACCAGCTTTTTTTATTTTTTGAGCTAATTCCATTATGCTAAATTTTTCTGTAAATTGGTTTCTAACTTTATATTCATATTTTTTAGCTGGATTTTTAATTGATAGAAAAATACATTGTAAAGTATCATTTATGTTTAAAAAAGTTCTGACTTGCTCTCCACTTCCATAAACAGTCAAAGGGTAATTTGTAACTGCTTGAGCAAGAAACCTATTTATTACTGTCCCAAAGATATGATCATAATGAAAACTGGTAATGAACTCTTTTTTATAATTTGTTTCTTTTGTATTAACTCCATAAACAACACCTTGGTGCAAATCAGTTACTTTAAAACCCCAAACTCTACAAACAAATTCTAAATTCATAGAATCTGCAGCTTTAGATAAATGGTAAAAACTGTGAGGTCTCATAGGAAAAAGAGCTTTATCAGACCTGCCTTTGTGCTTAATTTTTATATACCCTTCTTCAATGTCTATATTGGGCGTACCGTAAAGTCCCATAGTACCTAATTTTATAATATGTGCATTTGGGCAAACTCTTTTAATCGCAAACAGAAGATTTAAATTACCTAAAATATTATTTTTTTGCGTAAATTCTGCCTCTCCTTTACCCATCATTGAATACGGCGCCGATGGTTGTTCTCCATAATGGATTATGTGATCAGGTTTAAATTTGGATAAAACCCTGCTTATAAATCTCTGATTTAAAATATCGCCTGAATAGAATTGAATTTTCTTCCTATTATTCTTAATAAATTTATTCCAATCTCTCACTCTTGTTTTTAGTGGATTAAGTATTTGTAACGGATTTATTCCATTGTCTATTTCAATTTTTCTCTTAGAAAAATTATCAATTAAACAAACTTTAAAATTTTGATTTGCTAAATGCAAAGCCGTAGGCCACCCAAGATAGCCATCTCCACCAATGATTAAAATTTTCATTTTAAATGATCCAAAAGTTGTTTTATTACTTTATTTTGGGTTAATTTCCAAGCATCTTTTGTTTAGCCTCCAATATGTGGGGTAATAATTATATTGTATCTATGTCTGTTTTTGAAAAGAATATTTTTTTTTATATTAAAATTATTAGTAAATTCTTTTGAAATTACATCTGTTGCGTAGCCTAAAAGTATTTTTTTTTTTAATAGATCAATAACAAATTTTTCATCAATTATTTCTCCTCTTGAAGTATTAATCAAATAAAATTTATTCTGACAATTTTTTGGAAAATTTTTTCTTGAAAAAAACATACTGTTTTTACGAAGAGGTATATTTAATGAAACATAGTCGACACCATTAAAAATTTGAAATAATTTACTTTTTTTATCTTTAGCTTTGTCGTAAGTAATAACTTTTAAATTAAAACCTTTAGCAATTTTTTTTATAATTTTACCTAATCTACCGTAACCAACGATACCAATTTTTGACTTTGAAAGCATTTTATTGCCAACAAAATTTTTTCTGTCAAACACACCTAAATTGATATTTTCAATCGCTTGTTTATAATTTCTTGAAATTAAAAATATAAGGCCAAATACATGTTCAGCTGTAGGTGTAATTTTTTTTAAAAATTTTTGCTGTTTTTCAAGCGAAAAAATTTTTATTTTATTTTTTTTACAGTAAACTTCATCTATAAATGAAGTTGATGTTGTCGAGCTTAAAATATATTTTAGAGATTTTAATTTTTGAAAAAAATTTTTATTAAAATTATAATTTTGATCTGCATATACAGCATTAATCAATCTTATTTTATTTTTTGAAATTTTAGCAATGCTTTTAAAATTGTTTATTGGAATTAAGTTAAATTTCTCTTTCAACTTATTTAGGTTTTCTGGATGAATATTAGTTCTTTTAAAATAAATTAAATTATATTTCATGAAAATTTTTGTAAGTATTTTTTTTAGATTTTAAGATTTTTAAAATTTCAACATAGGTTTTTTTATAAGAGTTTCCTGATCCATATAATAATTCTGGTTTTTTTAATTTTTTTCTTGATAGCAATTTTATAATTCTTTTAATTTCATTATTTCTAAATCTTGAATTGAACACATTAGATGGCTTTAGCCTATTTTTTTGTCTATCTCCAAGATTTATAACTGGCAAATTTAAATAAGCAGATTCGATTATTCCAGAAGATGAATTTCCTATCAAAAATTCTGAATTTTTAAGAATATTAATAAAATCCGAATAAATTATATTTTTAAATATTTTTATATTTTTGTAATTTTTTTTAAAAATTTTTAAAGAATTAATTATTCCTAAATAACCAAAATCTGTGCATGGATATATTGCTAAAATATTTTTTTTAAAAGATTTAAGTGTATTCAAGGTAATATTTGAGTTCTTTAAATTTTCAATTCTAGATTTGCCTTCGGGATGTAAAAGATATACCACATAATTATTTGGTAGTTGATATTTTATTTTTAATTTTTCAAAATTTTTTTTGTTTACGTTTACTTTTTTTAACGAGTCAATATGCGTGTCTCCAAAATTAAAGCAAAATTGATACTTTTCTCCAAGTTGAAGTATTCTTTTTTTACTTTGTAGATTAGATGCAAAATGAAAATTTGATAACTTTGTTATTGCGTGTCTAAAATTCTCGTCAATATTTCCTGATAAATCTCCTCCCTGAAAGTGACAAATTGGAATTTCAAAATTGTTAGCTACTATTGCACTGATGAGACTTTCTCCTCTATCTCCATATAACAATAATAAGTCTGGTTTTTTTTTTTTTAATATTAAGGATAGATTTTTTAATATATTTGAAAATGAATAAGATCTAGATAACAAAGTATCTGTTTCTTGGGTTGATTGTATTTTTATTAGATTATTTTTTCCAAAATCTTTTAAGATAGTATTATATGTATCTCCAAATTTTTTTTTTGTATGTTGATCGGTAGCAATAATTTTTAACTCTATGTTTTTATTTTTATCTAATAATTTTAATAATGGAAGCATAGAGTCATATCCTCCTCTTTTACCAGTTAAGAAAATTATTTTTTTTTTAGACAATTTGGTATCTCTTTAGAGGTTGACCTTTTAGAATATTTGACTTTGATTTTTTTTTAAGCAGTTCTGTGTATAGCCTTACATTGACTCCATTATTAGGTCTTTTTGCGCAAGTGTTCTGTAAATTAAATCTGATATTTTTTCTAATATTTTTTTTTGCATAAATACCTTTTGTAGCCCATTTAATACTTTTTTTTTCCTCTTTTGATATAGATATATGTTTGTTTCCCATAATTTTTTCTAACAATCTTATTTTTTTTACCATATCTCTAAATTTTGACTCATTAAAACTTACCTTCCAATCTTGAGCATTTTTTACATTAAAATCTAGAGCAATATGTTTTTCAATAATTTTTGCACCTAATGCAACCACTCCTAATATTGCAAGATCATGATTTGTATGATCCGAATAACCGATATTAAAATCTTTAAAAATTTTTTTAAATTGATTAAAACTTTCAAGATTAATGTCTTCATTGTTAGTTGGGTATGAGCTAATGCATCTTAAAAAACTAACATTATAATATTTTTGCTCTAAAAAAAAATTTTTTAAATTAATCATATCCTTTTTGGTATGCATACCTGTTGAAAGAATGATATGTTTTTTTTGTTTTATAATTTTTTTTAAAAACTCAAAATTGCCCAATTCTCCTGAGCCAACTTTTATAAATGGTACATTCAGTTTTTTAATCCAAGTTAAAGTACTTTCAGTATGTGGTGTACACAAAAATTCGATTTTTTTTTTTTTACAATATTCTCTTACGTTTTTCAGAAAAGAAAAGTCAACTTCTTTTTCTTTATACCTATTAAACCATTGTTCAAACTTATGATATATGAAGTCTTTTGTTATATATGATTGAAATTTAACTGCGTCAGCCCCTGAGTTTGCCGCTAAATCAACAAGTTTTTTTGCTTTTTTTAAAGAGCCAAAATGAGCTACTCCTGCCTCAGCAATGATATAAACTTTATTACCTAAAATTTTTTTTTTCACTTTTTATTTTCAAATTATAATTTGCGTCAAAATATTTAAACTTATAAAAAATATCTTCAAATGTTTCTCTCTTTCCCATTCTAATTAAATTATTTATATTTAATTTTCCTTTTTTTCCCTCAAATCTACCTATACAAAAAATTGAATTTCCTCTAGATGGCCCAGTAATTTTATAGCTAGTGGTTAGAAATGGTTTCCAACCATACTTTATCATAAGCAGTTCAAAGCTATTTTTTGAAAAATATCTATGATGATTATGATTAAAATAATCTTTAGAATGCCCCAAGGGATCACCTCTTCCCTCGAGTACTAATAAGCCATTTTTTTTTATAGCTTTCTTACATTTATTCATTACTTTATTAATATCATACACATGTTCCAAAGACCCTATTATAATGATTAGATCCATAGAGTTTGGTTTAAGATTCATGTCTTCGGCTTGAATTGCTTCGACTGGAAGGCCGATTTTCTTTCCATATTTTACATAATTAATTTGAGGGTCGTTTCCAATGCACTTCCATTTTTTTTCTAAAAATGGAACAAGCATAAGACCTACGGAAGAGCCAACATCAACCATGCTGCCTTTTGAGGGTAGCATGTCTTTCAAAAATTTATAAAGTAGTTTTCCTCTTTTTCTTTGATCTTGCAAATATTTTTTTGAAGGTATCTGAGTTTTGAGAGTAATGTCTCTATAAACTTTGGCATAATAATTATTATAAAAATTTTTGCTATATCTTGGATTTTGAAATAAAAAACCACAATTGCAACAACAGTGAACTGGTAAAATTCCGTATTTCTTATTATTCCATGATATTTTTTTTCTTATCTCCTTAGTATTGCTTGAGTTACAAATTTCACATTTTTTAATTTTGGGTTTTTCAATACTTTTTACACCTAAATAATTTAAATATTTTTTGATATATTTAATTTTCATCAGCAATTTCTACTTTATACAAAGATAACCTTTAAAGCACATCCATTGGAAAATTGGTGAAATATCTAAAAATCCAGCTCTTTTCAACAAACCAAGGTTACCGTAGTCTGAAAAAGGCTCAAGTACTCCTTTTAAGCTTCTAGTTTTTTGAATAATTTCATTTGAAGTAAGCTTATTTTGAAGTTTAAAATCATTGTAAACAATAGAAAAAATATCCTGAAATCTTGCATCAGATCCTCTTATTTTTTCAAAAACTATAAATGCGCCACCCCAATTCAGTGATTTATATATTTTATCAATTATTGATTGGCGATAACTTGGTTGAACAAATTGAATTGTATAATAACTGGTTATAAAATCACTTTTTTTAAATTTAACTTTATTAATATCTTTATTATAATAAAAGATATTTTTTCTGGTCTTTCTTTTTTTTGCTTCTATAATCATTTTTTTCTCAGAATCTATTCCATAAAACTTTATTTTTTTATTTTTATGTCTCTCAGAAATTCTATTAATTAATGTTCCTGTAGAACAACCAATATCATAAGATATAGATTTATTTTTTAAAAAGAAATCACTTAACTCACATATTAAATCATGACCATTATTATAAAATGGAACTGATTTATTAATATGCTTAGTAAATGTTTTTGGAACATTTTTACCAAAAGTCCAAGAACTATTTTCTGCAGAAATATATTTATCGACTTTCTTTGATTTGTTCATATATTAAAGTTTATAAACCTAAATTTTTTTCTTTTTCAAAGAATAACATAATGCTCAATAATCTAAAATAAAATCTTTGATTTAAGTTAATAAAATTTTTAGATATATCTTTAAGTATAAGTTTTTTTTCTACAAAGTTGTTTATTTCAGAATTAGTTGAATTTAAATAATCAAGCAAAGTGTCTTTGTAGATAAGTAAGAAATTTTCAACATTAGAGGGTCTAGGAACCTTTTTATAGTTTTTTTTTTTGTAAAATGTTCTTAATAAATTTTTAGTTTTTCCATTTTGAATAAAATATTTTTCATCTAAATTAAAGATATATTCTATTAAATCTTTATCTAAAAATGGGGTTCTTGATTCTATGCTTTGAGACATTGATACTTTATCTTCCATTTTTAAAGTATATGGTAAATCATGTCTAGTTATATGGTCAAATAAGAATTTTTTAAAATAATTTTTATCTTTAGGATTCTTATTTGAATAATTTTTATACTTTTCTGACAAATAAAAATAATCTTTTTTTATAAGTTTATGATGATTTATATTTTCAAAATCACCTTTTTCTCTATAGATTTTTGGCAAGTGATTTAAATTTTCCAAAAGTAATTTTTTATCTGTATTAAGTATTTTGGAAAAAATTTTTAATTCTTCTTTAGGGATTTTGGTCCTTTTATTCAAATAAACACTTCTCAAGTAAGGAATAATCATTCTTTTATAACCTCCAAAAATTTCATCTGACCCCTCTCCTGTAAACAAAACTCTTATGTCATCTTTTTTTATTTCCGTCCTTAATAACCACTGCATGACATGTCCCACATCTTGTATTGGATCTTCTACAGCATCGATTACTTTTTCTAATATTTTATCTGACTGTTTAATGTTAAAATTAACAAATCTATGGTTTTTGATTTTTTTTTGATTTAAAAAATTTTTTATTTCTTTGAATTCATAATTGTTTTTATCATTTTTAAAAATATTTGAGCATGAGTAAGTTTCAAATTGCTCGTTTAAAAAGTTTCTTCTTGAGGTGTAAAAATTAATAATTGATTGAGAGTCTAATCCGCCACTTAAAAGAAAACCTTTCTTATTTTCGCTATGAAATAAGCATCTTGTAAAAGCTTTTTTTAAATAATAATTTAATTTTGATATATCTAGTTTTTTTTTTTGAGCAATATTTAGCTTCCAATATTTTTTTATCTCAAGTTTTCCACTTTCGATAATTCCTAAATGGCCTGGTTCTAATAATTTTATTTTTTCAAAAAAGGTATTTCCGTCTATAGGGCTTATTCCATGAGTTATAAAATTAACTATACTTTTTTCATTAAATGATAAATTTTTTTTTACTAAAAATTTTATATCTTTAATTTCTGACGATAAAAAAGTCGATTTATTTTGTTTATAAAAATATAGAGGTTTTTGTCCTAAATGATCTCTTGCAAAAAATATTTTTTTTTTATTTTTATCCAGAATAACTATTGAGAATTGTCCTATAATTTTGTTTAAAAATCTTAAACCAATTTTTTCGTATAACTTTAAAATAACCTCAGTGTCAGATTTTGATTTAAATTTTACACCGTAATTGTGTAAATCTTTTTTTAATTCTTTATAGTTATAAATTTCACCATTAAAAATTAATTTAATCGTTTTGTTTTCATTGGTAAATGGTTGTGATGATAAATTAGTTGAGTCAGTAATGTTTAGTTTTCTAAATAAAGCTGAAAATTGATTATCAAAAAGTAAGGTTTGTTCATCTGGACCTCGATGTTTGAATTTTTTTTTAAGTTTTATTAAATCTGAATTTTGATTTTCATTGGGTTTAGAAATTATAACAAATCCACACATCTATATGAATATATCTAACAATATTCATTAAATATCTAGTAATAAAAATTTATTGTTTTTTTGTAAATTAATTAGAAACCAATATAAAAAATTAAAATTTTTTTCAGTGCATAAATCAAGCCAATTGAGCTATTAGTACTGGTCAGCTGCACGCATTACTGCGCTTCCACATCCAGCCTATCAACG
>MDTA01132878.1_pt1 | contig 28320 bp, 26 predicted proteins | sample 811151 | NCBI WGS metagenome assembly MDTA01 (sample SAMN05326648, study PRJNA326480) | marine metagenome | isolation source: seawater | place: Indian Ocean: South | collected 2010 | reverse complement strand
GCCCGGCAGGTGGTGCACATTCCCCGGGTGCTGTATCACTGGCGGTCGTCGGAGGGTTCAACCGCGCTGGCCGGCTCCGAGAAAGACTATGCCGCTCGGGCCGGCCTAAAGGCGGTCAACAACTATCTGGAGAATAGCGGTGAGGCTGCTGTGGCGGAGGCCGGGCGTTTCCCCAATACCTTCCGGGTGCGATACCCATTGCCCCAGCCTTTACCGTTGGTCAGCCTGTTGGTGCCTACCCGCAACGGTGTGGAGATTTTGCGACCCTGCGTGGATGCGATTCTGGAGCGTACAGGCTACCGCCATTTCGAATTGCTGATTCTGGATAACCAGAGTGACTGCCCGGAGACCCTGGCCTACATGGATGAAGTGCAACGCCGGGATAAGCGGGTTCGAGTGGTGCGTTGGGATCATCCGTTCAATTATTCAGCGATTAACAACTTCGGAGCCCAACAGGCTAAGGGCAGTATTCTGGGGCTGATCAATAACGATATTGAACCTATCAATAGCGACTGGCTGTCTGAAATGGTCAGCCATGCCGTTCGGCCTGAGGTGGGTTGTGTGGGTGCCAAGTTGTATTACCCGAACCACAAAGTGCAACATGGTGGCGTTATTCTGGGGATCGGAGGGGTTGCAGGCCATTCCCATAAGTTCGCAGACAGGGATGCCCCGGGGTATTTCTACCGGTTGATGCTGGCGCAGAATCTTTCTGCCGTTACCGGTGCCTGCTTGTTACTCCGCAAGGAGGTGTTCGAAGCGGTCGGCGGGCTGGAAGAACAGCATTTGGAAATTGCCTTCAACGATGTAGACCTTTGCCTGAAAGTACGTGAGGCGGGCTATTGGAATGTGTGGACCCCCCACGCGGAGGCCATTCACCATGAATCGGTTTCCCGTGGTAAAGAGGATACGCCGGAGAAACAGGCCCGGTTTGCCAGTGAGGTTGCCTATATGAAAAAACGGTGGCAACACCGGCTTCAGAATGACCCGGCCTACAACCCTAATCTAACGCTTGCTTTTGAGGACTTTTCTCTCCGTTGATGGATGAGATTGCACCAATATAGATGATGAACCTATCCAAACTGCTTTCCGCCTATAAATCCTTTTCCCCTAACCCTTCCGTTCCCGCTGAACGTGTGACTTTCGGCACCTCCGGCCACCGGGGTTCTTCGTTAACCCGCAGCTTTAACCGCGACCACATACTCGCCATCACTCAGGCGGTGGTGGAATGGCGCGCCGGGCAGAGCATTTGCGGCCCCCTTTATGTGGGCAAAGATACCCACGGATTGTCGGATGTGGCTATGGACACGGTGCTTGAGGTATTGGCCGGCAACGGAGTGGTCACGCGTGTGGATGCTGCCAGTGGCTATACGCCAACGCCGCTGGTGTCTCATGCCATTCTGGCCCATAACCGCTCCGGTGCCGACGAGCTGGCGGATGGCCTGATTATTACGCCCTCCCACAATCCGCCGGAAGATGGCGGTATTAAATACAACGGCCCAGACGGCGGGCCGGCGGGCACGGATGCAACTGGATGGATTGAAAACCGGGCGAATGCCTTGCTGGAGGCCGGTTTGGTAGGGGTGAAAACCTCGCCGCGCCGGATGGCGGTTGTTGCGGCCAAGCCGTGGGACTATGTGGCGCACTACGTGGATAGCCTGCCGCAGGTGGTGGATATGGCCGCGATTGCCGCGAGTGGCCTTAAACTGGGTGTTGACCCCATGGGGGGCTCGGCACTGGCGGTGTGGGATGCCGTAGCAAAGGCTTACGGGCTGAACCTGGAGGTGGTTAACCGGCAGCAGGACCCTGAGTTTGCATTCATGCCGCCGGACCACGATGGCAAAATTCGGATGGATTGCTCTAGTACGGCTGCCATGGCCAATTTGCTGAACATTCAGGACCGGTTTGATCTGGCCTTCGGGAACGACCCGGATGCCGACAGGCACGGCATTGTGGATGTGGCTGGCTTGATGAACCCGAATCATTACCTGGCAGTGTGTATTGATTACCTGCTCAGCCACAGGCCGGAGTGGCCGACTTCCCTGAAAGTGGGCAAAACCCTGGTATCGTCATCCATGATTGACCGGGTAGTGGCTGGTAAGGGGCGCACGCTGTATGAAGTGCCCGTTGGCTTTAAATGGTTTGTGGAAGGCCTTCATAAAGGTGAACTGGCCTTTGGTGGGGAGGAGAGTGCCGGGGCCAGTTTCCTGACATTGGACGGTAAACCCTGGAGCACCGACAAAGACGGCATTATCCTGTGCCTGCTGGCGGCGGAGATCCGCGTCAAAACCGGCAAGCTGCCCAGTGAATACTATCAGGACCTCACTACCCGCTATGGTGCCCCGGTATACCAACGCAAAGACTTTCCCGCCACAGCGGAGCAGAAGCAGCGCCTTAAAAACCTGAAGCCGGCGGATCTTCCCTTCAGTGAATTAGCGGGCGATCCGGTACAGGAAGCCTTCACTACGGCCCCGGGCAATGGCGCCGGTATGGGCGGCATCAAGGTAACCACCAAAAACGGCTGGTTTGCCGCCCGCCCCAGTGGTACAGAAAACCTGTGCAAAATTTATGCTGAAAGCTTTGTGGGGGCGGAACACCTGTCAGAAATCTTCAAACAGGCCGAAACCCTCTTATAAATTATGAAGGCTACAAAGGGGTCTGACCCCGAACGGGGTCAGACCCCACCCAAGCCCAAACAAAACACCCCGCCACTAACCCAGCACCACCTTTTTCGTGCAGTTTAGTGGATTTAGTGGCAAAAAAAGGAGCATTAATCTCCCCATGAACTACCAGCCCCTGAACATCCCAGACGTCGTTCTGCTAACCCCCAAAGTCTTCGGCGATGAACGAGGCTTCTTCCTCGAAACCTTCCGCCAGAGTGAATTTGAAGAACACTGCGGCAACTACACCTTCGTGCAGGATAACCACAGCAAATCTGCCAAAGGCATCCTGCGCGGCCTCCACTACCAGTTGAACCAGCCCCAGGGCAAGCTGGTGCGGGTTACCCGCGGCGAGGTGTTTGATGTGGCCGTGGATATGCGCAAAAGCTCGCCTACGTTTGGCCAGTGGGTGGGGGCAACGCTGAGCGAAGACAACAAGCAGATGCTATGGGTGCCGCCGGGCTTTGCCCATGCCTTTTACGTGACCAGCGAGGAGGCGGAGTTCCAGTACAAGTGCACGGATTATTACGCGCCAGGTGATGAGTACTCCATCCGCTGGGATGACCCGGATCTCGCCATTGACTGGCCGCTGAACGGTGAAGCGCCGCGGGTGTCTGAGAAGGATGGTAATGGGTTGTTGTTCCGGGATGCGCCGGGGTTTGAATGAGTGTGCTATTCTGCATCAATCGTATGAATTTTGATGTAAGGTGAGGTTATGGCGACCATACGCAAGACAATTACGCTGACCGACCAGCAGGGTGATTGGGTTAAGTCCCGAATTGCCAGTGGTGGGTTCACCAACGACAGCGAGTATTTTCGTGATTTGATCCGGCAGGATCAGGCTCGTAATGCGGGAATTGAGCAACTCCGGGCAGCACTTGAGGAGGGTGAGCGAAGTGGCATCAGCAATCGCTCACCGCAGGAAATTCGCCAGGCGGCCAGGGAGAGGCTGAAAGCAGATGGCAAACTACCGGCTGAGTAAGAAAGCTGATGAAGATTTTGAATCTATCTATGTCTTTGGTTTGCTGAATTTTGGCCTGATGCAAGCGGACGCCTATGCCGATGGCTTGGAGAAGCGCTTCGAGCAAATAGCAGCACTGCCTGATTTGTATCCTGCTATTGATCACATTAAGCCTGGTTACAGCTTCAGTGTTTACCAGAGCCACTCAATTTATTACCGGGTTGATAATGCAGGAGTTCTCATTGCCCGCATTTTGCGGAATCAGGAGGTTGGAGCCGCTTTAATAACATCAGATGGATAGATGGATATATCTGTATCTATTTTGGTGTAATATTACCATCATTGGATACGGGGAGGTCTAATTTTGAATCTTGTATCGGGGCGGGATGTTCAAACTTCGTTGGCAGAATACGTGCAACAGCGCCGGAAGGCCCTGAAGTGGTCTCGGGCGGCGTTGGCCGAGCGTAGCACGGTGCCAGCGCCTACCATCAAGAGATTTGAAACCACGGGGGAAATCTCACTGCGGCAGTTTTTGCTGTTGTGGCAGTGCGTAGACGATCTTCAGCGCGTTCAAAGCCTGGCCCGGGGATCCGAACATAAGCCGATTCCGCGCACACTGGATGAGGTGCTCGCTCAGTGAATTTTGCGCCTGTTCGCAAGCTGGCAGTGTGGCGCACGTTCAGTGATGGCCGGCAAGTCCGGGTAGGTGGGCTGGCACAGAACCGGCAGGGTGTGTTTTTTCAGTACGATGCAGACTACCTCACGCAATTCAGCCCGCTTTCGCCTTTTACTCTGAAGTGGGATACGAGTGTGCAGCAGGCCCCGCGAGACCCGCACGGCGGTTTGCCCGGGGTTTTCGCCGACTCCCTGCCGGATGGTTGGGGGGTGTTGCTGATGGACAGGGTGTTTCGCCAGCAGGGCGTGTTGCCGGCACAGGTAACGCCGATGGACCGGCTGGCGTTTGTGGGTTCCAGCGGCAGTGGCGCGTTGAGTTATGCGCCGGTGGCGGATTTTGCGCCCGCAGCAGACGATAGGCCGGTCAACATAGCTGAGTTGGGGCTCCACGCGCAGTCTGTGTTTGATGGGCAAACCACCGATGTGTTGGCGGATCTGGTTATGGCGGGCAGTTCGGCGGGCGCCCGGCCGAAGGCCCAGTTGTATTTTTCCGCAGGCGATTATGGTGTATGCCGCACCCGTGCAAAGCCCGGTGATGAAGCCTGGCTGGTGAAGTTTACTTCGGCTAACTTGCCGCTCGGGCACGAAGAGGGGTTGTGTGAAGCGGTTTACTTGTCGCTGGCGGAGCGTGCGGGTTTGCAGCCTCCCCGTTGGCAGCTGCTTGCCGCTCCGGGTGAATCCGGTGCCAAAGCCTGGCTGGCGGTTGAGAGGTTTGACCGGGTATGGCGCGCGGATGATGTGCCCGGTTGCGTGCATTTGCACAGCGCTTGTGGCTTGCTGGATGCCGACTTCCGCATGCCTAGCCTGGATTATGAAGACTTGATCAAAGCCAGCGGCCAGTTGTGCCGAGGCGCTAAAGCTGCCCAGCTACAGTTTTTGCGGGCGGTGTTCAATCTGTTTGCCTTGAACCAGGATGATCACAGCAAAAACTGGGCGTTTTTGCAAAGTGATGATGGCGGCTGGCAGCCTGCGCCGTTTTACGACGTTACCTTCAGCCCGGGCCGTTTTGGTGAGCACGCAACGGCTTTTGGCGGTTATGGTAAAAATCCCCCACTAAAAGCGTTACAGAAGCTGGCCGCTGAAGCGGGTTATGCCAATTGGCGCCAGGCTCGCCAGGAAATCCAGCGGGTGCTGGATGCTTTGGCCGGCTTCTCATCGATGGCAACGGAGTTTGGGGTGAGCGTTGAGACCACCCGGTTAATACAGCAGCAGCTTGACCATACCTATCAGCAAAACAGCGGGCTTTTGGTTTCTTCATCAGAATGACAAAACTAACAGGCGCTCTATGCCCCGAATACTCATTGTTCACCAAGCTCCCAATCCTTCTACGGAGTTTTTTATTCGGCCTTTTCTGGTCGAGTCACCTGCGGCGGTAGACTATTACAGGTTTGACGAGCTGCCGGCGCCCTTTGAGTTGTCTGGTGCTGAGGTAGTGTTCGTGCGGTATGTGCCGCCAGCCTGGAAGGCCTTTTTGAAACGTCATCCCGCGCAACGGGTGGTGTTTTTCATGGACGACGATCTGTTTGACTGGCGCGCGTTCCGGGGCATGCCTTGGCATTATCAGCGCAAGTTGTTTCGGCTTGCCTGGCGGCACCAGCGTTGGTTGAAAGAGGTTAGAGCCGAGCTTTGGGTGTCGTCGCCCTGGCTGGCGCAAAAGTATGCCGCCTGGAATCCTTCCGTTCTTGAACCCGAAAATCCCCATGGTTTGGTGGCTGAGTTTACCGACCCTGCGATGAAAACCATTTTCTATCATGGCTCTGCTTCGCACCGAGGTGAACTGGAGTGGCTGGTGCCGGTGGTGGAGCAGGTGCTTGGTGCCCGGGAGGATGTGTGTTTTGAGGTGATTGGCGACCGGAAAGTGCGGGACCGCTTTGCGCATTTGCCAGGTGTGCAGGTGGTTCATCCAATGAGCTGGCCTGCCTATAAAACCTTCATCCAGCGCCCCGGACGAACCATTGGCCTGGCGCCGCTGTTGGATACGCCCTTCAACGCCGCCCGCGCACCGACTAAGTTCTTCGATATTACCGCCGCAGGCGCCGTGGGTATTTATGCCGATTCGCCGGTGTATCGGCGGTTGGTGGAGCATGGCAAGAACGGGTTGCTGCTACCGATGGACTCGCCGGGGGGCTGGGTGGAGGCGGTGCTGGATTTGCTGGATGATTGTGAAAAGAGAAGAGCGCTTTTTGGCCACTAAATCCACTAAATCCACTAAAAATAAAGAATTTTTGGCACGGACACTCATGGAATGACACGGACAAAAGATAAACTTTTTGTTTTTCGTCCGTGAGCGTCCGCGGCCAATTAGTTTTAGTGTCTTTTAGTGGATTTCGTGGCAAAAAAATCATTAGAACCAAAGTAACCCCCTGTGCCAGATAACACCTACTACCTCACAACATCTCCCGCCTTGCACGCCCTTAAAAACCTGGAGGCGTTCACCGATGCCCCGGTAAAGCGATACCGCCCGGGCCTTTCCGCAAAGGGAGCCAGGGCCATGTTGGCTTGGGGCCGTAAGCCCTCGGCTGCGAAGGCAGAGGCGGCAGCCAGGAAGATGGGTTTGCCGGTGGTGCGCCTGGAAGATGGCTTTTTGCGTTCGGTTGAGCCAGGCGCGGAGCCGCCGGTGTCGCTGGCGTGGGATGACCGGGGTATTTATTACGATGCCAGCCAACCCTGCCGGCTGGATGTATTGCTGGCTCGGCCCCTTGGTCTGGATGAAAAGGCCAGGGCGCGTGATTTGATTCGCCGTTGGCGCGCGGGGCGGGTGTCCAAGTACAACCACGCCCGCGAGAGGAATTACCAGCACCTGAAACCCTACGTGCTGGTGGTGGACCAAACCTTTGGTGATGCATCGGTGAAGTATGGCCAGGCTGATGCGAGTAGTTTTGAGGCCATGCTGAAGGCGGCGCTGGACAGGTTTCCGGGGCATCGTATTGTGCTTAAAACCCACCCGGATGTGGTGGCCGGTAGAAAACAGGGGTATTTCAGTCAATCGGCAGAGGCACAGTCTGAGCGGGTAGAGTGGCTGGGTGACAATATTCATGCCCCGGCTTTATTGGAGCATGCCGATGCGGTGTTTTGCGTAACCTCGCAAATGGGGTTTGAGGCCCTGATCTGGGGCAAGGAAACGCATGTGTTTGGTATGCCGTTCTACGCAGGCCGCGGATTAACAGTAGATGCTCTGCCAGCACCGGAATTTCGCGAGCCAGTAAGTCTTGAAGCTCTTGTTTTTGCAGCTCTGGTGGATTACCCGCGGTACGTAGACCCGGAGACCGGTCTTCGCTGCGAGCCGGAGCGGATTCTTGATTGGATGGCCTTGCAGCGAGAGCAGCGTGAGCGCTTTCCGGAACAGCTCTATTCGCCCCGTGTGCCTCTGTGGAAGCGCAAGGCGTTGAAGCGTTTTCTTGCCGGCAGTGATCTGATTGATGAGCGCAAGCAGCCCGCACCGGAGGGTTCTACACGGGTTGTATGGGGGCTTGCGGAATCCCGGGAACCGGTCATTCGGGTGGAAGACGGCTTTATCCGTTCGGTGGGTCTTGGTGCAGATTTGGTTCAGCCCCAGTCCTGGGTGATGGATGATGTAGGCATGTATTACGATGCTACTCGGCCATCCCGCTTGGAGCAGTTGCTCGAGAATACGGAGTTTGAGCCTGGCCTGCTGAAGCGGGCTGTCGGTTTGATCGAAAGCCTGAAGGCATCGGGCACCACCAAATACAACACGGGGGCCAGAGACTGGCAACGGCCGCGGCGTAATGAGCGAGTGCTTCTGGTGCCGGGGCAGGTGGAAAGCGATGCTTCGATCAAATTTGGGTCACCGGTTGTTAAAACCAATCTGGAACTGCTGCAAGCCGTGCGTGAGCAAAACCCGGGTGCCTGGGTGGTTTATAAACCTCACCCGGATGTGGTGGCTGGCTTGCGCTCGCCCGGGGAGGCCGAAGAGCAGGGCGAGCGCTGGTGTGATGAGCTTATACTGGATCAGGATATGGCTCATATGCTGGGCCAGGTAGACGAAGTGCATACGATAACTTCGCTGACCGGCTTTGAGGCCTTGGTTAGGGGGTTAAAAGTTACCTGCTACGGGCAACCGTTTTACAGCGGATGGGGTTTAACAACGGATATTCACCCTTGCCAGCGCCGAACCCGAAAACGCACCCTGGAGGAATTGGTGGCGGCTGCGCTCATTCTATACCCCAGCTACATCAGCCAGGTAACCGGGAAGTTTAGCACTGTGGAAACCATACTCCACGAGATTGAAATGCAAAGGAAGAGCTCGGCGCCCAGGGGTGGTAAACTCCTGCGCGTATCACGATTCTTGCGTCGGGCCTGGCGGTTTTAGCAAGTACGCCACGTTCTCCATAAATAGTAAAACTCCATGGAAGGAGGTGATGAATGCCAGTGGTTTTCAGATACCAGGGGTATAAGTTCTTTTTTTATTCCAATGAGGGCAATCCTCTGGAGCCTGCCCATATTCATGTGCGCACTGGAGGGAAGGAGGCTAAGTTCTGGCTTGTTCCTGATGTGTCTCTGGCGAGAAATGACGGTTTTGATGCGCGCACAATCCGGGTATTGTTAGAGTTAGTGCAGGCTAATCAGAAGTTTTTGGAGGATGCGTGGCATGACTATTTCGCCTGAAAAAGTTTGGTTTGATCAGGATAACCTTTGGGTTTTATTGTCAGATGGCCGTACCGTTGGCGCACCCTTGGTTTGGTTCCCCCGGCTGTTGAATGCAGATGTTGTACACCGTGAAGACTTTGAACTGAGCGTTCATGGTATTCACTGGGATGCACTGGATGAAGACATCAGTGTGCAGGGTTTGTTGGCGGGGCTTGGAGATCAGTCTCACCCAAAGCGTGAGAGTGTTGCTTGAGGCTGCTGGCATGCCTCACACCTGACGGATTCAAAGGGGGCAGCCCCCACCCTTCTGCCGAGACATTCAACATCAGAGAAGCTATGCAAACCTACGATGTATTCAACGGCGATGCAGATGGCATCTGTGCGCTGATTCAGCTCCGCCTGGCCCAGCCTTGCAATTCAACACTGATTACTGGCGTAAAACGCGATATTGCACTGGCCCGGCAAGTGCCGGTTGATGCGCCAGCCCGGGTTAATATTCTGGATATCAGCCTCGAAAAAAACCGCGAAGCCGTAGATGAGCTGTTGGCCGCTGGCTGTTCGGTGTTATATGTAGACCATCATTTCCCCGGGGACACGCTGCCTGATCATCCTGGGTTTACGGCTCTGATTGATACCCAGCCCACTACCTGCACCAGCTTGCTGGTGGACCAGCATTTGGGTGGCCAGTTCCATCACTGGGCCATTGCGGCCGCGTTCGGAGATAACCTGAACGCAGTGGGTGAGGAATTGGCCGTTAAAGCAGGTCTGAGCTCGGAGAAGATCGAAGCACTGAAAAACCTGGGCGTATGCATCAACTACAACGGCTACGGCGCCACGGTGGAGGACTTGCACTTTCACCCGGCGGATTTGTACCGGGCGTTTGTGAAATTTGAGGACCCGCTGGATTTGATTGCCTCGGAGCCAGCGGCCTGGCAGCAGCTGCGAGATGGTTATGCAGAGGATATGGCCAAAGGTCTGGCTGCGCCTGTTTTGAACGAAACGGTAACATCCCTTGTTATAAAGCTACCCGACGAGGCTTGGGCGCGGCGAGTAAGTGGCGTGTTAGGCAACGAACTTGCCAACCGCAACCCGGATAAGGCTTGCGCCATCGTTACCGAGAAGGCAGGTGGCCATTATCTGGTGAGTATCCGTGCACCGTTGAGTAACCGCACGGGCGCGGATGAAGTCGCACGGCAGTTCCCGACTGGCGGCGGTCGTAAAGCGGCAGCCGGGATTAATGGGTTGCCCGCGGAACAGCTGAAAGCGTTTGTTGGCGTAATGGCCAGTTTTTGGGACAAGTGAATTTCTTTGCCACGAAACCCACCAAAAAACACTAAAAACGAATTGGCCACGGACACTCACACACCCTCACGGACAAAAGTAAAGTTGTTGTACGTGTATTTCCGTGAGTGTCCGTGGCAAAGAATTCTTAGCTTTTTCGTGTTCTTTCGTGGATTTCGTGGCCAAACAAACAAATGGAAAAGTAATGACCTTAACGCCCCCCAAGAAAACCCACCTCAAGCAGCTTGAGGCGGAATCGATTCATATTATTCGTGAAGTGGCCGCCGAGTTTGATAACCCGGTGATGCTCTACTCCATCGGCAAAGACTCGGCGGTTATGCTGCACCTGGCCATGAAGGCCTTCGCGCCCGGTAAGCCGCCGTTTCCGCTGATGCATGTAGATACCACCTGGAAGTTCCGGGAGATGATTACCTTCCGGGACAAGATGGCCGAGAAGCTGGGTATGAAACTGATCGTTCATACCAACCGGGAAGGTGTGGAGCAGGGCATAGGGCCGTTTACCCATGGCAGTGCCAAGCACACCGATGTGATGAAAACTCAGGCGCTCAAACAGGCGCTGGACAAATACGGTTTTGATGCTGCTTTTGGCGGTGCCCGGCGGGATGAGGAGAAGTCCCGGGCCAAGGAGCGGGTGTATTCCTTTCGTGACAAGTTCCACCGCTGGGACCCGAAGAACCAGCGCCCGGAGTTGTGGAATTTGTACAACGGCAAGGTGAACAAGGGCGAAAGTATTCGCGTGTTCCCGCTTTCCAACTGGACGGAGCTGGATATCTGGCAGTACATCTACCTGGAAAATATCGACATTGTGCCGCTTTATTACGCCGCCGAACGCCCGGTGGTAGAGCGCGATGGCACGTTGATTATGGTGGATGACGACCGCATGCCCCTGGAGCCGGGCGAAAAGCCGGAAATGAAGATGGTGCGCTTCCGCACCCTGGGTTGCTACCCGTTGACCGGAGCGGTGGAATCAGACGCGGCCACCTTGCCGGACATTATTCAGGAAATGCTGTTGACCACGACGTCGGAACGCCAGGGCCGCGTGATTGATCACGATGGTGCAGCATCCATGGAGCAGAAGAAGCGGGAGGGATATTTCTAATGTCGCATGCATCGGTTTTGATTGAGAAAGACATCCTCGCGTACCTGGATCAACACGAAAACAAGGATTTGCTTCGGTTTCTAACCTGTGGAAGTGTGGACGATGGTAAGTCCACCCTGATTGGTCGCTTGTTGTTCGATTCCAAGCTGATTTTTGAAGACCACCTGGCTGCGTTACACAAGGATAACGAGCGTCAGGGCAATGCGGGCGAAGCTCTGGATTTGGCGCTGCTGGTTGATGGCCTGGCTTCAGAACGGGAGCAGGGCATTACCATTGATGTGGCGTACCGGTACTTCAGTACCGATAAACGCAAGTTCATCATCGCGGATTGCCCGGGCCATGAGCAGTACACCCGCAACATGGCCACCGGGGCGTCTACCTGTGATCTCGCCGTGGTGATGATCGACGCTCGTAAAGGCGTGCTCACCCAGTCCCGCCGTCACAGCTTTATTGTCAGCTTGCTGGGCCTGAAGCATGTCGTCGTGGCGATTAACAAGATGGATTTGGTGGAATTCAGCGAAGAGCGATTTAACGAGATCCGCGCCGAATACCAGAAGCTGGCCGATCAGTTGGGGCTGCAAGACGTATACTACGTGCCAATTTCCGCCCTGAATGGCGATAACGTGGTGAACCGAAGCGAGCACACGCCCTGGTACCACGGCGAGACTCTGATAACCATTCTGGAGCAGGTAGAGCTGCGCAAAGACCAGAACGTGGAAGATTTCCGCTTTCCGGTGCAGTTCGTAAACCGCCCGAACCTGGATTTTCGTGGGTATTGTGGCACGGTTGCCAGTGGTGTGGTGCACAAGGGGGACGAGCTGGCGGTGCTGCCGTCTGGCAAGACGTCTCGGGTGAAGGGTATCCACACTTATGAGGGCGAGATTCCACGGGCATGGCCTGGTGATGCGGTGACCATTACGCTGGAAGACGAAATCGACATTTCCCGGGGCGACCTGTTGGTACACGCCAACCAGAAACCGGCAATGGGCCAGCGGTTTGCTGCCCACGTGGTTTGGATGAATGAGAAGGCGTTGGTGCCTGGCCGGGAATACGGCATCAAGATCGGCACCAAAGTGACTGGCTGCTTTGTGAACAAGGTGTTGGAAGAGGTGGATGTGAACACCTTGGAGCGCAATACCAACGTAGCCAGCGGCCTGGAATTGAACGCCATTGGTCTGTGCGATGTGGAGTTGTCGGAGCCTGTGGTAGTTGAAGATTACCAGATGCACCCGGGCACCGGCGCTTTTATCCTGATTGATCGCCTTACTAATGTGACAGTGGCTGCAGGTATGGTGGCGCAGGCATTGGATGGGGCTGGTGAGGCACCCAAGCGTGAATATACTGAAGCCGAGCGGAACCTGAACCGGTTTATCCGCGAGAATTATCCGGAATGGGGCTGTAAAGCAGTATGAGCAACATAGTCTGGCACGATCATAAAGTTACCCGCGCCGAGCGTTCCGCCAACAAGAACCAGAAGCCTTGCCTGCTCTGGTTTACTGGGCTGAGTGGCAGCGGTAAATCCACTATTGCCAATGCGTTGGACGTGGCCTTGCACGAGCGGGGTTACCATACCTTCCTTCTGGACGGCGACAACGTACGCCATGGCTTGTGTAGCGATCTGGGCTTTTCCGATGACGACCGGGTGGAGAATATCCGCCGGGTTGGTGAGGTGTGCAAACTCTTTGCGGACGCAGGCCTCATCGTGATGAGTGCCTTTATCTCTCCGTTCACCAGTGATCGCCGTATGGTGCGTAAGCTGTTTCCGGCAGGTGAATTCATTGAGGTGTTCATGGATGCTCCGCTGGAAACCTGCGAATCCCGGGATCCGAAAGGGCTTTACAAGAAAGCCCGCGCTGGCGAGATCAAGCATTTCACCGGCATTGATTCGCCCTACGAAGTACCCTCACACCCTGAAATCCGTCTGGATACCTCCCGGAATTCGGTCGACGAATGCGTGGACTCGTTGATTGCTTATCTTCAAAAAAGAGAGCTAATCAATCGGAAATAACGGGGAAGAGCCGCGGACATTTGGTGCCGCGAAATGTCTTGGGGGACTGACCCCGGCATGGAGTAGTTGAACGGATGGAATGGCAGGCTGTTTTTACGCTGATGATGCTAGTGGGGGTGCTTGGCACGTTGGCGCTTACGCGGGTATCGGCGGATCTCGTGTTAATGTCTGCGTTAGCCCTGTTGCTGGTGTTCGGCATCCTTGGGCCGTTAGAGGCATTAGCGGGATTTGCCAACCCGGGTGTGATTACCATCGCTACCCTGTATGTGGTGGCTGCTGGCTTGAAGGAGACGGGAGCGGTGCAGTGGATTGCCCGCTTGTTGCTGGGCCACCCCAAAACCCAGCGAGGTGCGCAATTACGCATGATTGCGCCAACCGGCGTGTTGAGTGGCTTTATGAACAATACGGCCGTGGTGGCCATGTTTATTCCCGCCATTCAGGACTGGGCCCAGCGTCTGGGGATTCCCGCCTCTAAGCTTCTGCTGCCGTTGAGTTATGCGGCTATTCTTGGCGGCACTTGTACCCTGATTGGTACCAGTACCAACCTGGTGGTGGATGGCATGCTCCAGAGCCGGCTGGGTATTAACCTTGGGTTGTTTGAGTTGGCTTGGGTGGGCGTTCCGCTTTTGGTGGTTGGTGGCGCTTTTCTGGTGTTGGTTGGTCACCGTTTGTTGCCAGACCGAGGTGGCCTTAGCGAAGAGTTGGATCAGGTTCGTGAGTATGGGGTAGAGGTAGAGGTGGAGAGCCCTGGCCCATTGGTGGGAAAAACCATCGCCCAGGCAGGGTTGCGGGCGCTGACCTATGGCTATCTTACGGAAATTGATCGAGATGGCCGGTTGATTACAGCCGTTGAACCCGATAGAACGCTGCAGGCTGGCGATAAGCTGTATTTCGTGGGAGCGCCGGAGTGTGCCAGTGAGCTTCGGCGGATTCAGGGCTTGAAGCCTGCCAATGGCAGTGTTCACAAGCTGGAAATGGAAAATCATCAGCGCTGCCTGGTAGAGGTTGTTCTGGGCCCTGAGTTTCCTGCGCTGAACAAGACCATCCGCGATAGCCGCTTCCGTACACGCTTCAATGCCGTGATTTTATCGGTCTCCCGGGAGGGCAAGCGGGTGCCGGGCAAACTTGGGGACATTACCTTCCGAATGGGGGATACCCTGTTACTGGAGGCTAGCCATCAATTTGTTGAGCAGTACCGGTTCCGCCGGGACTTTCTGCTGGTGAGCGCTCTGAACGATTCGACACCACCGGATTTCCGCAAGGCCCCCAGGGCGCTGGGTATCCTGGCAGTGATGGTGCTGTTGAGTGCGTCTGGATTGTTGTCGATTCTGGAGGCGGCGTTTATCGCGGCCGGCGCGATGATTGTAAGCGGTTGCCTCACGGCCAGCCGTGCCAGGCGTAGTGTAGATTTGCCAGTGCTGGTGGTGATTGCGGCGTCCTTTGCCTTGGGCAACGCGATGACCGAGACAGGCGCTGCGCAATGGGTGGCGGGTTTGTTGTTGGGGTGGGGGCCGCTGACGCCCTGGGTGGCACTGGCTATGGTGTATGTGCTGACGGCTGTGTTTACGGAGGTGATTACCAATAACGCCGCCGCCGTGCTGATGTTTCCTATAGCGATGGCCGTCTCCGAGCAGCTGGGGGTGAGTGTACTACCGTTCGCTATCGCCGTGATGTTCGCCGCTTCCGCTTCTTTCATTACGCCCTTGGGCTACCAGACTAACTTGATGGTTTATGGGCCTGGGCGTTATCAGTTTACGGATTACGTACGCATTGGAATGCCGCTTTCCATCCTGGTTGCTGGTGTGGCGATTGGTTTGATACCAATGGTTTGGGGGTTTTAAGGCCGCATAGGCATTTGCAAAAACTCGCAAAAGTCGGAATTCTATCAGTGGATAGGTTACGTGATCGTTACTGAAATAAATGGTTTCTTGGCGTAACATTGCGCCAATGTCCGATTAAACGGGCTTTCACGGGTAGTGAAGGCCCGTTTCTTTTTGTGTTCCGAGTAAAACGTTAGGGTTCAATAATGAAGAAGGCGTTGATTACCGGTGTTACCGGCCAGGATGGTTCCTACCTTGCAGAGTTCTTGCTGGAAAAGGGCTACGAGGTGCACGGTATTAAACGCAGGGCCTCGTTGTTCAACACTCAGCGTGTAGATCACATCTATCAAGATCCTCACACTGATAATCAACGATTTGTATTGCATTACGGTGACTTGACGGATTCTTCCAACCTTACGCGCATTTTGCAGGAAGTGCAGCCAGACGAGGTTTACAACCTTGGGGCTCAGTCCCATGTTGCGGTGAGCTTTGAGTCGCCGGAATATACCGCGGATGTGGATGCCATGGGTACCTTGCGCCTGTTGGAGGCGATTCGTCTACTGGGGTTGGAAAAGAAAACCCGATTTTACCAGGCGTCCACCTCCGAGCTTTACGGCCTGGTGCAGGAGATTCCCCAGAAGGAAAGCACCCCGTTTTATCCCCGCTCCCCCTATGCGGTTGCCAAGCTCTATGCCTACTGGATTACTGTGAATTATCGGGAAGCCTACGGCATGTATGCTTGTAATGGCGTACTGTTTAATCACGAATCTCCGCGGCGCGGCGAAACGTTTGTTACCCGAAAGATCACTCGCGGTCTGGCCAATATTGCCCAGGGTCTTGAGAGCTGTTTGTACATGGGCAATCTGGATGCGCTTCGGGATTGGGGGCATGCCAAGGATTATGTGCGCATGCAGTGGATGATGCTGCAGCAGGATCAGCCGGAAGATTTTGTTATCGCGACCGGCGTTCAGTATTCGGTTCGGGAGTTTATCCAATGGTCTGCGGCGGAGTTGGGCATAGAGCTTCGGTTTGTTGGTGAGGGTGCGGATGAAACTGGCGTGGTAGTAGCTGTCTCTGGTGAGTCTGCTCTGGCGGTGAAGGCGGGAGATGTGATTGTGAAGGTAGATCCTCGCTATTTCCGCCCAGCCGAAGTGGAAACCTTGTTGGGGGACCCAACCAAAGCGAAAGAGAAACTGGGTTGGGTACCGGAGATTACCGTGCAGGAGATGTGCGCTGAGATGGTTCGGGAAGATCTACAGGCTGCGAAGCGCCATGCCCTGCTCAAGGCCCACGGCCATGATGTTCCGGTATCGGTGGAGAACTAAGATGGCAGAACTTCGCAAGCAAAAGGTATTTGTGGCTGGCCATCTTGGCATGGTGGGCTCAGCGATTGTTCGGCGCCTGGAGACCTTGGGATACCCCAACATCCTTACGGCCGGCAGGGATGAACTGAACCTGTTGAACCAGAATGCGGTGCATGCCTGGTTTGCCGAACATCAGCCGGAGCAGGTGTATATTGCTGCGGCCAAGGTAGGCGGTATTCACGCGAATAACACCTACCCGGCGGAATTCATCTACGAAAACCTGATGATCGAAGCCAACCTGATTCATGCCGCTCACCAGTCCGGTGTGCAGAAGGTGTTGTTTCTCGGGTCTTCCTGCATTTACCCGAAGTTTGCCGAACAGCCCATGCGTGAAGACGCCTTGCTAACAGGTATTCTTGAGCCCACCAACGAGCCCTACGCGATTGCTAAAATTGCTGGTATCAAACTATGCGAGAGCTATAACCGCCAATATGGACGGGACTACCGCAGTGTAATGCCCACCAACCTGTACGGCCCTAATGATAATTTCCACCCGGAAAACAGCCATGTGATCCCGGCGTTATTGCGGCGCTTTCATGAAGCGGTTAAAGCGGGTGATGAGGAAGTGGTTATTTGGGGCAGTGGCAAACCCATGCGGGAATTTTTGCATGTGGATGACATGGCCGCAGCCAGTGTTCACGTGATGGAGCTGGACTACGAAATTTATGCCAGCAACACCGAGCCGATGCTCTCGCATATCAATGTAGGAACGGGGCGAGACTGCACAATTAGAGAGCTGGCAGAAACAGTAGCCCGGGTGACAGGTTTCAAAGGACAGCTGAAATTTGATGCCTCCAAACCAGATGGTGCTCCTCGAAAACTGATGGACGTATCCAGGCTGCGAAAGATGGGGTGGGTTGCTTCTGTGGGTTTGGAAGAGGGGCTAACTAACGCATTTGAGTGGTACCTCAATAATATTGACTCAGCACGAACATGATCATTGGAGTGTTGAGTTGAGAGGTAAATTGGCGAAGCTTAAGGCGCATGCCGGTTTCCGCAAATATGCAGCGAACACATCCTGGCTGGTTGCGGAAAAAGTATTTCGCATGATAGTTGGGTTGTTAGTGACCATCTGGGTGGCGAGGTATCTTGGCCCCTCAGAGTTTGGTCTGCTGAGCTATGCCCAGAGCTTTGCACTGCTCTTTACCGCGCTCGCCTCGTTAGGCCTTGATAGCATAGTGGTAAGAGAGTTGGTGAAGTCTGAGTATCCCACCGAAGACCTCCTAGGCACGGCCTTTGCGCTGAAGGCTGTGTCCGGGATACTTGTTTTGCCTTTGATATATGGCGCCTTACAAACAACAAGTGATCCTAGTTTTTTGGTCATGATTGTCGCTTTTTCGATATTTTTCCAGAGCTTCAATGTAATCGATTTTTTCTTTCAGGCTAAGGTGTTATCGAAGTATGTGGCGTTGGCCAACAGTTTTTCTTTGTTGGTATCAAGTTTGATAAAAGTTGCTTTAATTATTTCGGGAGCATCGGTTGCCGCATTTGCCTGGATGATTGTTTTCGATGCGGCTGTATTCGCTGCCGGTTTGGTTTGGTTTTACTTTCGGAGAGCCGGATTTCTTGAAAACAGGTGGCGCATAAACCCGGCGCTTGCTCGTCAATTACTCAGTGACTCCTGGCCGTTGATCCTTTCGGGTATGGTAATTTCGATCTATATGAAGATCGATCAGATTATGATTCGTGAAATGCTGGGAGACACGGCTGTGGGCTACTATGCGGCCGCCGTTCGGTTGAGTGAGGCTTGGTATTTTATTCCAATGGTTTTGGCCGCTTCATTGTTTCCAGCCCTGATTAATGCCAGAAAGCGCGACGCCGAACTCTACTTTCAGCGGTTACAGGCTTTATATGCCGCGATGGTTTGGTTAGGAATTGCCATCGCGATACCGGTAACGTTTGTTGGCCCTTGGGTCATTAATGTGTTGTATGGCGACGAATTTGCGCCTGCAGGGCTAGTATTGATAGTGCACATATGGGCATCGGTCTTCGTGTTTCTTGGTGTTGCCTATGGCAAGTATCTGGCGGCAGAAAACTACACTCGCAAAGCCTTCTATCGAACCGCGTTGGGGGCTTTGTTTAATGTACTTCTAAATTGGTTGCTGATTCCGGTTTGGGGAATTGTCGGGGCTGCGATTGCTCTTTTGTTTGCTCAATTCGTGTCCAATTACCTTTACGACTTTTTTGATTCTGACGTGCGACACCAATTACAGCTTAAGAACCAAGCCTTTGTACCACTTTTTTTGCTGAAACGAAATTCCGAGGAGGTTGGCTAATGATCGCGCCTGTGTCCCTGTTCGTTTACAACAGGCCAGACCACACCGCCAAGACTCTGGCTGCTTTGTCGGAAAACCTAGAGTGTGTAGACACTGACCTGTTTATATTTAGCGATGCGCCGAAGGTGCCAGAGCACCGGGATGCTGTGACGCAGGTTCGGGAGTTATGTAGAGGCGTTGATGGCTTTCGCTCGGTGACTTTGATTGAAAGGAAAGAAAACTGGGGTCTTGCGAAATCGATCATAGATGGTGTTTCCATGGTTGTGCAGCGTTTCGGTCGGGTAATCGTTCTTGAGGACGATTTGGTGGTTAGCTCGGCATTTCTCTCGTTTATGAATCAAGCATTGGATATTTATGGAGGCGAAAAAAAGGTTTGGCACATCAGTGGTTGGAGCTATCCCATAGAGGACCAGGTTGTGGAAGACGCCTTTCTCTGGCGCGGAATGAATTGTTGGGGCTGGGGCACCTGGGCGGATAGGTGGGAGTTCTTTACCAAGGATCCCCAGGGATTGATTGAAACTTTTAGTCGAAAGCAAAAGCGCGACTTTGATCTTGGTGGGACCAAGGTTTTTTGGCCCCAGATAGTTCAGAATGCTCAGGGAAAGATAGATACCTGGGCTATTTTTTGGTACGCGACAATTTTTCTGAACAATGGCCTTTGCTTGAATCCGAGAGTGAGTTTTGTTGAGAATATTGGCCATGATGGTACTGGGATAAATTGCGGTACGGATAGTATTAGCCAGTCCAGACGGCTTAACACAGACGTGCAGATTTCTTTCCCTAATGCGATCGCTGAAAACCCGAGCGTGATTAACGCTATTCGGTCATATTACCGCGCTCAGAAGCGTTCTCTTGTTGTACGGATCTTTAATAAGTTAGCCCGAATAGCATTTAATAGGAACCTGATTCGATGAAGGTTCTTCATGTAAATGCTTTTGATCATAAGGGTGGAGCTGCGAGGGCTGCCTATCGGTTACATGAGTCTCTCTTGAGGGCCGGTTTGAATAGCCAAATGCTGGTCCAGTTCAAAGCGGGAGATGATGTTTCTGTTGTTGGGCCTTCGGGAAAAATTAAAAGAGGTATGGGATTATTGCGCCCAACACTGGATTTGGTTCCCACTCTAGCCTATCGCAACCGGACACAGACTTTGTTTAGTCCAGCTTGGTTGCCATTAAGTGGTATTGTTTCGGAGATCAATCGACTGGCCCCTGATGTGGTTCATCTTCACTGGGTGAATGGTGGGGCGTTGACGATTGGCGATATCGCTAAAATAAAGCCACCGATAGTTTGGACCATGCACGACATGTGGGCATTTACCGGAGGGTGCCACTCAGACTTGGGATGTGGCCGATATTCAGATTGTTGTGGCTCATGCCCGGTTATTGGTTCCGGTGCCAAGAAGGATCTGAGTTCTTGGGTGCAGTCGCGGAAGAAGCAAGCTTTTGCTCGAAAGTCTGACATTAGATTTATTGGTGTCAGTAATTGGCTGGCGGGTTGTGCTCGCGATAGTGCTTTGTTGAAGGGCTCCGATATTTCGGTGATTCCAAATACTCTGAACACGCAGGTGTTCGCGCCTGTTCAGAGAAAACTTGCCCGGGAATTACTCGGGTTACCACAAGATCGATCGTTAATTCTTTTTGGCGCCGTAAATGCGTTAGCAGACCCTAATAAAGGCTATGCTGAGCTGAAGATGGCGTTATCTTTTCTTCGCCCAGGCGATGCAGACCTCGTTATCTTCGGCAGTTCTCGGCCCACTGAACAAACTCCGTTTCGCCAGACGGCTCACTACATGGGGTACGTCCATGATGATGTTGCATTGAGGCTTTTATACAGTGCAGCAGACGTTATGGTAGTGCCTAGTTATCAAGAAGCTTTTGGGCAAACCGCATCGGAGGCTATGGCGTGTGGTACACCGGTAGTGGCTTTCGGAGCAACGGGTTTGCTCGATATTGTTAACCACAAAACCAATGGTTATTTAGCTCAACCGTACGATGCAGCAGACCTGGCAGATGGCATAACCTGGGTTCTTGATAATTCGGCTTCGTCGGGATTGGGGCAAGCCGCCGTTGAAAAAGTAAAGAGTACATTTGATTACACTGTTGTCGCGTCCCAAATGTCTAAGCTCTACCATGAGGTCGTGTCTTGATCGGATTGTTACTCGAGCCTCCGGAAAGGGTAGCTAGTGTTCCTCCTGCACTGGTCTATTTGGGTTTTTTCGGGCTTGGATTGAACTTGTACTGGGTCTACCTGCCGGCTCTTGTAATAGGCGTACCCTGGTTGTTGGTTTGTCGGGGTAAGTCGAGTGCGTTAGATTCTGAGATTGTTTACCCAGTAGTGGCGTTTCTGCTTTATCTTTTCTCTCTTTTCTCATTGGGGTGGTCAAACTTCCTCTGGGACAGCACTCTCAAATCGGTGTTGGTTGTTACGTTCTGCTTGACAATTCCGGTAATAACGATTCTATTTTTGAAGCCTGTTGAGATACGCAATGCTTTTTTATTTTATTTTTCCGGCGTTGTGTGTTTTATCCTTTCCGGTGTGCTGTACACGTCGTTGGTGATGGGGCTTGAAAGCGGCAGAGGGAATATTTGGCTGCCTTGGAAGTCCATCTACGTTAATTCCCCTGAGTTTGCGAATCTGACCGCATTGGTGGCGGCGGCTGCGGTGATTACAGGCGTTGCTTCCCAAAGCCGTATTATTCTTTCCGTATCTGTATTGTTTTTTGCGGGCAGCTTGGGAATAACTGCGTTTTTGGATGCAAGGTCATTTTATGTGATAATGATTTTAACCTTTTTTTTTCTTATGCTCTGTTATCAATGGAGCAAGATCTTAATTGTTTATTTTTTGAGCATTTCTCTTTATCTGGTTGCTTCGCATTTTTCTGATGCTATTGTCTCACTCTTAAATGATAGTGGGCTTATGTCAGCATTTCAGCCGGGAGATATTGGGTCAACTAACGTCGGTGTTCAAGGTGGTGATCAGCAATTAAGAGGATCATTCTTTTTGCGTTTTTATCTCTGGGCGGAGGGGCTTCAGGCGCTCGTGATCAATCCGGTGGGCGGGTATCGGCCGTCTGGTATATCTGTCTGGTTTCATAATCTTTGGTTAGACACCGCATCAACATCTGGACTGATCCCTCTAGCTTTCCTGTTGATTTTGAATAGCGGCACGTTAATTCAGATAATTCTGTTACTAAAAGGTGCGAAAACGTTATCGCCTGCACTGGTTATCATCCAGATAATTGTTCTTGCAACGATGTTTCAGGATGTTGTAATTGAGGGAAATTTTCGATTAATGGAAATATATATGTTGGCTATGGTTGCTAATTTTTACTTTTACTCCATTAATGCGAGGTCGTTTTTCAGTGACAAATAAAGTTGAAGGAGGCCTGAGATTATCTGGGCAAGGCAAGCAGCGACCTAAATTAACGATAATTACTATCTGTTTCAATGATCTGAGCGGTCTTCGGTTAACGGCAGACTCTGTTAAGTCGAATATCTTTGAGAATCTTGAATACTTGGTCATAGACGGTGGATCAACAGACGGCACAGTCGAGTTTCTGAATGGCTTGGGGTTTGTGGATTATTGGGTTAGTGAAAAGGATCGTGGTATCTATGATGCAATGAATAAAGGTGCTCGCTTGGCCAGGGGGGAGGGATTGATCTTTCTCAACGCAGGCGATTATATCAAGGGAACGATCGGGTTTGAGAGTATTCGGCCCCCTTGTTTTTTACCGGTTTGGTACCGGGACCCCTTGGGACGATTCCGGCAAATTCCACTAAAGTCTGCAACCAAGGGCATGCCAAATTGCCACCAAGGTGTGGTGTTTGAAAATAAAGGTCTGCAGTACAACACAGATTTTTGTATTGCAGCCGATTTTGATTACTTTCTTCAGCATGGCTATGACGAGGGTTTGCCCATGGCCGATGTGGCGGGATATGTGGTTTTCGATTCTTCCGGTGTCAGTTCAACAAGATTGTCTGAGCGGGATAAGGAGATTGGGACCATTATCAGGCAGCGATTTGGGCTGTGGCATGGGTGTGTCTTTAGCGTTTCAGCGTTTGTGAAAAGAGGTCTCAAGCTTCTCATTAAAAGGGTTAAGCTGTGACTACCGTTTCCGTCATCATGCCCGCCTACAATGCTCAGACGACTATTTCAGAGGCCATTGATTCAGTCAGGGCACAAACATTCAGTGAATGGGAGCTGTTAGTAGTTGATGACGGATCGTCTGATCGCACGGCAGATATTGTTGAACAGTATGCGGCCATGGATCATCGTATCCGTTTATTTAGGCAAGCTTCTCCTTCTGGTAGTCCTGCCGCGCCAAGAAATGTTGGAATTAAGTCTGCGCAAGGTCGCTACCTGGCGTTTTTGGATTCTGATGATCTTTGGTTTCCTGAGAAGTTGGAAAAACAGATCAGATTTATGGAGAAAGAAGGTTGCTCAATGTCTTGCTCAGGGTACCTCGCTTTTATGGAGTCGACTGCGCAACCTTCTGGGTATTTTGTACCTCCCGCTAAAGCGGATTATCGAAAGTTGTTATCTGAAAATACAGTGGGTTGTTTGACGATGGTTGTTGACGCATCCAGATTCCGCCAGGTTGTCTTCCCTGTATGTGGGCATGAAGATTACGCTCTCTGGTTAGATCTTCTCAGGGCGGGAGGACAAGTGTATGGAATGCCGGATATTCTGGCAGGCTATCGACTCAGTCCCGGTTCTGTGTCCTCCAACAAGATTAGAGTACTCCGGTATTTCTGGTTTATTTATCGTTATCGAGAGGGGTTTAGCCGGGTTCGCTCTCTACTTTACTGCCTGCGTTATGCGTGGAATGCTCGCGGGAAGTACAGATCCTGTGTTCCCGGAGCAGATTTATGAAGGCAGGTTCCAGCCTTATCCTTGTCACCGGTGCCAGTGGGTTCATTGGTAGGGCACTTTGCCGGAGTTTGGTTCAACTAGGGTACCATGTGCGTGGGCTGGTCAGGTCTGTACCCAAAGAGCCATTGCAAGGCGTTGACTATGTGCGGATGGGCTCATTCGATGATATATGTGAGGGAGTCTCTAGTATTGTTCATTTGGCCGGAGCTGCTCACGGTAAAAGCGGAGATTCTCGAGAGGCTTTGGATGCCAATAATGTTGTGTTGACGGAAGCTCTGGCTAAAGCAGCTATCGAAGCACGTGTCGGGCGTTTTATTTTTGTCAGCTCTATTGGTGTTAATGGATCACAAACCCACGGTTCTCCTATTACGGACGCGTCGCCAGAAATGCCTTCCGAACCTTATGCTGAGTCGAAGTTGGAGGCAGAGAAACGGCTTGTAGCCGCGCTGGATGGTTCGGCAACGGCCTACACGATTGTTCGCCCGCCTTTGGTTTATGGTGTTGAGGCACCGGGTAATTTCATGCGTTTACTCGGGTTAGTTGACTCAGGTTTACCCTTGCCATTTGCTAACGCCCGGAATAAACGAACTATCGTATCGATAGATAACCTTATTGGTCTGCTTGTCCAAACTCTGGAACATCCTGGTGCTAAAAATCGGGTTTTTTTGGCCACTGATGGTGGAACTGTGGTTTCAACTCGCCAAATCGTAGAGGTGCTTCGGGAGGGAATGGCGCGGCCTCGTCGACTGTTCCCGATCCCGATTCGTTTTCTGGGTGGGTGCGCCCGACTGGTGGGGCGGGATAAATTGTTCTCGCAATTGTATGGCGATCTGGAAATAGCGGATAACAGTGTATCCGACATTCTTGACTGGAGCCCCGATGAGGATACCTTGTCACAGTTGAAACGGGTGGCAGAAAAGTACTGTCGGTACAGGCAGAGTAATTAAAGCTGAGGATGGTAGTGTTGATTCGATTACTGGATCTTTTTTTTTCCACGGTTGGACTTCTATTCGGAGCTCCAATTTTCGCGTTGCTGATTCTGGCAGGCTATTTTGATACAGGCTCGCCCCTGTTCCGACAGGAACGTGTAGGACGATTCAAGAAGCCGTTTGTACTTGTGAAGTTTAGAACGATGAAGCTAGATACGGAATCTGTTGCGAGTCACTTGGCACAAGCGTCTGCAATTACCACTTTTGGTCGTTTTTTAAGGCGAACGAAGCTCGACGAACTGCCACAATTGTGGAACGTTTTAAAAGGAGATATGAGCCTGGTAGGGCCACGACCATGCCTATTTAACCAGGAAGAGTTGATCAGAGAACGAGACTCCAGGGGAGTCTTCGATGTAAGGCCCGGCATTACCGGCTTGGCACAAGTAAAAGAAATCGATATGTCGACACCGCTACTTCTTGCTGAGACTGACCAGAAAATGCTCCAGTCTTTGGGAGTAAAAAGCTACTTCGGATACATCTTGCAAACGATTTCAGGAAAAGGAGCGGGTGACAGGATTCGGAGCTAAAAATAAAGGTCGGGCCATGAACGTCTTTTCACTTTATGTTCACCGGTAAGTGCGTAAAGATCGATCGCTATTATGGTAGGTAATTTTGAGATCAGAAATGGTCAGTAAGATTTTGGCACTCCCCCGTGCCACCAAGCGTTTTATCTCGGTCGCCACGGACTTTGTGTTGTTGTCATTGGCGATATGGGCAGCTTTCGCTTTGCGTTACGAAAGCTTTTCCTGGTGGCCGAATGACAGGCAATTTATGGTCTCAGCAGTGACTGTACTGGTTACCATTGGTGCATTCGTGAAGTTGGGGCTCTATCGGGCCGTTATTCGGTATCTCAGTGAATATGCGTTTCTGGCCATTTTGCTGGGGGTAGGGTTCTCAAGTGTATCTTTGATCGTTTTTGGCTTTCTGCTTCAGGCTCCCGTCCCTAGATCTGTCCCGGTTATTTATGGAGCTTTTGCATTTATTCTGGTGGCGGGTACTCGGTTTGCCGTTAGGGCGCTCGTGCGAAGCCGTGGGGATAAAGTAAAGGACCCTGTATTGATTGTTGGCGCTGGGCCAAAAGGTATGCAGCTGGCTTCGGCTCTTGCCCAAGGAGTGGAGTATCGCCCGGTTGGTTTTATTTCAATGGTTGAATCAAATCATAGGTCGTTGATCGGGAATCTCCCGGTATTTTCTATGGATCACATTGAAAAAGCCGTGCGTCAGTTGGACGCGGCACGTGTTCTCTTGGCCCTTGAGGAATCATCGCCGATTAATCGCAAGGAACTTATGAAGGTTCTGGAGGGGCTGTCAGTTCCTGTTCAGACCGTGCCGTCAATGTCTGAGCTGGTCGCGGGGCAGGCCCGAATCAATGACATCCGAGATCTGGAGATTGAAGATCTGCTGGGGCGAGATCCGGTCCGCCCGGATACAGCAACGGTTTCTCAGAGCCTTTACGGAAAGTCTGTGATGGTGACTGGTGCTGGTGGCTCGATAGGCTCGGAGCTTTGCCGGCAAATAATAAGACACAAACCTCGTGCTCTTGTACTTTTCGAGCAGTCGGAGTTTTCGCTGTATTCCATAGAGCGTGAACTTCAATCGATTAATCAGATCGAGGGGCTGGATGTTTCCCTTCATGCTGTGCTTGGGAGTGTAACGCATCGGCGACGTTGCGAAACCTTGATGCGTGCTTTTGGGGTACAGGCAGTCTATCACGCCGCTGCTTATAAGCATGTTCCCTTGGTCGAGCACAATGTTATTGAGGGTATACAGAACAACGTATTTGGAACGTGGCACACGGCTGAAGCGGCGATTGCTGCAGGGGTTGAAAGGTTCGTGCTGATTTCTACGGATAAAGCTGTGCGCCCTACCAACGTGATGGGCGCCAGCAAGAGATTAGCTGAGTTGGTTTTGCAGGGGCTGGCCCAGAGGCAAGGTAAGACTGTTTTTTCCATGGTGCGTTTTGGCAATGTACTCGGTTCCTCTGGATCCGTGGTGCCCCTGTTCCGTGATCAAATACGTGATGGCGGGCCCATCACGGTAACTCACCCCGATATAATCAGGTATTTCATGACAATTCCTGAAGCCAGCCAGTTAGTTTTGCAAGCGGGGAGTATGGGGCTTGGTGGAGAAGTGTTTGTTCTGGATATGGGGGAGCCGGTAAAAATTGCAGATCTGGCCCGTAAAATGATTCATTTAATGGGGCTGGAGGAAAAGACAGAGGACAATCCAAACGGCGATATAGGGATTATTTACACCGGATTGCGCCCAGGTGAAAAGCTCTACGAAGAATTGTTGATTGGCGACGATCCGCAAGGCACTGCGCATCCTCGAATCTTGATGGCACGAGAAGTTTCGCTCGAATGGGGCGAGGTAGAAAATTTGTTGGGCAAGTTTGCGAAGGCAAGCCAGACGTTTGATTGTGCTTCTGTGATTGAGCTCCTGAAAGAGGCCCGCACCGGATACTCGCCAAATGGAGAAATGGCAGACTTGGTTTGGTGTAAAGGTGGTCAGAGAATGGATGCTGACGGTGGAGGCAATGTTATACGTTTGAGCTAAAAAACGTATTTGCATTAGACATGGATGTAGAAATGATAGAGATAAAACACCACGGCGCCGTTAATGGCGTCACGGGCTCCTGCCATGAGCTTCGGATTTCGGACTTCGGCATTCTGATTGATTGCGGCCTTTTTCAGGGGCAGGAAAAGGGCCGGGCCTCCTCCGCCATGGACCTGGCGATAGACTTCCCCATTGATCATATCCGCGCACTAGTGGTCACTCACGTCCATATTGATCACGTCGGGCGGATTCCCTATCTATTGGCAGCCGGGTTTGATGGGCCGATTGTCTGCTCTGAACCCTCCGCCATCATGCTGCCGGAAATCCTCGAGGATGCGTTGAAGATCGGCTTTACCCGGGATCGGGCTTTGATTACCCGGGTTTTGGACCGTATACGTAGCCAACTGGTGCCGCTGCCTTATGGTCAGTGGCATGAAGTGGTTGCCGGAGGTGATACTGCGCTGAAAGTCAGGTTGCAGAGGGCCGGGCATATTCTCGGTTCTGCCTATGTGGAATGCGAGGTCCACGATGGTCATTGCAACGAACGTATCGTGTTCAGCGGGGATCTTGGCGCGAGTCACGCACCACTCCTGCCTGAGCCGTTATCACCTGAGAAGGCGGATCGCCTGATCATCGAAAGCACCTACGGCGATAAGAACCACGAAGACCGGGAGAGCCGCCGCTATCGATTGAAATCGGTACTTGAGCATGCCCTGGAAGACGGCGGTACGGTGCTGATTCCGGCATTCAGTATCGGGCGCACCCAGGATCTGCTTTATGAGATCGAAGGGCTGATTGCCGAATTTGGGGAATCTGAGATTTCACAGTCGAGCGCAGAAGGCTCCTCTGGATCACTCCGATGGCAGGACCTGGAAATTGTTGTGGATTCGCCGCTGGCCGCCGAATTCACCCGAATCTATCGGGATCTCAAGCCATTTTGGGATGATGAGGCCCGGGAGCTCGTTAGCGCGGGCCGGCATCCTCTGTCGTTCGAGCAGCTCACGGTGATCAATTCCCACGAAGACCATTTGAATGCGGTTGAGTATTTGGCTCGCACTCATCGTCCCTGCGTGGTTATTGCGGGTTCTGGTATGTGCGCCGGTGGCAGGGTAGTGAACTACCTGAAGGCAATG
>MDTA01199752.1_pt1 | contig 28324 bp, 24 predicted proteins | sample 811151 | NCBI WGS metagenome assembly MDTA01 (sample SAMN05326648, study PRJNA326480) | marine metagenome | isolation source: seawater | place: Indian Ocean: South | collected 2010 | reverse complement strand
AAATCTTTTAGATTTTTATAAAAAAAATAAACAGATAATCTATTATTTAGTTAAATCAAAATTCTATATAAAAAAAAAAATTATTAATAATCAAATATTATTTTTCGGATTTTTAACTCATTTTAATTCTATGAATAGAAATAAAATAAATTTAGATTATTGGAATAAATTAGATGATTTTATAAATAAAAAAAAAATTAACGTAAGTTGGATTTATTTTTTTTATCCTTCATCTTTTCTAAAATCTATAAATTATGCGAGAAATTATATTGATCATATAAATCATTTATCAAAAAATACTTACAAACATCAATTAATAGAAAATTATTTTACAAAACTTGATGTAATAAAATGTTTGGTCATTTCTTTTTTTTCATTTTTTAAAGATATAAGATTTAAAAAAAAAACTGATAATTTATTTCTGAATAGTGATTTTATTTTTTTATTATCTGCTAAAAATTCGTTTCAAAAGTCAATCTTTGGATATTCTAATTTTGAAAATATTCTTTTAAAAAGAACATTTCAAAATTTTTTTTCATTATTAGGAAATGGCAATAAAGTAATTTATTTAATGGAAAATCAAAAATGGGAAAAAATTCTCAATTTTTATTGTTTTAAAAAAAAAATAATATCTTATGGTTTTCCTCATTCAGGAGTTAGGGAAATGGATTTTAGATATTTTCTTAATCATGAAAATACTTTAATGAAAAAATATTTACCCACAAACTTAATTGTTCATAGTAAAGATACAGTTAAATGGTCAAAGAATATAAAATTTAATAAAAAAAAAATAGTTAGATTAGAGTCTTTACGATTTCTAAAAGATAAATTTGATAATTTTAAATTCAGAGATAAAAAAAAAATTTTTTTTAAAACAAAAAATTGTATGATTTATTTGGACATTTACGATAAAGAAAAATCACCTGTGCTTGATATTGTTCAAAAATTTTATGATGAAAAAATTATTAAAATTATATTTTTAAAAATTCATCCAACCGTTGACAAAAAAAAGATAAAAAAGAATTATCCTTTCGTCAAAATTATTGATAGCTTAAGCCAAGCTAATGATATAAACTTTTTAATAACGGGAAGCAACACCACAGCTAGTTATTTTGCTCTTTACAACAATTTGCCATTATTTATTCATTTGCGTTCAGGATATTTAAACATGGTTCCTGACTTTGGAAGAAACAGAGTAAGTTATTTTTACGATTACCTTTCGCTTAAAAAGGAATTGTTCAATAAAAAAAAAATAAAGTTTTATGATAACAAATTTCATTTTAATAATTTTTTAATTCCTTTGTGGAAAAAATTTATAATAGACATTAAAAATAAAAAAATATAAATCATGCATGTTTTAATCATTTATACTGGAGAATTTCAAACAAATGGTCCAACAGGCGGTATTTTTCAATTGCATCAGGCAAAAGTTTTGAAAGACTCTAATATAAAAGTTGGAATATTAAATCCAAATATAATATCTCCACGATATTTCTTTAAAGATTATTCAAATATAAAAAATAAGTATATTGAAAATATTCCAATATTTAGACTTTATAAAAAAAATATTTTTCCAGGAAAAATAAAGTTTTTTAATTATTTTCTTAAGTCAAAATATGAAAAAATAACAATTAAACTTTTTGATGATTACATAAAAAAACACGGAAAACCCGACTTATGTCACGTATTTGATATAAGGTTTGGCCTAATTGCGGGAAACATAATTAAAATGAAATACAACATTCCATTTATTTTTACGGAATATTGTGTTGAAATAGCAAATGGTACTTTACCTCTAAGTAATAAATTTATTGTAAATTTTGTAAAACCGTCTTTAAAAAATGCTAGTAAAATTGTGTTACCAAGTGTTAAATTTGCTAAGAAATTTAAAAAATATCTGAGATATCAAAAAAAAATAGAAATTTTACCACCTGTTTTACCTCCAGATTTAATTAATATAAAAAAAAAATTAAATCAAAAAAATAAAGATACTTTTAAATTCATTATTGTAAGTAGATTGGATAAAAATAAAAATATAGGAATTCCTTTAAAAGCATTTTTAAAACTAAAAAATAAAAATACATCTTTAACTATTATTGGAGATGGTCCAGAATATACTAATCTTAAAAAATATTTATTCAGTAAAAGAATTAAGTTCTTAGGAAATATTTCAAGAATAAGAATGCTGAAAATTCTGGCACAATCAGATTGTATTATTTGTTCAAGTCTAAACGAAACATTTGGAGTTGGTTTGATAGAGGCATGTAATTTTGGTTTACCAGTTATATCATCAAATTGTGAGGGACCATCTGATATTGTAAATAATTTAAATGGTATAATAATTTCAAAAAATGATACAAAAAATTTCTGTTATGCTATGAATGAAATTATTGAAAGAAAGTCGGAATTTAATAGAATTAAAATTATTAAGAACATAAAAGAAAAATTTGGGGAAAGTTCCTATTTGAAAAAATTTAGAAAAATATCAAAAAATATTTTAAATGAATAAAACACTTACTATATTGGTACTTGCGGGGGGTAAAGGTGAAAGATTATTACCATTAACAAAATCTTTGCCAAAACCACTCATAAAGATTAATAAAAAGGAAATTTTGTCTTATGTAATTGATGATTTAGTAAAATTCAAATTTTATAGAATGATAATTTTAACGGGTTATAAATATCAATTAATTGAAAACTTTATAAAAAAAAAAATATAAAAAGAATAAAAATATCAGTACTTTTTTTACAGGTATAAATAGTGATATTGCGACTAGAATAAAAAAAGTATTCTTTAAAACCTCAGATAATATATTGATTTGCTATGGTGATACTTTGGCAAATGTAAATTTAAATAAGCTTTTTAAACTTCAAAAACAAAAAAAAAACAAAACTATACTTACTACTATTCAACATAAATCTAGTTTTGGTGTATTAAAACTCAATAAGAATAAAATGATTAAAAGTTATGATGAAAAACCTAAATTAGATCTATATATGAATATTGGATATATTTTAATTAAAAAAGTAAAACTAAAAAATATTTTTAAATTTAAAAATTTTCAAAATTTTTTGACATACCTAATAAAAAATAATGAGGTATTGTCTAATATTCATAAAGGAAAACACACTACAGTGAATACTATTTATGAATTAGAACAAGCTAAAAAAGATTTACTTACATTAAAAAAATCTAACTAGATCTTTAATCTAATCCAAGTTCTAAAATTTTTAAAATTTCTTTTTCACTCATTTTCTTAGAATTTTTTGAATTGATCTCATTTTTTAATGGTTTTTTGACAACTTTTTCAGGATCAATTATGTAATATTTTGATTTATTAATTTTAATAAGATCTGTTCTTAATAGCTCATTTTTACCAATTAGCACTTCATCAATTTTATCTCCAGCTCTTTTTTTTACGATCTTAAAATTACCACCGTATCTTTTTATCCAAAGTTTTAAAATATTCAATATCTGAACAGATTTCATCTCTGGACAAATTATTTTTCCTGAAAATTTTTTTTGTTTTTCTAAAGCTAGAGCTACAAAATTTGAAGCATCATTTACAGTAAAAAAAAATCTTCTCATGTAAGGGCCAGTTGTTAGAATTGTTTTGTTTTTTTCAAACATTTGTCTCCAAATAGGCAACACTGATCCTGTAGACCATGCTATGTTACCAAAACGTAAGCATAAAAAGTTTGTTTTAGAAATATAATTAGATGATAAAAAAATTCTCTCCATAGTTGCTTTCGTAAAACCGTAAAGATTGCCTATAGGCTGTGCAGCTTTATCTGTAGATATACCTATAACTATTTTAACATTTTTTTCCAATGCCACCCTAGCCACATTTGAAGAACCTACAATATTTGTATCGATACATTCAAATGGAAATTTTTCTGATTGATCAACAAATTTAGTAGCAGCTGCATGAATAATTATGTCTGGTTTTGCAAAAATAACAGCATCTCTTACAGAAGATATATTTGAGACATCCATTGGCACAAATTCCGTATTTGTAATTAATGATTTTTTTTGATTTTCACTATTATTCCTAGAGGCTAAAAAAACTTTATAATTATCTCTAAATTTGAATGCTAAACTTTCACCTAAAAAACCGTTTCCACCAGTAATTAAAATTTTTTTTTTCATAAGATTGTGATAATTATTCTATAACACTAAAAAATAACTTATCAAAATAAATTAAATTGATGAAATATGGTATAGAAAATATTTTTATTAATGAGCCATTATCTTTATTTTTGTCAATATTTTTAATACTAGGAATTTCAAATCTAGGAATCATTTTTCAAAGTTATATTAAGAAAAAATATAGTTTAAATTATATTACAAATCATTTTTTTTCGCCAATATTTGGAACATATATCCTCATCATTTTTCTTTATCCATTAACTTTGTTAGGTTTAAATAATAATTTTTTATTTAAATTTATTGCAATTCTACTTTTTTTATTTGGGGTTTTATTTTTCTTAAAATTTATCAAGAATTTTAAAACAAAATTTAATCTAAGTTTTAAAAATGAAACTATAATTTATTTGTCATTTTTTACTCTTTTTTTAATTGCAGCTGCTCCGATAACTCATGCAGACTCTATTTACTATCATCTCAACTCTGCCTCTCATATTTTATTTACAGGAAAATTTAATACAGAAATTTTACCTTTCGAAGATAAAGTTGCAGGGAGTGGTGAGATAATTATTGCTTTAGGTTTATCTCTAGGTTTACAGCAGTTTGGTGGGTTACTTCAATATTCAGCTTTACTATCTTTAATGCCTATATTTAAATATAATAAGTTAAAAGATAAAAATTTTCGTTATATATTAATTATACTATTTACACCAATAACCTTGTTTCTTTTGAGCTCCCCAAAACCTCAATTGATGCCCTGCATGGCATCATTAATCGTATTTTCATGCTTATTTGAAGATTTTAGAAAAAATAAAAAAAACTTAAATATACTAAATTCGATATTGCTTTTAATTTTATTGGTCAATTTTACAATCAAATTCAGTTTTATATTGAGTTCATTTATTCTTGGTTTAATTTTGATATATGAAAACTTTAGACTAAATAACTTAAAGAAATTAATTTTATTAACTATTTGTTCAGGGTTTTATATACTATTTCCATATTTTTTATTTAGAATTTTAAATTTTGGAACAGATTTTAAGTATTTATTCTTAAGTCCATTACCTTTAAATATTTTTGGATATGATATTTATCATGAATTAATGACAGTAAAAAAAGAAGACTGGAGTTTTTTAAATTTTATAATTCCAGAGTCATTAGGTAAAATTTCAACTATTTTTGGTCCCGGTGCTCTTTTAATATTTTTTCTCAATTTTAAAAAATTTTCTTTAAAAGAAAATATTTATTTTTCTGGCTTATTACTTTTTTTAGTTGTTCAATTTTATTTTGGCTCAGGGTGGAATAGATTCTATTATGAGCCTTATATCTGGATGATTTACTTAATAAGCATAATTGGTTTTAATTTTAAAAAACTATATCAAATTTTAGTAAAATATCTTTATGTGCAAAACTTTATATTTTTTGTTGGTTGTGTTTATCTTGCTATTCAATTATTTCCAGGTTCATTAAATAAAAAAACTTTTCAAAAAGTGATGCATAATAATGCAAAAGATTATTCTTTAATAAACTGGGCTAATTCACATCTCAATAGAAATGATAAAGTTCTTTCTTATTCTAGATCAACATTTTTTTATGATATTTATTCTGTATATGAAGATTTAAGTTGGTATATAGATTTTGATAATAAAGAGTCTCAAAAATATTTAGATTTTTTAAGATCCAAAAAGATTAATCGTCTGGTATATGGAGGTAAAGATTTGGATTTGGGAATTTTTAAAAACTGCATTGGAAATCAAGTTGCTTTCAAAGAAAATGTTGGTTTAAGAGCAGGAAGAAATCCATTCAACAGAGGAGAGGCTTATAATGGATGGATTTATGAGTTTAATTATAAAAATTTACCTAATTGTGTTTTTAGATAATTTTAAAGGAGAGTTATTTAAAAATTCTTTTTTATACTTACCCATAAATTCAGAGTAACAAACTGCTAATGTTCTATCATTATCAATAAATTCTATTAAAGAACCTTTTTTAATTTTAAAATGAAGTTTTGCACTTATTGCCTCTTTTGCAAAACATAAATTTTGGTTTTTATATTCTATATCAAGTATACTATAAGATATTAGCCACTGTAAAAAGTTCAGAATTATAATTGTTTTTATTATTTTATTATCTAAAGTTTTAACAATTAAAATATAACAAAAAATTATAAATGGATTTAATAATAAAGTTTTAACAGGCATAAATAAAAATAGAAATAAATTTGAAGATATAATAAAAATACATAAAGAATTATCAAAATTTTTTAAATTAAAAATTTTTTTAAAATAAAAAATTAATAAGTAGAAAAAAATAAAAAAGCTAAAAACACCTAAAACCAAATATATTTTAAATATAAATCTAGGTAATAAACTTTTAATATTTAACGCTGGACCACCATACCATCCTGGTGTATCGTTTTCACTTAAGAAGGGAATATTTATAAAACTTAAAGAGAAATCATAAAAAATCAATGTGGGTATAAAAAAAATTAATCCAATAAAAGTTGTTAATAAAACTATTGTAAAAAATTTTATTAAATTTAATTTATTATATTTGTTATACAAAAAATATAATAATATGATTGGGTAAATAAAAATTATGAAGTTTGCTCTAGATACAATAGCAATACCAAAAAAAAAAGAAGTTATTAATATCTTATCTTTTTTAAGAAAAAATATTCCTAATGATAAAAAAAACAATGCTATTGGATAGTCAATAGAGTTTGTATTTTCAGATAATAATAAAAAATTTGATAATGATAAAAATAAAAGAAGTTTTAAATTTTTGTTATCAAGATTGAATGTTTTTGCTAAAGTGTAAATAGCACTACAAAAAAACAAAAAACAAACTAAATTTGATATTGGTGTTCCAAAGTTATATGCAAAAAAACCAATTATGAATTCTGGGACTAGGTGTCCATAGGCAGCTCGTGATGGTTTATAAATTCCGTAATCAATAAAATTTAGATAAGAAAGAATGACATCATGGGCATCGCCATCGGAAAAGTTTGATCCTCTTTGAATAGAGATATAAAAGCCAATACAAAGAAGCAATAAAATTAAAAAATTAAGATTATTTTTCTTTATTAGATTCATATTTAATCCTGAATAAAAGATTTTTTAAATGTCTAAATAAAAACGGCAATATTACAAGAAGAGGATTTAAACCGCCTCTATTTTTAAAATATACAGTTTTGATAGGTATTTCTTTAATTCTAAGATCATGAAAGGATAGTTTAAATAATAAATCTTCTTCAAAAAAATAATCAAAAGATACACTGTCTAGTTCAATTTTAGTAAGTAATTTGGTATCTATTGCTAAAAAGCCATTTACAGCATCTGTTATATTATCGATTTTACAAATCTTTTTAGTTATATAAGTAAGTATTACATTTCCTATATATCTTATTTTTGGTATTTTTTTTCTTTCTTCTGGTATTAAAAATCTTGAACCTTTACAGTAATTTATATTTTCATTCTCAAAAATTTTTTTAAAATCATTTATGTATATCGGATCATGTTGTCCATCTCCATCCAATTTAAATAAAATATCAAAATTTTCTTTTAATGCTTTCTTGAAACCAAGCAATGTTGCTCCACCGACTCCTAAATTTTTTTCAGAAAAAATTACCTCAATTTTTTTTAAATTTAGACTTTTTACTATTTCACCTGAATTTTCTGGACAAGCATCATCAATCACAATTACTTTATCTACTATTTCATAATCAATATCATTCAAAACGTTTTTTATTTTTTCGCTTACTTTAAAGCAAGGTATTATTATACAAATTTTTTTTTTCATAATTCAAAAAAAATTTTTAATTAATTCAAAAATTTCTCGATTCTCTATTTTTTTTTTATTAATAATATCTTTTTTGGTTAATAGATGTCCTTTAAAATAATGTTTTCCTGTAGTCTTTAAAAATCTAATTTTTTCAAAAACATCATTATTATAATTTATATTTTTTGAAAAATTTAATTTTTTTTTTGTATCGTAATCAATATTTTTCTTTATAAAATTAATTGAATTGTTTTTACTTATTTTTTTGAAGGACTTAACTTGAATTCTAAAAAAAATTTTGTCTCTAGTTAAGTTTTTGACTTCGAAAAAATAATAACCAAAAATATTGAATTTCCTCAGTCTTTTACTACATTGATTTCTATCATTTATATTCTTAAACTCTAAAATTCCACCATTAGTCATATTAGTATTAAGTTTCTTAAATTTAATACCGATATCTTTTAAAAATTCTTTTGGATTAATTGGTCTTAACAAATATTCTGTTTTTATTTTATGTTGGGTAAATCCATTATAAATTAATACTTGATCAAAGTCTTTTGATAAATTTAAAATTTTTCCTAAAATAGCATCAGTATACTGAAAGTATACTTTGTAATTTTTATCTTCATCCCAATTATTATGTTGGAAATGAGCTAAAGAGTTTAAAAAAATATGAGAATAATTAATTTTTTTATTTTTGATAAGACTTTCAAATATAAATATAGAAATTAAATCAAATAAAAAAAACAAATTGTAATTTTTAAAACCTTTAATCAAAAAGGTTTTAATAAAAATTTTAGAAATTTTCATTAAGTTAATAAAAGAAATAAATTTAATACAAATTAAAATAAATTTAATAATATTGAGTAAATTTTCTGAAATTTTAAAATTAGTATAATTTTCTGCATAACTTCTTGGAAGCTTGTAAGCATTTTCGAGTATCGCAGGTTTTACTTTCGTTTGTTTATTCCAAGGGTCTGGAAAAAAAACTTTAATTTGAGGACTGTCCCTAAAATTAGTATTCATTGTTCCCCAAATAGCGGAATTAAGTTTTTTATTTGATAGAACATCCCATATTTGAATTAAGTTTTTTGGTATTGATTGACCTGTTTTATAAATTTTATGAAAATTTGCAGACTTTCCTGTATTCATTGTTACAGTTTGTACCCAAGGGTCTAAATCTTTATCCTGAATTTTGTTTTTTGAGTATGTTTCGATTTTTTTATATTTGAGTAACTTAGTAATATTAGAGCACTTAAATTTTTTAGCACCATAATGTAAAAACTTATAATTAAACTCATTTAAATGGATTGCTAAGAGCTTTTTTTTAAACATAATTGTAAAATAATGTTAAACACATATTGAAATATTTTTCCAATATTTAATAATGATTAAATTATTTTTAGTTAGTTCAGATAATAATAACTCTTTTGGCGTCAGTGCTGTTATCAAAAATTTGAGTAAAGAACTTAATAAATATTGCATGGTAAATAAAAATTTTCATATTAATAACTTACTAAATTCACAAAAGAAAATTTTACATATTCATGGATGTTGGAGTTTAAAAGTTTTTTTTTATTTTATTATTGCTAAATTATTAAATATAAAAATCATTTTATCACCACATGGCATGGCAGATCCGTATTCCTTCAGCCTAAAACCAATTAAAAAAAAATTTGCGTGGGTATTTTTCCAGAGATTTATATTTCAATATTCAGATTTTATAATTGTAAATTCTTATTTAGAAAAAAGAAATATACATAAATTGACAAAAAAAAAGAAAATAAGTGTTATTCCACATGGAATAGATGATTTAAAAAGAGTTAAATCTAAAAAAAATTTAAAAAAGAAAAAATTGAAATTTGTGTATTTTTCAAGAATTCATCCTGTAAAAAATCTTTTGAAGTTAGTCGAAATTTGGAAAAGTGATGAATTTTTTAAAGAACTTAAATTATACATTTATGGTGACATTTCAGATGAAGAATATTTTGACAAAATTAAAAAAATAATCTTCAAGAGGGAAAATTTTATTTATAAGGGACCATTATATAAAAATAAAATTAAAACGTTATCTAAATATGATGTTCTTATTTATCCATCTTTATCAGAAAATTTTGGATTAGTTGTTTTAGAGGCTTTAGCTGGTGGTTTGTATTTAATTTTAAACAAAGATCTACCTTGGAAGACTTTAAAAACTAAAAATTTGGCCTCATTAATCAAATTTGAAAAAAAAAATTTAATTTCATCAATTAAAATAATTAATAAAAACAGGAATACAATTTTTTCAGAAAGAAGAAAGAATGATATAAAAAAAATGTTGATTAAAGATTTTAGATGGAAAAAAATAGCATTGAAGTATTTTGAAATTTATAATTTCCTTTTAAATAATTCTAAAACATTTTGAATTGAAAACTTTAAAGCTCAGATTTATCAAAAATTCCTTTTATCCAGTATTTAGCTATTATATACCAATCTAATATTGGTCTGATTTTTGAGTAATTTTTTTTTGAAGGATAATCCATACTAACTGGTATTTCCAAGAATCTAACTTTTTCGGATCTAAGAATTTTTCCAAAACTGAAATATTCATATCCATATGTAAATAAATCTTTTTTGAAAAAGTTTTTTTTAAAGTTTTTGAAAATTTTTATCCTAATCATTCTAAATCCACATGTTGAGTCTGTGATATTCTTTTTTAGCAAAAAATTAATTATGACACTGAATAATCTTATTAAAATTATTCGAATAAGAGGATTATTTTTTCTTGATGAGCCGGTCAAAAATCTACTTCCAGAAACAAAATCATGCTCATCTTTTTTTGCTAAAATAATAAAATTCATAATTTCAGATGGTTTCATTTTTCCATTTCCAGCCAAATGTATTACAAATTTATAATCATATTTTTTTGCAAATAAAAACCCCAGCATCAACGCATAACCTACTCCTTTATTCCTTTTTAGATGCAAATATTCAATTTTATTTTTTTTTATAATATCTAGTGAATCATCATTTGATCCATTATTGATAAATAGATATTTTAAATTAAATTCCGAATAGTCGTTTTTTTTTATTTGATCTATAAGTGAAATGAGTTTATCTTGTTCATTATAAACGGGAATTACGCACAATATTCTCATAACATATACGTACAATAAATTGAAAAATAATCAAATTGGTATAATTGGTGTTGGATACTGGGGAACTAATATAACCAATGTTCTTTATAAGTTAAACGTTAAGCAAATTTTTTGTTATGATAAAAATAAAGAAAATCTAAAAGAAATAAAAAAAAAATTTCCAAGGGTAAAAATTTTTGAAAATTTAACTGATTTTTTAAAACTTAATTTAGATGGAATTGTAATTTGTGTAGATACTAAATATCATTTTTCCATAGCAAGAAAGTGTTTGCTTTCAGGGTTTAATATTTTTGTTGAAAAACCAGTTACTAATAACAAAAAATATTTAAAAGAATTAGATAATTTATCTAAATCAAAAAAAAAATTTATAATGAGTGGATATATATATTTTTATAATGATCATATTAGATATATTAAAAAGATAATTAATAAAAAAAAATTAGGAAAAATTCTTTACTTATCTTTTGAAAGGAATAATTTAGGGCCTGTAAGAAATGATGTTTCTTCTTCTTGGGATCTGTCATCGCATGATATAGCTATTTCACAATTTTTTTTTAATAAAAAACTTAAGATTTCAAATTTTTTAGGTCATGATATTTTAAAAAAAAAAATAAGAGATATTACACAATTCTCAGGTCAAATTGGTGATATCAAAGTAGACTTTAGGTCAAGTTGGCTTAACCCTGAAAAAATCAGAAGAATTATTATTATAGGAAAAAAAAGAATGCTTTTGTACAACGAACTGGATTTTCAAAATCCAATAAAAATTTTCAACAAATATGCGGAGTATCCTAAAATAACCAAATTTAAAAAAAAATTTTTTACTCAAAAAGCATACATATATTTAGGTAAAACTATAATTCCTAAAGTAAAATTTAAATCTCCATTAGAAAATGAAATGTTAGAATTCTTAAGATGTTTAAATAATAAAAAAAAACCATTCACATCAACTAAAATTGCAATGAATGTTTTAAAAATTCTAGAAAAGCTAAATTGAGTTTAAAATTCCACAAATTTTTATAATTGTTTTTCTTTTAAGATTAGGGTCAATGGGTAAACTTATTCCATACTTTGAAAAAAGTTCTGCATTTTTATATTTTTGATTTGGAAATATTTTTTTTGTTGAGGAAAGCTTATGAATTGGTGTCGGATAATGTTTTCCATATTGAATATCATTTTTTTTTAAAAATTTGATAATTTTTTTTTCAAGTTTGCTTATAATTACATATTGATGATAAACGCAACCTTTAGAATATTTTAATTTAATTATTTTTTATTATTTATTTTCTGATCATAAATTTTTGCTATTTTCTTTCTTTTATTATTATTCCTATTTAATTCTTTTAATTTTCTTGTAAGAATTAAAGCCTGTATAGTATCCAATCTACTATTAAATCCAATTATATCGTGTTCATATTTTTTTATACCGCCTAAATTTCTGAGTTTTAGAAGTTTAATATATAATTTTTTTGAATTGGTTGTTATCGCTCCTCCATCACCGTAAGCACCTAAGTTCTTTCCAGGATAGAAGCTAAAACATCCCAAAATTCCTAAAGAACCAGCAGTTTTTCCGTTTTTATTTATAGAGAAATCTTTTGCACCGTGAGCTTGTGCTGCGTCCTCAATTAAATGTATCTTTTTATTTTTGATTAATTTCTTAATATTTTTGATATCACAAACTTCTCCATATAAGTGAACCAATATAATTACTGCTGTTTTTTTTGTGATTTTTTTTTTTAAATTTTTAATAGAAATGGTAGGGTTATTGTTTTGAATATCAACCAAAACTGGTTTTAAATTTGCTCTGATTACCGCAAAGGCTGTTGAACAATAAGTTTGAGCAGGCAATATAACTTCTGATCCTTTTTTTAAATTAAGTGCTTTTAAAGATAAAAAAAGAGCGTCAGATCCACTATTGCAACCTACCGTATACTTAGTGCCGCAAAATCTCGAGAATTTTTTCTCAAAATCTAACACTGGATCGCCATTTATAAAATTTGTTTTTTTTATTGTTTTTGTGAAATCTGAGAGAAATTTACTAAAAAGCTTTTTATCTTGTTTATATATATCAAAGAATTTAATCATTTTGTTTAATTACTATCTTTTTTTTTATTTTCAACGTTTATTAAATTAAATTATAAATGTAGTGAATAATTATGAAATTTTTGAAAAAAAAATCTTCTATTAAAAACGTCAGATTAGGCAAAAATGTAACAATAATAGAGCCAGTTAATTTATATGGTTGTGAAATCTCAGATAATTGCTTTATTGGGCCATTTGTTGAGATTCAAAAAAATGTAAAGATAGGTAAAAATACGAGAATTCAAAGTCATAGTTTTATTTGTTCTAATGTAAAAATTGGAAATGATTGTTTTATAGGTCATGGAGTTAATTTTACAAATGATAAATTTAATAAGGGAAAACTGCTAACAAAAAATTTTTTGAAAACAAAAATTGGCAATAATGTTTTAATTGGAACTAATTCAACTATTTTACCAATCACAATTGAAGATGGAGTTGTAATTGGTGCAGGCTCTGTTGTCACAAAGAAATGTGTGAAAAAAAAGATATATTTTGGTAATCCAGCAAAGCAAAAAAAATAGCTTTTATGCCTCAGTCTAAAAAAAAATTATTATTTTTTTTTATTTTGATTTTATCATATTTGATTTTAACAAATAATCATTTATCTTATGAGCAATCTTTAAATCTTGGAGGCGCTGATGGTTTTTCTTATGTAAGTATTTCTCAAGATGCACCAAACATTGTTTCAAAAAAAATAATGATCATTCATGCAGAAAGATTTTTTTTCCCATACATTATTGGACTTATATCTAATTCAATGAAGATAGATATTTTTTACACTTACAAAGCATTTGTTTTTTTGATCCTTTTAATGATAAATTTCTATATTTATAAAATACATTATTATTTAAAGCATAAAAACGATCTTATATTATGTTCTTTGTCTCTAATAAATTTAAACCCTTATATTTCAAGATATTATATATCTGTTCCAACTATAATTAATGATTTAATATTTATTTTAGGCACAACAATAATTATTCATTATATTATAAGAAAAAAAAAAAATTTATTTGAAATTGCTCTTGGTTACATATTTTGCTTTGGTTCCAGGCAAAGTTCGTTAGCATTAATAATAAGTTATATTATATCAAAGGTTAAGACAAAAAAAAATTTGTTAAATTTTAAAGAGATTTGTATTGGTTTTTTATTTTTCATTTTATTTGTAATTACGATTAAATATTACACTGATAATTTAAGTGATAATTTCAACAGTGATAGAGCAGATTATTACTCATTTAAAATGAGGTTTTTTGGTATTTTTGTTCAAGATGCTTTATTTTCTGATAAATTAAAGTTCTTAAGCTTGCCATTATTAAGTTATTTAAGTCTGATTATTTTTTCTATTTTATTTATTGAAATTAAAAAAAAAAATATAAAGAATATTTTCAATCAAAAATTAAGTATTTTTTTATTTTCATTAATAATACTTTTGATATTACAGCCTATTTTATCTGGTCCAAATGTAACTGGAAGAAATATAATCAGGCTCACAACTCTTGCATATGTGCCAAGTTTATTTTTTCTACTAATTATTTCAAATAAAATTAAACCGATTACGGTTGAAAAAAAAATTATATTTTACTTAATTATATTATTTCAATCTATGCATCCAACTTTTTCAAATATTAAATTATTTGAATTTTTAAAATTTTAGATTAATCTAGTCTTGTAGAATTTGTAAAATTCAAAAATGTTTGGTTTTTTTTTACATTTTGTTAAGTAAATATAATAAAAATAGTGATAGTCAAATTGATTTTTTGAATTTAAGTTTAGTATACATTTTTCCTCTATAGTCTTATTTGTTTTATTTTCGACTAGATTGATCTCATTTGATGATAAAATTTTAAAGTTAATTGTTTTGTAAGAAATAAAAATTAATAAAAAAAGTTTGGTTATCAAAATATGATACGAAAACTTCTCTTGTTTATAATTGAAATCACCTATCAAATATAAAATTAAGATAAAAACGTATGAGATCAATAATCTCTCTGGTGGCATCTTATTCAAAATCAGAATTATTAAAAATAAAGAAAAAATAGCAAAATCTATTATCCTTCTTTTTTTGAATATAAATAAAATTGATTTAATAAATGAAATTAAAAATAAAATTAGAATTATTTTGTTATAATAAAATGACTCAAAGAAAAGATTGTAATTTGAAATTATTGATGGGTAATCAATCAACAATTTTGGTGAAATTATTTCTTTTAAACCGTCAAAATAAATCTTAGGTAGAAAAAAAATAATTTCAATATAATTTTTTGCATCAAAGATTTTAAATAATAAATTTTTGTGAACATAAGCTCCTGTAACAGGTATTGATATGATGTAAAAGGCTAAGGTTGGTAAAAGAAAATAGTTTATTAGAGTAAACTCTTTGTCTTTAAAATTTTTCAAAACTAAAAAAAATATTATTGGCAAAATTAAATATATAGATCCTAAGCTATGAATTAATAAAATGGATGATAATAAATATATATTCTTGATATTCTTTTTATCTTCAATCTTTTTTAAAAAATAATAAAGTATTATAAATCCAAAAGATAAAAAATAATATCCTCTAAACAAAAAAGAATAATCAGCTAATGTATTGTAAGATAAATAAATTGCTAAAAACAAAATAGGTACAAAATTATCTTTTTCTTTAAAACTTACTATAAAAATTATTAAAATAAAAAAAATAAAGCTTATGGACCTTAGAAACAAAATATTTACACCAAAAAGATTATTTGAAATAAACCCAATAAAACCAGTGACTGTATGATTGTTAGGAATATATTTTAAAAAAAGACTTCTAAAATCTACGAAGGTACTTATAGAGACTATTTCATCATGAACTGGCCAAGTCTTTAATGGAGAGTTTAAAATTAATATAAAAATAATTAATAAAATCAAAAATGATGGTATATGCTGTGTCCAATTTTTTGTTATCATGATAAGTTATTTGTTATTGTAAATTTTAAAATTTTAAACTATCTGTTATTTAATTTAAATGAACATTAATTGATAATGAAGAAATATAAATATAAAATTATAAAACCAACGAAAAAAAATTAAAAAAATTACTATGAAATATTTTTCAATATCAATATTAGTTCCTGTATTTAATGAAAAACAAACAATTAAAGAGTGTATAAATAGAATACTAGTTTCAGATACATGTGGTTTAAAAAAAGAAATAATTATCTCTGATAATAACTCCACTGATGGAACTAAAGAAATCCTTAAAGATCTTAATGAAGATAGTGTTAAATGCTTATTCAAAGAAAAAAATGAAGGAAAAGGTGCAAATATAAGAAACGCTCTTCAACATGCAAAAGGAGATTTAGTTTTATTTCAAGATGCAGATTTAGAGTATCATCCAGAAAATTATCCAGATTTAATAAAACCTTTCTTAGATAATGATGCAGATGTTGTTTATGGTTCAAGGTTAACAGGTTCGAAAATCACTAAAATTTTAGGATGGCCTAATTTAATGGGAAATAAAATGTTTACACTTTTAGCTAATATATTATTTAATAGAATTTTTACTGATATCGCTACTGGGTACAAAATTTTTAGAAGAGATATCTTAAATGATATAAAAATAATATCAGATGGTTTCGAAATTGAACCTGAAATTACCGCAAAAATTTCAAAAAAAAAAAATTTAAATATTTATGAAATACCGATTTCGATTTATTCAAGACAATATTCTGAGGGTAAAAAAGTAAAATGGTGGGACTTTTTTATTTATATTTATACACTTATAAAATGGAAAATTCTTAACTGACAAATTTAATTATTTTTTTTTATTAATATGTTATTCATCACAAGATAATCTAAATCATTTCTTAAAATACAATCTAAAGCTTCCTTAGGTTTCATTACAATTGGTTCATTTTCATTAAATGAAGTATTCAAAAGTATTGGTACATTTGTAATTTTATTAAAAGACTCAATCAAACTTGTTAGTTTAAAATTTTTTTCTTTATCGACAGTTTGAACTCTTGCTGTTCCATCAATATGTGTAATTGCTGGTACTAAAGACTGTTTATTCTTTTTTACTAAATTTAAAGACGACATATATGGATTTTCAAATTTACTCTCAAACCATTCACTTTGAAATTCTTTAAGAGTTACAGGTGCAAAGGGCCTAAATGACTCTCTTCTCTTAATTTTTTTATTGATAATATTTTTCATATTAGGATTTCTTGGATCAGCCAAAATTGATCTATTGCCTAATGCTCTCGGTCCGAATTCCATCTCATCTTGATACCATCCAATGATATTTCCATCAGACAAAATTTTTGCTGTTAAGGTAAAAAGATCCTCGTTTTTTAAGACATCATATGAAATTTGATTTTTATAGGTATCACTTTTTAAATACGTAAATATATTATCATTAGAATATTTTGTTCCTAGATAAGGGTTACTGGAATTTTCAAAAACTTTTGTAAAATTTGAGGAAACACTTAGTGCGGCACCTATAGCACCACCATTATCTCCAGGAGCATAATTTATATAAACTTTATCAAAATGATTATTGTTGGTGATGTATTGATTTGCTGTTGAGTTCAAAGCACATCCACCTGAATAAACAAGATTTTTAGAAAATTTTTTTTCCAATATATGGGAAATTATTTTTTCAAAATAAAATTCGTAAACTTTTTGGACTGAGCTAGCAAAATTTTTTTGAAAATCTTCATATGAGTCTTCACTATTAATTTCATCCAAAAATAGATCATTTAATTTATCTTCATATATTTGATCAATTTCCAAATTGTCTTCAGCAATGTATTTATATCCAGGTTTTTGGTGATTAAAATATTTTAAATTGAGTTTAACTAAACTTTTAGGCTCATTGATAAATAAGTTATTTCTTATTTTTTCAAAATATTTTGGTTTACCGTAAGCAGCAAGACCCATCATTTTATATTCCTCGCCATATTTTTTAAATCCAATAAACTGTGTCATTCCATGATAAAAAATTCCTAATGAATGAGGAAAAAATGTTTTTTTCTTAATCTTTATTTTATTATTTTCACATTCTGCAATAGCACATGTAACAAAATCACCTGAGCCATCAATTGATAAACCATAAGCCTTTTTAAAACCAGACGGAAAAAAGGCTGATGCTATGTGTGCAATATGATGTTCAATGAAATGAAATTTAACGTTTTTATTAAGTTCGAAATACTCAAATAATTTTTTTTTGATATTTATTTTTTTTAGTATTCTTTTCGTGGATTGATTTTTATTAAATGATAAATTTTTCAAAAAAAACAAACTTTTCTGCGTAAAATTACTAAGAGGTTTTGTGTTAAAAGCAATATCAGTGATTTGAGTCGATTTTATTTTTGCAATTTTTAAACATTCGTTAATTGACTCAATAGGATAGCCAGAAAAATGTTTTATACGATTTAATCTTTCTTCCTCAATTGCAGCAACTAATTTTCCATCAATAATTATACAAGCAGAAGAGTCAGCGTGGTTAGCATTTATACCAATTATTATTTTCATAAGTTTAAAAATTAAATTTTGGAATTAAATCTTTTGTCATTCAAATCAATAAAATATTTTTTTAAAAATTTAATTTGATTCATATATTTTTTTTCTACTAAAATTTTTGTATGGTTTGATATACATTCTAAAATAAAAAGACTATAAATATTTTCACCAGAGCATAAAGAGTATTTTGATCTAGATTGTAAAGAAGATATTTTTTTTTTGCTTAAAAAGCCTAAATTAATAACTCCTTTCATATCTAGTTTATCCCCTACAACAAAAATTTTAAAATTAAGCATATGTAATTTCTTTAAAAATTGATAATTGAAAAATGATAATTTATTACGATGTTTCCTGTAATATATTATAAAGTCTATATCTTTTATCTTTCTTTTTTTTTTAAATTTAAAATCATTTAAAATAAAATTAAAGATGCATCTTTGAATTGTTTTATTTGATAAGTATTTTTTCAAAAGATCTGTTGAAAAAAAGATCTTTTTTTTAAATCTAAGGTTTAATATTAGTTCACTAATCTTGTAAAAAATTGGAAAAATAAACTTTCTAATAAAAAAATTTATTGAATTTTTTTTTGTAAAAAAAGCCCCTCCTGTAATTGGTCCAAGAATCGTTTTTGGTGGTAACAGCAAAAAAATTGGAAAATTCCATAAAGGCAAGTAATTTAAATAACCTACCTTATACCCTCTTAAGTAGTCTCTCCAACAATTTATTACAAGCACATAAGGCAATATGTATTTATAATTTAAGAAGTTTTTAAATCTAAAAGTATTTATTTTAGTTTTTTTATTATTATAATTTTCTTTAATAAATTTTCTAGCTAGGTTTCCCTCTCCAGTTTTCTCTGAATAATCACAAGCCCAAAAAATTAATTTATAATTAGTCAACTAAAAGATATTTCATTGATATTGTTTCAAAATCATATTAGTAGTTTATTTATATCATGAATAAAAAAAAAGCACTAATTACTGGTATAACAGGACAAGATGGATCCTACTTAGCTGAATTTTTACTCAAGAAAAAATATATAGTACATGGAATAAAAAGAAAATCTTCATCTTATAATACAGATAGAATCGATCAAATTTATGAAAATAAAAAGTTTAAAAATAAATTTTTTTTACATTATGGGGATCTTACTGACGCGACATCTATTTTGGAGATTATAAAAAATATTGACCCAGATGAAATATATAATCTAGCTGCACAAAGTCATGTTGGAGTGAGTTTTGACTTGCCAAATTATACAACACAAGTTAATGCAATCGGTACTTTAAACATATTAGACTCAATTAAAAAACTAAATTTAGAAAAAAAAACAAAATTTTATCAAGCCTCAACTTCAGAATTATTCGGTGAAATACAGGAAAAACGACAATCAGAAAAAACAAAATTTTATCCTAAAAGCCCATATGCATCATCAAAATTATTTGCTTACTGGATAACTAAAAATTATAGAGAGTCTTATAAAATATTTGCCTCAAATGGAATACAATTTAATCACGAGTCACCAAGAAGGGGAGAAACATTTGTTACAAGAAAAATTACTATTGGCATCAGCCGTATAATAAATGGATTAGATGATTGCTTGTATTTAGGTAATTTATATGCGTTGCGAGACTGGGGACATGCAAAAGATTATGTCGAAATGTGTTGGAAAATTTTACAATATAAAAAAAGTGATGACTTTATTATAGCAACAGAAAAACAGTATTCAGTAAAATTCTTTGTTGAAAAATGTTTTCAATATCTTGGAATAAAGATTTCTTGGATTGGTAAAGGATTAAAAGAAAAAGCCATTATCAAAAAATTTAATAAAGATAAATATCCTAATCTTAAAATAGGTATGACTGTAATCAAAATTGATAAAAAATATTTTAGACCTAATGAAGTTGATAATCTGGTTGGAAATTCTTCAAAGGCAAAGAAAATTTTAAATTGGAAACCAAAAACTAATATTTATGAACTTATAGCAGAAATGATGGAAAATGATTTAAAATTTTTTAAAAAAAAAATTAATTAATTTTTTAATGACAAATAAAGTTTTAATTGCTGGTCAAGAGGGGATGGTTGGTAGGGCAGTATATAATCTTTTTAAAAAAAAGAAATTTAGAATAATTAATTGCAGAAGAAAAGATTTAGATTTTACATCACAAAAATCAGTGGATAAGTGGTTTAAAAAGAATAAACCTGATATTGTTATAAATGCAGCTGGAAGAGTTGGCGGAATACTTGATAATTATACTTTTCAACCTGATTATCTTTACATAAATACAATGATTGGAATGAATATTGTTAATTCCTCTTTTAAATATGATGTAAAAAGCTTAATTAATTTAGGATCAGCGTGCATTTATCCAAAAAAAGTCAAGCAACCAATTACAGAAAGTTCGATTTTATCATCAAGTTTAGAAAAAACCAATGAAGGTTATGCACTTTCAAAAATAGTCACTTTAAAATATTGTCAATATTTAAAACAAAAATACAAAAAAAATTTCATTTCTTTACAACCAGCAAACTTGTACGGAATAGGAGATAATTTTGACTTAAAATCTAGTCATGTTTTACCTGCGCTAGTAAAAAAATTCGTTTTAGCTAAAGTCAAGAACAGAAACTCCGTTGAAGTTTGGGGAACTGGAAGTGTAAGACGTGAATTTCTTAATGTAGAGGACTTAGCCGAAGCTATCTACTTTTTGACAAAAAAAAAAGTAAAACATGATTTTATTAATATTGGAGGAGGTGAAGATTTTTCAATTAAACAGCTTGCAGAAATGATAAAAAAAATAGTTAAATTTAGGGGGAAAATAGTTTTTAATAAAAAATATCCTGATGGTGTAAAAGTAAGAAGGATAGATTCTTCAATTATACGAAAATTAGGATGGCATCCCAAAATAAAACTTAAAAGAGGTCTAATTGAATATTGTAATTATTATTCAAACATAATTATGCCAAATGAAAATTTATCTTAGTTTTTTTGCGGTAGTAAGGATTGTCAAAATTGTATAAATTAATATAAAACATATTATGATTATTAGATTATTTATACCGAAATAATTCATACTTATAGGCATAACAATCAAAGAAAATAAAATAATTAAAGTTCTTTTATATGAGTATCGTGATAACAATAAATGATGCAGATGAAATCTGTCTGGTTTTAGTGGATTTCTTTTTTCAAAAATTCTTTTAAAAAATAGTCGTATAAGATCAATACCAGGCAACAACATATACAATACAACTTCATCTGTAAAATCAATAATTCCGTAATTGTAAAATTTAATGAACAAATATCCGATTAAAAATGCAAGTAATAAAGAACCACTATCTCCTAAAAATGCTTTGTTTTTAAAATTTAAATAAGAGTAACTTAAAATTGAAATTAAAATAACCTTAACAATTAATGAATTGCTGTAAAAAAATAATATACTTAAGAGAATGGTAATAGAATAAATACTCGATTGAAGATTTATTCCATCAAACATATTAAAAGCATTCAAAAAAACCAAAAAACAAAAGCATGTGAATATTAAAGAATATTCTGAGAGATAAATTTCATTGTTAATAAATGAAAATTTAATCAAATTTAAATTTAATGACTCATCGAGTACTAAAATTAATGTAATGAAAATAGTTATTATGAAAAACTTGATAAAAGCCGAAATATTATATTTATCATCTATAAAACCTAAAATAAAAATTAAAAAAGAAGTGATAAAAAATATTACAAAACTTTTTGAGCTTTTAAAAATAACTTCGTCAAGTAATATATTTGTGTATTTGGAAATAAATAAAAAATAAATTATGAGATTTAAAAAAATTATTATTCCACCAGCTAATGGTATGGGTTTTTTATGTAATTTTCTTTTACCATCTGGTTTGTCAATATTTACTTTAAATAATTTTATCTTATCAAAAAAAGTAATTAGTAAAAAATTAAAAAGAATAATTAAAAGTATAAAGATCGTTTTAATTTCCATTTTTTTTTCTTTTTAAAAAGTTATTTAAATAACTAATAAAGGTGTAAATTACTATGAAATCAACACTAAACACTGCATAGGAACTTTCCAAAATAGATCTAAGTAGTAATAATATTACAACAATCGAACTATAGTAATATTCTATTTGCTTTGTTTTTATAAAGTATAAAAAATTTTTAGATAATATCAAAAACGAAAATAAAGAAAAAAATATAAAAAATAAAAGCCCTAAAAAACCAGATGATGCAGTTGCATAAATAATTCCGTTGGAAGCAGACTGATTTATTAAAAATCTATCACCTTGTGCTCCATATCCAAAAATTATCGATTCATCCATATTTGATAAAATAGATTCCCAGTCATTAAATCTTCCAGACGTAAAAGTTGCCTGATTTATTGGTCTTTTAAAATCTTTAGTTATTTCAATTAAATTTTTGGGAACATTAATCTCTTTATTTTTTAAGTCGAATAGATTTTTTTCTTGGGTTACTTGTTTTATAATTAAAACAGTATAAACCATAATAATTGGCATTATAAAATACACTATAAAATATTTTATTAATTTTTTTAAAGAATAGTTTCTTTCGAAGAAATAATTTATAGTTAAAAAGATAACTAAAAGAGCTATTGTTGTCCTACTTTGGAATAATAAGATAAAAGTGGCTACTATGATATATATAATATATTTTAAGTATAACCTTTCATTTAAAAATTGATAAAAAACTAGATTTAAAATTATCATTATCAATAAAAATGTTCTAGATGAACCAGTTGATCTTGGGCTATGTTTTCCAAAAAAATTTTCACTAAAATCAAAATAAAGATAAAGAACCTGACTTGACTCGGAAATTAAAAAATTAAGAATTGTACCATAATTTAGAATTATTATTAAAAATAACATAAAAAGGGTAATATAAAAAAAAACAATATATTTTTTCTTATCAAAATAAATATTTGCTAATACAAAAATGAATAAAATATTCATGGAACTAATTACATATCCAATGTTTAACATTGAATTATCTGTTAATATTAAACCTGGAATTTGTAAAAAAAAATATGCAAAAGCTACCAAAAAGATCAGCTCATTTTTGAAGATTATATTTTTGATATTATAAAAAAAAACAATCAACAAAATAGGAAATATGATTAAATTTAAAGATTGCCTTAAAAAATTTATTATATTGTTAAGATTAAAATATGTGATGTCTATAAAATTTAAAAAATCATTTAATGAAGTAGATATTGAAACCCAACAAATTATATAAGAAAAAATAAGAAATATCTCAACTAATGATACATTTAAGTTTTTTTTGATTATCATTATTTATAAATAATTCTCCTGTATTTTTGATTAATAAAAAACCAAAATCCTAGAGGATAGAATATAATTAAAGAAAGCCAGTTATTAAAAAAATTTCCATAAGGTATAAGTGGAAATAGATTTATTATGATTCCAACATTTAATAAATAGTAAGAAATAGAAATATTATCGTTAACTTTTCTGAAAAAAATTTTTATATTTTCGGACAAAACTTTCAAAAATATGAAAAACAACATAAGGAAACCAAAAATACCAATTTCAGATAAAATTTGAAGATATAAATTATGTGGATGTGTGGAACATGTAATTTTATTTTGTCGATTTAAAAAATCTAAATAACTAATTTTTTTTTCTTTTTCCTGCAATTTATAAAAATTACAAGTTTGATAAAATGTTTTAATTCCACTTCCATTAAATATGTTATCTTTAAAAATTACTAATGCTGTTAATGAAAGATCTTCATGTTCTTTTGAAAAATACCTTTTTTTTTCTATGTGATCTTTATTCCATTTTGTCTCTAAAAATCCTAATTGTTGAAGTGTATAATCCACATATTTATATTTTAATTTTTCATTAAATGAAAAGAATATTGCAATTATAAATAATGAAATTAGAAAAAATTTAATTTTATTTTTTATTATAAAAATATATGAGATCACTGTTACAAAAAAAAGAAAAAGAGCAGTTCTTTCAGAACTATAAAAAATAAAAAATCCAATTATAAAAAAAACATATTTTGAAAATTTGTTATAATTTAAGAAATACAACAAAGATAATAACATAGGTAATAATCTAACTAAGTAGCTGCCGAACTTTTTTTCATCATTAAAAAAACTTGTTATAAAAGGTGTAGGATCTGATCCCTTTGGATAGCCAAATATATTAAAACCTGTAGTTAATTGAATGAGTGCATCAAAAATTAATATAGATAATGTAAATATTAAAGAATAAAAAAAGATATTTTTAAAAAAAGTATATTTTTGAAAAAGGTAATAAATACCCATTATAAATAAAAAATATCTGAAATAAAAAAAAGAAGGCAGAAATGATTCTTTAAATGATGTCGAAAAAAAAAGACTTATTAATATTAGAAAATAAAAAATTAGAAAATAATAGGTTTCATATCTAATTTGAAGAAATATTTTTCTATTTTTTTTTGAAAAAAATAATCCAATGACAAGCAAAGCTGAAATAGATGCAAAAAGATCAGCAAAAAATATACTTACACATAATAAAAGAGGAAATAAAAAAATAAGAGTAATAAGAAATTTATCTAAATTATTTGTTTTGGATAAAAACTCTTTAAAAATTATTTTCATTTTTAATATGTTTATATATATCTTATTATATGTAAATTATTTAAAGCTATATTTAGAAAAATTAAAAATACAATATATGAATTTTAAAAAATAAAATTATCCAGTATCCTTTTATTAATAATATTATGAAAGTTTTATGGCTAGTATCATTCAGACCAATAGGTAGATCTAAATCAAATGATTTATTCCAAAGCATGTTTGTAGACTCAGTTAAATCTTTAGATTGTGACATTTATTTAAGTCTTACACAATTCGATGAATCAAACGTAAAAAAATTTATCAAACAAAAGCAGATAAAAAACTTTTACACAAATATCTCAAAAAAAAAGCTTCCACCCGGAAAAAAATACTCAAACAAGTTAATGTTATCAAAAGCTCTTGATCAATTTATCGATAAAGGGAAATTTGATTATTTAGTTTTTTCAACAGCTGATATAATAGTCCCTAATAATTTATTTAGTGAATTAGAAAAAATAAATCTTAAAAATTTTTGTGGATTTATATTTCCCAACACTCAAGTTATTAATGGACAATTAAAAAATACTTTTTGGCCTTATTTTGGAATTGATTTAATTGTTTTCAAAATTGATAAAAAAAAAGCAAAAGAGTTTAAAAAAATGATTAAATTTTATGATCAATATGATTGGGGTATAATTGAAAATTTTTATTTTGCTGCTTGTGAAGTTTTAAAATTAGAAAAAATAAATCTTTTTAAAAAAATGAAAGTATTAAAATTTGAAAATGATTTTAAATCGTTTTCTGAGGATAGAACATGGCAAATAAATTCATGGAAAGAAAATCAAAAATATTTTTTAAAATTTCTTACTAAATATAGATTAAATAAATTATATGCATATGGATCTTATTATTTTTTACTTTATAAAATATTAAGATTAAGAGATTTAAATTTAAATCTATTTTTATCTTATATTATATTTTATCCATATAATTTATTCAAAAAATTTATTAGTTATTTAAAATAATTTTACATTTTATTTTTTTTTGCCAGAAAATAAAAGTGATTTTGTTTTTTTACTAAATTTCCTCTATAAAATTGATTTTTTAAGATTTTAATTTGAAATCTATTATTCATTTTTTTTTTTAAACTTTTAAAATAAGTTAGATTATTAATATTTTCAAAATATTCCTGAAAACTTATCAAAACATAATTATTTTTTTTTATAATATCTTCAAATTTCTTTCTGAATTTAATGTGTGTTTCAGAAATTGACCAATTAGCAATAAATATAGAATTAGAGTGATTATTTTTAAATCTTTCAATCTTTTTAAGGTTAGAAGTTAAAAAAAAATTATTTTTTTTTGAAAAACCAACATTTAGATTGTTATGCTTTAAATAATAAAATTGAAGTAAATTTACTAAATAAGTGTCAAAACAAGTATATTTTATGTTTCTATTAACTTTAGAAATAATCTTTGCCATACATCCATAACCACCTCCAAATTCAAAAACTTTTTTGATTTTTTTTAAATCTAATTTAAATTCCTCAATTAGAACACTTAAATGAAATACATGATTAATTTTATTACCTGAACTGATTGGATATAAAAAAAATCTTATGGGGTTACCAACATTATCTTCAATTAATAATTTTTTATAAAAATTCCATTTAGAACTTTTTTGTAAAAATTTTAATTCATTATAGATAAATAATCTATTATGGACAAAAAACATTTTTTGTATAAAACTTTCCCTTAAAAAATTTTTAATTTTTTTTTTTTTAAATAATTTTAAAATTTGTAAATTAAATCTAATATGTGTTTTTTTTAAGTTTCGTTTATTTAGTTTAAAATTTTTTAAATTTTGATTAATTTCATTAATTATTTTTTCATCTTTTTTTTTTTCTAGAGGTTTATTTTTTAAAAAAAAACTTAAATATTCTGCTAATTTTCTTAAAATAGTACTAATCATTTTTGATAAAATTAATGATTATTAGCAAAATAAGAATAAAAAATAGTAAATTTTCAAAATATATAGATATGTAAAGAGTGGATAAAAATAATGTTATATAGATGTAATATTGAACTACATTTTTAATGATTTTTTTAAGAAGGTTTAATCTTAAGATTAATAATGCAACTTCTTTAAATAAAATTAGATAACTTATTTCAATTAAAGAAAATTTATTACTTGTTAAAAAATATAGAAAAATAAGAAAAAAAGGCATTAAGTAAAATTCAATCTTCAAATTTTTATTTAAAGTTTTTGACGCTTCGAATTTAGTTATTAATAGGTGTGATGTGCATGAAAAGATTGCACATAAAGAAAATATTTTAGTTAATAATAAAATACTTTTACTAAATTTATCACCAAGCCAAAAATTTAAAAAAATTTCGTATAAAGGAAAAAAAAGAAAAATAGTTATAGGCACTATCTTTAAAAAAAAATTTAGGGAATAATTGAAAACAAAATTATCATGATTTTTTCTTGATAAAGTTGTAAGTAAATATGCACTAAAACCTTTAGACAAAATACTAAGTTTACCTGTCAATTGTTGTGGAATCGAATAAGTTGCTATAGCTATTGGTCCAAGAAAAATTTTTACTAAATACTTGTCAAACAAATCATAAAATTGAATTAAGACACTATTTAAAGTAAGCCATCTTGCATTATTTTTTAGATTTCTAAAAAGAACTTGATCGCTAGATCTTGAAATTAGATTGTTACTTATAATAGACAATATCATAAATAAAATTGTTATTAACTTTATCAATAATGATAAGAAAATTAATTCATTTAAAGTAAAGTTTTGCTTATATATGAGCATTAATGATGGAAGGGATAACGATAAACTATAAAAAATTAGATTAAAAATACTCAATGATTTAAATTTTTGATTCCCCTGAAAAATACCCTCAAAACTTGAATATAAAATTGAAAGAACTATTCCAAAAAAAAGATAGACAATCAAAGATGGATTAATAAGTTTAGAAGTAAAGGATAATAGTTCAAAATTTTTAAGAATTATTAAAAAAGAAATAATTACTAAAATTACAAAAAAAGTATATTTTATTCCCTGAAAACTAATTTCTTT
>MDTA01121805.1_pt1 | contig 28341 bp, 26 predicted proteins | sample 811151 | NCBI WGS metagenome assembly MDTA01 (sample SAMN05326648, study PRJNA326480) | marine metagenome | isolation source: seawater | place: Indian Ocean: South | collected 2010 | reverse complement strand
CTTTTTTATGGTCAGGTTTAACCTCTGGTCTTGTTTGTTCTTTAGTTATGGTTGCTGGGTGGGGAGATAAGCCGCGTGTTTCGACAAGGTTTGGTGTAATTGTAGTTAACATGCTTTGGTGGATTTTACCATTAATCTGTGCAATTCCCCTAATGAATGCAAATGAGAACTTTTCATTTGTAGACAGTCTTTTTGAGGCGACTTCGGGCCTGACCACGACTGGATCAACTATTGTAACGAATATAGTCGATCAAAGCCGACCAGTATTATTGTGGCGGGCTATTATGCAATGGGTTGGCGGTTTGGGAATATTATCTTTGGGTTTAATTCTATTACCATTTTTGCGAGTTGGAGGTATGCAACTCTTCAGAATGGAAAGTTCAGATCGATCAGAAAAACCACTTCCCCGATTAATTGAAATTTCGCGATCTATAATAATCATATATCTTGTTTTATCTGTTCTTTGTTCCATCGGTTATTTATCTGTCGGCATGGCCCCATTTGATGCATTAACTCATGCCATGACTACCGTTTCCACGGGTGGTTTCTCGACTCATGATGAATCTTTGGGGTTTTATGAAGGTTGGCCAGTCATGTGGGTCGCGATTATTTTTATGATTGCAGGAGCTCTACCGTTTAACTTCTTTATAGCTATTTTCTTTGCTCGCAACCTCCCTCGATATGACCCTCAGATAACCGTTTTTATTACTCTTATTTTGATTGCCAGTGGAGTAGTGTTGTTTGTTGATGGTTGGGATAACGCAGAAGATTTTAGTGATTTTTCACAATACATTTTTAACGTAATTTCTATTTTAACTACAACGGGATATGCGTCTGGCAACTTTATGAGTTATGGAGGTATAGGTGCGACGCTCTTCTTTTTTCTAATTTTTATTGGTGGTTGTGCGGGCTCAACTTCCGGAGGAATAAAAATATACCGCTTTATTGTTTTGAGCCAATTAATTCGGACATCGTTACAAGAGCTTTTGTATAATAGAGGCGTCTTTTTAATGAGGTATGGAAAACAAATTGTTGATAAAGATGTATTTCGTGCATCAATGGTTATGATCTGCTGTTTTTTTGTATTCCTTGCGATATTTACGGTAATCCTTGGTTCTCTTGGCGCCGATTTCATCACTGCGCTCTCAGGGTCAGCGACTGCCTTGGCAAACGTGGGTCCTGGAATTGGTGATGTAATTGGACCGACTGGTAGTTTTTCGGTTTTGAGTAGCGCTGAAAAATACGTGTTAATATTTGCAATGATAATTGGAAGATTAGAACTTTTAGTGGCCTTGGCACTATTTGTTCCTTTATTATGGCGGGATTAATATAAATTATAAACTTGCTTTGATAACAAAGGTCTCTTTAAGAAAACTCTTCTCTAAATTAGGCTGAAAGTCGGACAAATCGATAACCAGAAAGTCGCATTCACGTATTATTGGGGTTAGAACTCCGTGCCAAGTATTTCTGCGAATATTAATACCTTGCTTACCATTGGTGATAAAAACCTCTGGAACTGCTGGTTTTCCGTTAATATCTTCTGCTACAATAATTAGAAAGGGATCAGAGTGCAGAGGCATGAATGCTTGTGAACCAAAAGGGTGTCTTTCCAACATTGTTAGGTGAATAGGTAAGTGGTAGTGCTTACTTCGAAATATTGAAATCGATGGTTGGCCTATTTGGTCGTCGACATTTATTTCTGATATTCTGTTGAAGCGTTTGCACATTCCATTATTAATTTCAAAGTAATCATGTCCATCTGTATCAATCACGTCTCCAAATTTGGAAAAGTCATCGTTATTTAGTTTGCGAGCGTGAATTATTTTTTTAGTCATTCGTAATACTCATATCAGTTTTCTAATATTTGTTTTATTCGAATCAGTGCAATCTTTTCTACCTGTTCGCATGCTATTTTCAATTCGGTTTTCGAGTCATTTTCAATTCTTGTACTAAAACTTTTTATTATTTCAGCTTTTGATGAGCCCGTTACAGCCATTATAAAGGGGTGCTTGAACTTGGAAGTGTACCTTTCGTTGAGTTCTGTTAAATCTTTTAATTCTCGAGCAGTCAGATTATCTAAGCCTGCAGAATTCTGTTCTTTCCGACTTTCTGGTGTGAGCATGTTCGCTTGAGATAATTTTCCTGCTAAATCAGGGTGAGCACGCAAAACACAAAGTTTCTCCTCATGTGACGAAATACGAAATTGAAAACATAGAGCAGCGTGCAGGCCAATGGTTGTGTTGAGTGCCGGACTAATTTCATGATCAAAAGTTCGTTCCGCTATCCAGGTGCTATTCTCAAAAACATTACCGAACGTATCAAGAAATTGTTTTTTCTCCAAATTAAAAGGTATAATAGTGTTTGTTACGGCGGGATGAAACTTCTTCCAATGATCAGCTATTTCAATTCTTTTTGCTAACCATACATCAGGATGAGATTGGATGTAATCCAAAAAACGTTGAATGGACAGTGCTCGCCCTGGTCTGCCTATTAGCCTACAGTGTAGGCCTATTGTCATCATCTTTGGGGTACCTTTTCGGCCTTCGGATAGAAGAAAGTCAAATGTATCTCGTAGGTAGTCGTAAAACTGGGTTCCAGAATTGAATCCTTGGGGTGTTGCAAACCTCATATCATTTACATCGAGTGTATATGGAATTATCAATTGATTTTTATTTTTGTAAGTATACCAGTAGGGAAGCTCATCATCGTAAGCATCGGAGATATAATCAAACTTTCCAAATTCAGTGGCAATTTTAACAGAATTTTCAGAGCATCGTCCTAAATACCACCCGCTTGGAGCAACACCTACCACCGCTTCATGGATCTTCAAGGCTTCTTTAAAATGATACTTTTCTGTTGCTATGGTTATATCCTTATAGTCTATCCACTTTAAACCATGGGACGCTATCTCCCAATCAGCTTCCTTCATAGCACCAACTTGCTCGGGGGCTCTAGCCAAGGCGGTTGCGACCCCAAATACGGTAACTGGTATGTTGGCATCCGTGAACAATCTGTAAAGGCGCCAAAATCCAACCCGTGCGCCATATTCGTAAATACTCTCCATATTCCAATGACGTTGATTTAACCAGGGGGATGCCCCTACTATTTCTGATAAAAACGCTTCGGATGATGGGTCTCCATGTAAAACACAATTTTCACCGCCTTCTTCGTAATTAACCACAAATTGTATGGCAATATTTTTATTTTTTGGCCAACTTGGGTTAGGCGTATTTTTCCCGTAGCCGGTAAAATTTCTAGGATAGTGCATTTAGGGTCTCATATAAATTCTGGTAAACTATATACCTAACTATACACATCAGAATAAAATGTAAAAGATGTAAGAAATTATGTGAATTTTAATGGACTAATTGGTATGATATTTTTAAAGTCGTTTTTGAAATTTGAGGGAATAAGATGGCAACAGGAAATACAGGTGCAGGCTATTTGACAACACATATCCTAGATACAGCTAGAGGATGCCCAGCTCCGGATATTTCTATAAAGGTTTATCGCATAACTTCCAACTGTGACTTTATTTTGCTAGGCAACGGGAAAACAAACAGTGATGGTCGTCTCAATAAACCCATTCTTTCTGGAAGTGACTTTCAAGTTGGTAAATATGAAATAAGATTTGAGGTAAGGAATTATCTAAAGCGTCATTTCAAAATTCAATCTGATAAACTTTTCTTGGAAGAAATTCCAATCAGGTTTAACATTGCAGATCAATCGGAGCATTATCATGTTCCCCTATTATTGGCTCCGTTTGGCTACACCACTTATAGAGGGAGTTAATCTAATTGGATGAATTGATGATAACTCCAATTATTTGGGATTGGATAGAGTTTGCGGTGCGCTGGATTCATGTAATTACAGGGATAGCTTGGATTGGGTCGTCATTCTATTTTATAGCTCTAGACTTAGGACTACGTCATGCGGCAGATTTACCAGCTGGGGTAAAGGGTGAAGAATGGCAGGTTCATGGAGGCGGATTTTACAATATTAGAAAATTTTTGGTAGCTCCACCGAATCTACCAGACCGCTTGGTATGGTTTAAGTGGGAAAGTTATTCGACTTGGATCTCTGGTTTTGTATTGCTTGCGATAGTTTACTACGGTGGAGCTGAACTAATGTTGATCGATACATCTGTACTAGATATTTCACCGGCATTCGCAATTTGCATATCTGTTGGTTCGTTAATCTTTGGTTGGCTTTTATACACCTGGATTTGTAAATTAAACGTTGGAAAAGATGATAACCAACTGATGCTAATGTTATTTTTGATGTTGGTTGGTTTTGCATGGCTTTATTGCAATATTTATAGTGGGCGGGCTGCTTTTTTACACATAGGAGCTTTAACTGCAACAATAATGTCTGCAAATGTATTCTTCGTAATTATTCCCAATCAAAAGATTGTTGTGGCAGATTTGATTAATGGGGAAAAGCCTGACCCAGTTTATGGGATCATAGCAAAGCAGAGGTCTACCCATAATAATTATCTAACATTGCCAGTGCTATTTATGATGATTTCCAATCATTATCCGCTGGCTTTTGGAGCAAAATATAATTGGGCTATAGGTGCCTTGGTATTTTTAATGGGAGTAACTATAAGGTATTACTTTAATCAAATTCATAGTCACAATAAGAAACCAATCTTGGCATGGGTCGCAACATTTCTGTTATTCCTTTCTATAATTCTTCTTTCTGTAATTAGGCCACCCAATGTAGCTATTGACTAGGTATCTTTAGACAATAGGCACTACGAGGCCCTTAAATTAGTGCAGTACGAAGAGCTAGCGGATACAATAATAAGCCGTTGCAGTATGTGTCATGCTCGAGAGCCACTTTGGGACAACATGGTAACCGCTCCCGGGAATCTTTTTTTGGAGACGCATAATGATATTGCCAGAAATGCAAAAGCAATTTACTTTAGTGCCGGCATAAGCAATTATATGCCTCCAAACAATATTTCCTACATGGAAGATAGTGAAAGAAATTTGATAATAGAATGGTTTCAGCAACATAATTAATGTAAGGGCAAAGTGATGTACTGTATTACAAAAATTATATGAGGTATTATTTTATAAAGTCTAATTTAGCCAAATTTTATTTGGTGCGTCAGGGGATACATAAATTTATGTGTACCGAAAATGTTCATGGAAAAGAATAATTTAATTCAATGTATAATTCGTTTTGATGAACTTTAAGGAATAATCATGGAAAAGCCCCAAATAGATTGCCTACAATATGCCAATTGGTCTACATCTATTTTTGAACAAATGCGTGAAGCAAAGCTTGATGCTGTTCATGCGACTATTGCGTACCATGAAAATTTTAGAGAAACAATTTGGAACGTAGAGGCATGGAACAAGCAGTTTTCTAACCATCCAGATTTAATTTTCCAAGGGTTTAGCGGAGAAGATGTTAGGCTTGCCCGTGAAACGAATAGAACTGCTATATTTTTAGGTTTCCAAAATCCCTCGCCAATAGAAGATGATATAGGTTTACTGGAAATTTGGCACAGACTAGGAATAAAATTTATGCAATTGTCCTATAACAACCAGTCACTGCTAGCTTCGGGTTGTTATGAAAATATTGATAGCGGTTTAACGCGCATGGGTCGTGAGGTTATAAACGAGATGAATGCTTTAGGGATAGTTGTCGACATGAGCCACTCTGGACAATATTCTACGCTGCAAGCTATCGAAGCTTCGCACCGTCCAATCGCAATTACTCACGCTAACCCATCGTTTTGGCATAAAGCTATTAGGAATAAGTCTAATGAAGTTTTAAAAGCGTTATCTGATACGGGAGGTATGCTTGGCTTTTCGCTTTATCCGCATCACTTGAAAAATGGTTCACTTTGCACACTGGAATCTTTCTGTAATATGATCTGTAGGACCGCTGAACTCATTGGTACAGATAATATTGGAATTGGGTCTGACTTGTGTCAGGATCAACCGGACTCAATCGTCGAGTGGATGCGTATTGGTCGATGGACAAAAAATATTGATTTTGGAGAAGGATCTGCCGATGACTCTGGTTTTCCAGATATGCCAAATTTTTACAGTGGAAATTTAGACTTTCCTAATATAGGTATTGGATTAAAATCAAATGGAATGAGTCAAATTGAAATTGATAAAATTATGGGAGGAAATTGGCTTAGGTTTTTTGACTCGAGTTTTTCAACATCTTGAATCGGTAATTTTTTTAGAATTGAGGCAAAGTTTATAATATGGAGCATTCAAAGAAAGCAGGGTATGAAGCACCTTTGAGAGCACCTGCTGAGGTCATGACGCTTGAGAGATTGGGTTGTTTTCATCAAACAAGATTGAGTTTTATGCGACAACTCCTCCGAAGATTTGTACAAGAAAAGTGGAGTTTTTCACGGCCTACCTGGAAAATTTCCAGTGGTGGTTTTGGCTATGCAATATACAAAGTGCAAACGTTGAAATCAGTATACTCGCTTGTGGCCTTTGCTACTGATTTGCCAGAGTCTGAGCGCTCTGACCGCGTTATTGCGACTGCTTGGGATGTTACTTTTGTATTGTATGATGGAATTCCTGACTCAAGTGAAATAAAAAGGTTGCATAAAAATGTTCCTCTTCAAGAAGCTGGCAGATTTAGCTCGCAAGAATTAGTTCTTGGAAGAGCTAATAAGTCTGTGCGGCTTTGGAATAAGGTTGTCGATCTACTTGCTCAAGGTCAGCAACCTAAGTTATCTGATATTGACGAAGTTGGTTACTTGATGCGGACGACTGCAGTCTATGGTTCCGGAAAATTTGGATTGAATGATAGAGTGTATATAGCAGACCGAAAGGAGCTCGCATCCCCTTTTCAAGCTGAGATGTTGGCTGTTTATTTAACACGATGTTTTGTGTTGGACCTTGTCGAATTTGTAGCACTTAAAAAAGGAGGTCAGGCAGCGTGCCGAATGGAATCTAGTTTAAAGAGGCGTTTTGGAATTGGAAACTCGACCGGTCTCGGAATGGCGCCGTTCCTTGTGAATCACCCAAATTTATTAAACAGTTGGATTAATGCCAGGGAAATTGCCATTTCAAGAGTTAGAAGCATTAGAAAGGTGACCTTTGAACAGCTTGAATTATTCTCATGGTTGTTGGCTAAAGCGCAAGAAAATGCGTTTCATTGGGTTTCAAAACATCCGATTCAAGTTCTGAAGCTTAATGATCTTCGTGATGATTTGCATAAGGCAAATGAATATTTCCAATCAGTAACTAAGGATAATTTATATGTATGGGACAATTTGTACCATTGGGCAGAGAAAAGTATTTCTATGGAAGGTCAGGAAGCTTTATTATCGCTTATTTTAGAACCATATTCAGAATTAGTCGATGAATTATCACATCAAATGTCAGTGGAAGAGAACAAATATTTTAGAATTGATGGATCGCTCGATTGTAGAACCATAAAAAAGTTGATTGAAGACTCTTTTTCTTGGGCACTGTGCTTTGATTATTCAGATCTCAAGGGGCAGGCCCGCTTTTGGTACGTTTCTGAGGAAAAGCTTGAGCCAAGGCTGGGAGAAAGATTTGAAGAAGAAGGGGCAGAGCTAGAGCAACCACTAGCTATTGGGAGGGATATAAAAGAGCTTTATGATGGCTTAGAAAGTAAGTTTTTAGATGATAAGATCGCGGATTTTCTTATAAAGAACCCGAAATTTAGGCGCCCTCTCCGACGAGTATTGGAAAATAAGGATCTTTTGTACGGTGAAATTAGAGATAACTTGATAGCTTCAACCATGAAACCAATAGATATGCTCAGATGCAAACTCTCTTTCTTTGGAGCTGACAAGTTTGATCCACGCTCTGATCGATGGTTAAGAATAATTATGTACCAAAATGCACAATTTCCAGAGGATTTACTTGAAAAATATGATGACTTCTGGCCATATGCAGGTTTGGAAAGTCACTAAAGTGTACTCCCTTGGCGAGATTGAAACTCAATGTAAAAAGGCTGCCAGAGGTGTAGGCTTGAGTTGGGGTCTTGCAGAGGAGGCCGGCATAGTTGCACGTCATCTTTCAGAATGCAGTTTGCCGGGTGCAGAGGCGGTACTTACGACCTTGAGAAATATCGATAACGCAGGTTACGGTTATCAATCGGGCGGAATTTTTTCAATCTCAACACTTCAGTCCCCAACAAATGGATTATTCCTGGGCATATTTTTTCTCGATAGATTATCTTATTTAGTCGGCGATCAAATTACTATCAATAAGACGATAGTTGGCCCACTAGCAGTGGTTGGTTTTTTGCTCCGATTAAGAAACGAAAAATACCGTTTCTCTGTGGAATGGCACAATTGTTTCATTCAATTAGACGAGAATAAGTTTTTGGTATCGGGAGAAAATGTAAACCCTGAGTTTACGACAACTATAAAAGTTAAGATTTTGAGAAGTAAGGTAAAGCCATTTAATTTAGATTTACCTAAAATACGATTCCCCATCGCAGATTGGGATGTTTTGACTGAAATGGCCAATAGGACCAATGTTCGTGCGAGCAACACCTCTCGATTACTTGGCGCAGGTGCTGGGAATAATGAAAATGAATAATTGGTTTCATAACAGACAAGAATTTTGAAAACATAAGAAATTTTTATAGACCGTTTGATATTGTAAGTGTAATTTATGGAACATAATTAGCATCATATATGGGTTTGGTTAAGATGAAAAAATTATATGGAACAGCAGCAGCGGCATTAGATGGGATTCTTTTTGACGGAATGCTGATAGCGGCGGGAGGATTTGGGTTATGTGGAATTCCAGAAAATTTGATCGAAGAAATTTCAAATGCAGATATAAAAGATTTGGTAGTGGCTTCGAACAATGCGGGAGTGGATGATTTTGGCCTAGGGAAGTTACTTGCCACTAGACAAGTGAAAAAAATGATTTCGTCATATGTAGGGGAGAATGCCGAGTTCATGAGACAATACTTATCTGGAGAACTTGAATTAGAATTCACCCCCCAAGGCACTCTAGCAGAAAGAATGAGAGCAGGTGGCGCTGGGATACCCGGGTTTTACACAAAAACTGGGGTAGGAACTATTGTGGCCGAAGGAAAAGAACATAAAATTTTCAACGAAGAGACCTATATTTTAGAAATGGCTATCGTCGCAGATATTTCATTGGTTAAAGCTTGGAAAGGAGATGAACAGGGCAATTTAGTTTATAGAAAGACGGCTCGCAATTTTAATCCCAATGCGGCCACGTGTGGGAAAATATGTGTTGCTGAGGTTGAAGAGTTAGTTCCCGTGGGAACCTTGGATTCTGATGAAATTCATACGCCAGGGATATTTGTAAATAGGATAATCAAGGGTAATCATGAAAAGAGAATAGAAAACTTGACGTTAAGCCAACCATGAGGAGAATTTGATGTGGGATCGAAATAAAATGGCCGAAGTAGCTGCGCAGGAGCTCAAGGACGGAATGTATGTGAATTTAGGAATTGGTATCCCGACCTTGGTATCCAATTTTATTCCACCAGGGATAGATGTTACACTTCAGTCTGAAAATGGGATGCTCGGTATGGGTCCGTTTCCGACAGAGAGAGAAGTTGACCCAGATCTTATAAACGACGGTAAGCAAACCGTAACCGAATTACCTCGAACAAGTTATTTTAGCAGTGCAGATAGTTTTTCTATGATCCGTGGAGGCCACATTGATATGGCGATTCTGGGTGCTATGGAAGTATCAGAGGCTGGAGATCTAGCCAATTGGATGATACCTGGAAAATTAGTAAAGGGCATGGGTGGCGCAATGGACTTAGTTGCGGGTGTTAAGCGGGTTGTAGTGATAATGGATCATTCAAATAAACATGGAGAAAGCAAACTGCTAAAGGAATGTAAGTTACCTCTTACTGGAAAATGCGTAGTGGACAGAGTTATAACGAATTTAGGAGTCTTTGACGTAGTAAAGAACGGTTTGGAAGTCAAGAAGATGGCGTTAGATGTCACAATTGAGGATATTGAAGCAGTAACAGAGGCAACGCTTATTTATTAGATGGTCAAGAAAACATCTTTCTAGTGCCTATACTAACTATCAGCATACCAAAACATGCGATAATTGTAAGACCTGCCATCAGAGCATATTGAGTCTCCAAACCAAAACCTATATCTATGAGCAATCCACTGGTTAATGGACCCAACGCAGTCGCAAAAACCATAAGTGACATTGCTAATGACCTAACTGAACCCAGATGCCGCGTCCCAAAATATTCAGGCCAAAAAGCCCCTGACACTGTCGCTCCTAATCCTTGCATTATACCAAGAAAGCCAAGGCATATTCCTGCTTGAAATAAAGTATTGGCGTATGAGGCTATAACAAAACCAATCGCCATCGGAAGTAGGTAGACCGGTAGTAACATTGATGTGCGATATTTATCTATGATTAAACTACCGACCATAAGGCCAATGATACTGGCAACCGTGTATATTGGAATCAAGGCCACAAAAAGTTCGAGGGGCCACTGCTTAATTTCTGTGTAATAAACTTGTTGAAAGAAAAATGTTGTACTAAAAATTGGTTGTACTAGGAGGGCAGGTAGAGCCAGCCAAAAAACCCAGTTCTTTAACACTTCCGACCTTTTCCAGTGCCGGTTAAGCATACCAGTTTGCTTTTGTTTTGTGCCATCACCAGACGACTGGGGGTTACGTTCGTTTGCCAATAATTTGGACATTGGAAGAGCCAAAAACAAAATAAGAAGAGTAACAACGCCCCAGCTCCCTCGCCAGCCAAGAATACTTGTCAAGAAAACAAATGTGTAAGGCAAAACTGCCTCAGAAAGTGATAATCCAAGAGATGCAATTCCCACGGTTCGTCCCCTATTTTTTGAGAACCATCTACCAGCAAAAACCATAGCGAGATGAGATAACATACCTTGTCCGCAAAATCGTAATCCAAAAATTATTAATGGCAGCAGCCAAACAGAATTAGCTACACACATTAGAAAAGCTGAAAATGCAAAAAATAGCATTACCGATAACGTTAAAGGGCGGGCTTTATAGTTATCTGCTAATCCACCTAATGCGAGCATTAAGCCGGCAGAAGATAGTGTGCCAGTCGCATATATCGCACCCCATATTGAGTGACTAATATTAAAATGGTTTCTGAACTCACTTGCAAAAAGTGATATGAAGAAGGTTTGTCCAAATCCTGTTGAAAACATAAGCAATGAACAAGCGAGCAGCCATTGTGAATTATGGATATAAAAGTTATTTTGCGTCATAAAGTTTTTGAGATTTCCAAATTTTAGTTTGCACGAATTATTTGTTTTTGAACAGACTAGACATTAGAGCCGCTTATTTTATTTTGCCACAGCTGAGGTTTGATTCGTCGGTAATGTCAAGAGAATCAACATAAAAACTCTTCCCAAATTGTTTATCGAGACTACTAGCGAATTCATTTCAAAGCCGCTTTTTATATCCAGAGCTTGGTATTAGCTTGTGTAAGAAAAGGATAAGTAGAAGAAAGCACTCAACATGTCTTTGATCAATATTTTCGGTAACGGAAGAGTTTGCCTTGTATGGCTTATCGTGAGTAATGTTAAATAATATTTCTGATATTATATGTTTTATACCAAGCCAGTTATTTTTTGCCATTCAATTTTCCAACTCTATCAAATTTTGGAGTCCTCTTTTCCATATTTGCGAGTACTGCCTCCATCTGGTTAGGACTTCCTATCAATTTGGTTTGCAGCATTGCTTCTAGTTTCAAAGTCTTTTGGCTTCTTTCTTTCCAAGCATTATTATAAAGAAATTTGGTATATTTAATTGCATCAGGCGATTTTGTGGACAGTGTTGCGGCTAGGTTTAAGGATGCGGAATAGGGGTTCTCAGAGCAGCAAGTTACGAGGCCTATATCTTTCGCTTCAGCGGCGCCTATTAATTCAGAGGTAAGCGTTAAAAGTAAGGCTTGGTCGTAATTTATTAATCTAGGAAGCTGCTGTGAGATTCCCATATCAGGAATCAACCCCCACTTAGTTTCCATGATGGATATTAAAGAATTTGGCGAAGCAATTCTTATATCGGCGCCTAAAGCTAGCTGTAGACCAGCGCCGAAAACGGGACCTTCCAAAACTGCTATTACTGGCACTGAAATTTCGTTCCAAATCATAGATGGCTTCTGTAATTTATTATATGGCTTTTTCTTTAGTGGCTCCATAATTGATTTTAAGAAGTTTTTATCGGTCGATAGTGTGCTAAAATTCATAACGTCTATACCGGAACTAAATGTGCCAGACGAACCCTTTATGATTATACAGCGAAGAGTTTTTTTCGATTTTAACGACTCACCGATATCGGCGATATTTTGAAGCATGTCCAAAGTTAGAGCATTTTTTTTATGCGGCCGATTTAACGTAACAGTTGCTATGTTATCATCTATTCGGAGTGTAACATTTTCTGACATCGTAAACCTAATTTCTATTAATTGGGCATTGAAGAAATATCGTGTCCAAATTAAGGTCTATCCCAACAATGAAAAAATTGTGGAGTATCCTATGTCTGACGAGGTCCTAAAACATAACATCAAAGGTTGTATAGTTGAAGTAATACTTAATCGCCCCAAACAATATAATGCTTTTAACAACAAATTGAGAAAAGATCTACTAGCACTTCTTGAACGGTTAGAAACTCTTTCAAATATACGAGTAGTAATTATTAAAGGATCAGGACCCGGGTTTACAGCCGGAGCAGACTTGAACGAAGGGTTTCCACCACCAATTTCAGAGCATTTAAAGGATGAATATAAACCAATTTTTGATAAAATTGTGTCGAGTCGTTTAATATACATAGCTAGTGTGCACGGATCTGCAGCAGGAATAGGGGCGGCTTTAGCGATGGCTTGTGATTTCCTTGTAATGACTGAGACGGCAAAAATTTCAATGATATTTAGTAATATTGCGTTGGTTCCCGATGGAGGTTCGACTTGGTTTCTATATCAGGCAATGGGTTATCGAAAGGCTTTGGAAGTCATAATTGAAGGCGGGCATTTAACGGCTGATGATTGTTTAAGGTATGGGTTGGCAAATAAAATATATTCCGATTCTAATTTTGACAGTGAAACATATAAGTGGGCCTTATCACTGTCGGAACGAGCTCCTTTAGCATCAGCTGCCGCCAAGAGGCTTTTACGGGGGTGTTTTAATGTAAATTACGACGAGGCATTCTCAGCTGAGTCACTTGAGCAAGACGTTGTTTCGGTTTCGAAAGATTTTTTTAGAGCTTCAGAGGCCTTTCTTAAAAAAGAAAAGCCTATATTTAAAGGTGAATAACAATATTTATGCCTTCTTTTAAAAAAAATGTTTCGCCCTGATTAAATATTAGAGGAAAATTGTTTTGATTATAGATGAGAAAGCCAAGCATGCAATATTAGGCATGCTATGGATGCTGAGTTCTGGTTTGTGCTTTGTAACGGTTATTGGCATAGTTAGATGGTTGGAGGGTTCTTTACCTGCGGTAGAAGCTTCATTTATAAGATACATTATAGGGTTGCTTTTTTTCGTACCATTTTTTTTAAAAAAGCCAAGTTTTGATTTAGATGGCGACATTCTCATTAAATACATTGTTCGTGCAATCTTTCACGCATTTGCAGTTGTCTTTTGGTTTTATGCCATGGCAAAGATTCCGATGGCTGAGGTAACGGCTATAGGGTATATGACTCCAGTTTTTGTAACTTTGGGAGGTGTTATTTTCTTCCGAGAAAGTATATCTTATTGGCGCATAGCTGCGATTACCGTCGCCTTTTTTGGCGTAATATTGATTTTGAGACCAGGCTTTGAAGTATTATCTTTAGGTCAGTTATCGCAAGTGTTAGCTACGATATGTTTTGCTGGTTCATACTTGCTAGTCAAAGATTTAACAAGAACTGAAAACTCATCTACAATTGTAGCAATGATGACTTTACTAGTAACCATAGCGCTAGCGCCAATTGCGCTATATGTATGGGAACGTCCATCCCTCGATGAATGCATCTCACTATTCTTTGTCGCAATTTTCGCAACTTTAGGACATTTTTTTATGACCAAAGCTTTTTCATTGGCACCGGTAATCATTATACAACCCGTAACGTTTTTACAATTAGTATGGGCAACTTTACTAGGGGTTTTCATTTTCAATGAAGGTTTGGATATTTTTGTGTTGTTTGGTGGAATAACAATAATAATTTCTGTAGTTTTCATTTCTTACCGTGAAACCGTCAGAAAAACCAAGTAGATGGGTCTTAAATATGTATTTATCGTACAAGTAAAGTCACATAACAATTTGTAAGATAATTATAAACATCGCTTGAAAATATCTAAGACCAAGAATTAAAATTGAGGAAATATGGTTATTGAAGACTCTTATAAAATTCCAAGATATGCTTAGAAACAATAGATGGGCTTTCTTCATGCATGAGATGACCAAGTTTTACTTCGATCCTTACCAAAGAGTTTCTTACCAGGGAGGCATAATCTTTGAGTGCTTTTGGAGATACCATTTTGTCATTCCCGCCAATTAAAAATAAGGATGCTTGTCTAAAATTGGTGAGATCTCGGTTTAGTAAGTCTAATTTCCATTGTGACATCATTGCAAGTGTTCCAGAAAGATGCTCGACATTTGAAAAAAGTCTATGATAGAAAGAGAGACTTTTCTCATCGATTTTGCTTCCTGTAATATCGTTTAACTTTTTTGTTTGATTAGTTGCACGGTTTATTTTAGCCATAAAGGGAGCTGATAGTGGATTTGTCGCTAATGCTTTGGCGGCAATAGGGTATAAGAATCCGCTCAAGCCTTCAAAGTAATTGTTGAGAACACCATTTATTGCAATGACTGATGTGTCACTTTTTTTTTTGTTAAGAGCCAATCTAAATCCCAGTGCCGCACCCGCTGAGTGCCCAACAATGACAACTGGATTTATTTTTTCTTTTCTCAACAGAGCCTCTAAGTCTTGGGCCATCATCTCAAGACTTGATCTGTTATGATTTTTAGTTTTTGTGAAGCCGTGACCGGGAAGATCAATTGCCACGATACGAAATGACCCAATTAACTTAGGTATCAGGAGTCTCCAACTATGAGTAGATGAACCCGTTCCGTGAATTAACAGCAACGTAGGTTTATTGACATCCCTGGAATCTTGAAAATGCCAGTCATAGGGACGCGAATACGAAAATCTACTTATATTGCTGTAAGGCCAATCAAGTTTATTGACGTCCCACTCCATGACTCTAAACCATTGTGGAGGAAATAGCAGAATACAATCGCTTAGCGTCTGCATATGGTAATGCAAGGTAATTTGCATTGAGGTTCTTGGATAAATCTTTTGCCGCAATTTGGGGTCTGGTAGAGGTGTCTATAACTAGCACGGGTATATTATCTGATTTAAATTTATTTCCCAAATTTGTTAGATCAAGCTGTGCTGTTGTTCGATTTGGCGAACCATCGAGAGCTATATTTCCTTTTCCATCTGTTAACAAAACTAGTGTGGGCGTCATTCCTCGTGATCGAGCTCGATCGACTAGCTTATAGCTTTCTAGTAATGCTCCAGCAAGCGGAGTTGCTCCTCCCCCTGGTAAACCGGTTAGCCGCCGTTTGGTTTGTACTAACGAGCGCGTCGGAGGTAGTTCCAGAACAGCCTTTTCCTGTCGAAACGATATTAGAGCTACATGATCTCGTTGAGCATAAGCTTCCGTAAGTAAAATTTCAATTGCACCCTTAGTTTCTCCCAGTCGACCAAGTGCAGCAGTTCCGGAAGCGTCCACAGCAAAGATTACAAGTCTGTCTGATTTTTCATCATATCTTTTTATTCTTATGTCTGCTGCTCTAACAAGGATTTTAAAATCTCTTGGGATAACCGTTTTTTTTCTAATAGTCTGCCACGGCGCTGCAGCTTTGATCGTTTCTATAATATCTATTCGATTATCGTTGCTTGACCTACCAGGTTTCGATGGCATTGGTCTTCCTCGTCTATTACTTTTCTTTTTTCGACCAACACCAGACCCAGTTTGAGTCTTGGACGTCGGCCTCTTTGTATCTTTAAGTAATTTTAACGCTTCGGGTGGAATATTTGATCTTAGGGTATCAAGTAGGAGCTCAAGCGGAACCATAGTTTCTAAAGTTTCAGAGTCATCATTTTTTGGGCCATCGGTAGAGGATGAAGCATTATTTTCTTGGTTGTCAGGCTGTTCTTCGACCGGGATAACGGTGGCTCTATGAGATAGTACTAAACCTGCTGCTTCTAAAACGTCTTTTTCATTAATTTTATCATTTCCATGAAAAGAGGCTAGAGCTCGAGCAGTATAGCAAGCCAATATTGGAGCTCTCAAAGAAGATATTCCCAGTTGTTTGGCCGCAACAGTAAGGCTATTTATTACATCATCCGTGATTGGAATAGAGGAAAGTTTCTTTTTGGCTGTCTTTATTCGTGCATCATCGAAGTTGATGTCCTTATTATACGAATAATGAATACCGTCGGTGGTCAAAGAAAAGGCAACTCTCTCCAAAAATGCACTGGCAATGGTTTCACCTTCAGGACTTTCATCTGAAGCTATAAAACAAAGATTCTGGCTATTATCTATTGTAGCAGCATACTTTCCTATTAACGTTGCGTCTAAAAGGTCGGCCATTGACAGTAGGATAACGGAGTCACTGGAGTTCAAAAAACCCCGTGTCCTCACAACTTTCCCAGTATTAACGGTACGTGCAAAATCTATACCGCCAAAAAGGGTTGCATCTGATACGGTGGGATAAATTTTCTGAAAATTTGATTCCATAAAAACTCTTTGCAAACATCCAAAAAGAGCCTCTCGGATTGGTCCTGCGCATCCTTTTATAACGGCCCCTCGCAGGTTCTTGGAGTCAATACTGAGTAATGATATTGCCTTCAAAGTTCGGGATAGAAGTTTGGCCCCAGAGGCATTATTTGTATGGTCTGCGTGAGTACCTACGCTCATTGTTCGAAAACTTCGTTAATTATTTTCATAACCCTGGTTGAAGAACCTGCCTCATCCAATGGATCTCTTCGTAATCTATGACGCAGGGCGCTTAAAGCTACTTTCTTTACATGATTATGTGTTGTTATAATTTCACCTTCGTAGGCTGCCATTGATCTTGCTGCTCTTAAGAGTGTCAGTTCACCTCTTAATCCATCGGCTCCTAAAGCGAGACATAATTTTGCGCAGTCTTCAAGTACCTGGCCTTCTAATTTGTTCTTTTTTACTAGTTCTCGTGCTAAAAGTATCTTTTTTCTAGTTTTACTGTCTTCTCTACGCCATTTTTTTATGAACTTGGCATAATCAGTTTCATAAGCGTCTCTTCGTTTTATGACCTCCACTCTCTCTGATATGTCTTGTGGCGAAGAAACTTCTACAGAGAGACCAAATCTATCAAGTAATTGTGGTCTGAGCTCACCTTCTTCCGGATTTCCAGAGCCAACAAGAACAAATTTTGCTTCATGTTTTATTGAAAGACCTTCCCGTTCAACAAGGTTTTCTCCAGAGGCCGCTGCATCCAGCAGTAGATCAACAATGTGATCCTCAAGCAGATTAACTTCATCTATGTAAAGAAAGCCTTTATTTGCTTTTGCGAGCAAACCCGGTTCAAAAACTTTTTTTCCCTCTACTAAAGCTGCTTCAAGATCTAGTGCGCCCACCACTCTGTCTTCTGAAGAACCAAGTGGTAAATCTATAACTGGCGTCTCTTTTTCAATAAACTTTGACGGTTTTTTGTTCCCACAATGAGGACAACTTTTTGAAAATTCGTTACAGTTATACGGGCATCCCTTCAAAATTTTAATTTTTGGAAGCAAGGATGCTAAGCCTCTAACAGCGGTTGATTTTCCAGTTCCTCTGTCACCAAATACAAGTACTCCACCAATTGAGGGATCTATTGCTGTGAGGATTATTGCTTGTTTCATTTCTTCCTGTCCGACTATTGCGGAGAATGGAAATGGAAATTTCATGTTACCTCATTATAATTAATTATTGCATTATCATTGGATTTTACCGACCAGTTACCAATTTGATTATAAATTTTGAATCTTGCATATAATTCTTCTCTGAACCAATCTCCTTTTCGCACCGACCTTATCGCTTCCGCATGTGGTCCATTTTCTCGAGCAAATTGATCCATTGCGTATTGATTTGGCCAAATAGAAAACGTAACTTGATGGAACCAAGGTATTTCCCCTAATCCAATTTTAAAAATAACATTTTTGTCTGACGCTATCATATTCTGTACATCGGGTACCTTTTTCCAAAATTGCATTAAAGTTTTTAATTTTATTGTAGCTCTGGTTAGGGCGACTACCTCACCTTGTTTATCATCAGGAATTTCTGTAAATGGAGTTTTACCACTCCACTTCCCTCTTACCGAGATAGGTTTTAGAAAAATAGTCCAATTTTGTTTCGATCGGTTCTTATAATTTTTAAATATGTTTGAATTAAGTATTCCCTCTTTTGCCTTATCCTTATCTGCCCAAACGGCTAAAATTGCATATACGCCCGTATTCGTTAGAGGGTTTACCTTGAATGTAAAACCGTGGTCTGATCCTGTTCCTAGGAGTTTATAGAAATTCAACCCAGACACTCTTGACAGGTAGTACCGTGCTAGGCCCATTTGAATGAAAGCCCAAAGACGAGAAGTTTGAGAATCAAATTTAAAGAAACTAATTGTTACCGGTTGAATTTTTTGTTCCTTTCGATTGAAAATTAGGATATGTCTAGTTTTACTGACACTTTTTTATTAAAAAAACATATTTAAGACATTGTCAAAAAAAATCGTTATGTTACCGTACTCATATGTTAGTTAAACTAGACACTTTGGATCACGATACCAAGAAAAATCCGATGAAACAACACGCTATTGTTATCGGAGCCGGGTTTGGTGGACTTGCAGCCGCTATGAGAATGGGTGCGAAGGGTTACAAAGTTACGGTAATAGATAAATTGGAAACCGTTGGTGGGAGGGGCTCGAGTTTAGAGAAAAACGGCCATCGTTTTGATTTAGGGCCTACTATAATCACAATGCCACAATTATTAGAAGATTTGTGGAAATACTGCGGAAGGTCATTTTCTGATTATGTTGATTTAAGACAGAAAAACCCGTTCTATACGATAGTATTCCCTGACGGAACGCGTTTTAATGCAAGTCAAAGTGAAGATGCGATGCGAAACGAGGTACATCGATTATCTCCAGGAGATTTAGAAGGTTATGATAGGTTTATGATCGACTCGCAAAAGCGTTATGATTTTGCTTTTTCCAGCACCAATAAGATAGGTAGGCTCCCAATGCAACGATTTTGGGATACACTCAAGGTTTTTCCTCGGTTTGCATTGATGAGAGCCGATAGGTCAGTATATGCGAACGCGGCAAAATATGTGAAAGATGAAAGGCTTAGAATGGCTTTAAGCTTTCATCCGCTTTTTGTAGGCGGAAATCCGTTTAAAGTTACTTCAATGTGGGGCCTGGTATGCCATCTCGAAAAAAAGTTTGTCGTTCATTACGCTATTGGAGGAGCTGCTTCAATTGCCAAGGCAATGGCAAAAGTTATTTTAGAGCAGGGAAATCAAATACGGTTAAATACGACAGTAGATAGTATATTGACCACATCTGGAAAGGTATCAGGTGTTCGTTTGTCTAATAGCCAGTCAATATCAGCAGATCTCGTGGTTTCCAATGCTGACTCTGGGTTTACATACAACGAGCTATTAAAAAAACAGAAAAAGAGACGTTGGACTGAAAAAAAAGTCAATCGGCAAAATTGGTCAATGGGACTTTTCGTATGGTACTTTGGAACAAAAGGCACCAGAAATTTATGGAAGGATGTTGATTTCCATACAGTTTTAAACGGCCCCCGGTATCGTGGTTTGGTTGAGGATATTTTTGTAAATGGCATTCTTTCGGAGGACATGAGTTTGTACTTACATAGGCCGAGTGTTGCGGATCCAACGGTTGCTCCAAAAGGTTGCGATACATTTTATGCTTTATCGCCGGTTCCACATTTGGGTTTTGATCATTCGATTGATTGGGAGAGGGAGGCCGAGCCCTACAGATTAAAGGTTCAGGCTCAGCTAGAAAAAAAATTACTGCCTGGGCTTGGAGAGAAGCTTTCTGTAAGCCATGTTATGACTCCGTTTGATTTTCGGGACAGGTATTTGAGCCCTTTTGGGAGTGGTTTCTCTATGGAGCCGTTAATGTTTCAGAGTGCTTGGTTTAGGCCTCACAACATATCAGAAGAAATTAAAGGTCTGTACTTAGTAGGTGCAGGAACACATCCCGGGCCAGGAGTACCGGGAGTATTAGCTTCTGCTGAAATAGTAGGGAAGCTTTTACCGGATTTGTACGAATCAAAAGATGATTTAGAGGACACACTTGTCAAAAAGATGGAGAAAGAAGATGAAAGAGTCTGATATTGCAGGTTGTTATGAGTCAATAAAAAAGGGTTCACATTCTTTTTATTCTGCGTCGAAGTTATTACCAAAAAACATTCGAGATCCGGCGGTGGTTCTTTACGCTTTTTGTAGACTGGCTGATGATACCGTAGACAAAAAAAATGCGCCTGAAAATTCAGTAGACTTATTGAGGGATCGACTCAGTGCGGCGTATGCAGGGAAACCAAGAAATGAGAGCGTCGATCGCGCGTTTGCTACTTTGATCAGCTCTTCGGAAATGCCGAGGGAATTACCAGAAGCTCTTCTAGAGGGGATGGAATGGGACATCGTAAATCTGCAATATGAAACCCTTTCAGATCTTCATTCATATTCTGCTCGAGTAGCATCGGCTGTTGGAGTAATGATGTGCGTTCTGATGAATGCGAGAGATAAAGACGTTTTAGCCAGGGCATGTGATCTTGGAGCCGCAATGCAATTGACTAATATTACACGCGATATTGGTGAAGATGCCCGTAATGGGCGTTTATATATTCCGTTGAGGTGGATGGCAGAGGAAAAGCTTGATGTTAATAAGTTTTTGACAAATCCTGAGCCGAGCAAAAATGTATCGAGGATAGCTAAAAGATTACTTGATGAAGCTGAGCGTCTCTATAGCCGGGCTGAGGCCGGCCTCTCAGAACTTCCTATATCTTGTAGACCAGGGATCTTTGCAGCAAGGCACATATACGAGCAAATTGGTAAGCACATAGCTGCTGCTGATTATGACTCAATAACTAGGCGAGCCTTCACAACTAAAATTGAAAAGATTGGATTTTTACTTTTATCTGTTGCCAACACGGCTGCCGTCTCACTTATGCCTCGGTCGGCAATCGTTCATGCCGAACCATTGAAGGAAATGAAGTTCCTCATTGACGCTGCTTCCGTTAATCGCAGGAAAAAGGGTTTGATTGACCGAAAAGCAGGCACTGTAATGAGTATATTAGAACAGATGGAAAGGCGAGATAGGCGTTATCAAGCGGTTCTTGAGTAGATAGCATAATGGCGGGGCACCTCTATTTATGGATTATTTAGTATTTTTGATTTATTTAGCAGCTTGTTGTTCAGCTGCAGCAACAGGAGCTTTGTTTCCTACTGGGGATTGGTATAAGAGTTTAAATAAGCCCAGGTGGACACCACCGGACTGGATATTTCCTGTTGCTTGGGTCTACTTTTATTTGGCTTTGGCCGTATCTGCGGCCAGGATATCAGATATTGACGGAAACAAATATGGACTGGCATTCTGGTCACTTCATATAGCTCTCAATACCCTTTGGACCCCTGTATTCTTCGGAGCGCGATACTTGAAGGCAGGAATGATAATCATTACAATGCTTTGGTTCGCCGCTGCAGCCACTATTTACTGCTGTCTAATACTTGATAGGTTTGCCGGCTTAATTATTCTGCCTTATATTGCGTGGGTAACTTTTGCAGCTGCATTGAATTTCTCTATAATGAAAAGAAATCAGCCTACGGGGTAACAAAATGGTTTTATCTGGTATTACGAGGAACTCTCAATGCGAGCATAGGTTTAAGAAGTGGATTTGCAAACCTGTTCAAGTCAAGAGCTTCGTGAACACCAATTAGTTCTTCTCCGTAGACCTTTGTCTTTATTGCTGATCTGGTGTAAAATGGAGCATCGAGCATATGCTTTATCTGTCGGGGTTTATACCCTGAGTCGGCACGAGTTTTTCTTTTTACTGCCCAGAGAGATCGAGGTAGATATGTTTCAGGAGGGGCTGTGACTTCTTCAACGCTACCATCGTTATTAAATTTTAAGGCGATGCTAAGTGGGTCTCCACCCCTTATCGTAGCATCATAAAATGCGATTGAGCCATCAACTTTTGGGAATCGTGCCCAAGTCCAATATGTAAAATCCTGTTCCAAAGCACGTGTTCCGAAATTACCATCAAAATATCCGTGACCTTTCCAGCTCCATCCTTTTTTATTGATATTTACCTCAATTTCTGCACTTGGTGCAAAAGGTCGCCAAACGTGTGCCCCATCATTTGTTAAACATACTTCTAAATCATAAATAATTGTAGGTTTTATAGTGATCGTACCTTCTACTCTATCAAAATGAGGGGTTGAAATTTCATTAACTCTTATAACCAATTTTTCGTTTTCCCAATTAAATGAGCTTGGCCCAACTTTTAGACTATCCTTTGTTTGAATTAATTGTTTCTGTCCTCTTTCTGTCATAGTCCATCGCCAACCTTTGCCATATAGCGCAAGATTTATACAACAGTGATCGTGGGGATTTTTTCTTCCTGCCCAAGCGTACCATGGTGAAAAAACTGATCCAATAAATCCAATAATTGAGATAGCACTTTTCCCATCGTTAGAAATGCCGTCTATGTACCACCATGCGTAACCATTAGACGGTACTTCTAAATTGAAGTTAGGTCTTTTACTATCGCTTCGGCCGCGTGCCGTCCTGATTGCATTGCCATTGGTACTCCGGGCCCCGGATGAACTCCGCCGCCTACCAGATAGAGGCCTTCTACTTTTGTACGAGCCAATGGTCGGGTAAATGTCGTCATGAATTTCTTTGGGTTCAGCCCGTATAAGGATCCGTTGGAGGCCGGAAACAGTTGATTGAATTGACGTGGGGTCGTCAGAGCTCCCGGTCCCGGGATTCGGTTGAATTTTAATCCCATTTTTTCTAGTCTTCCGAAGGTTGTTTCTCGACATAATTCATATTCCTTTTTGTTCAGGGCAGTTTCGGTATTCAAAGGTGGGGCATTCATAATTATTTCAAATTTTTCTTCAGTGTCACTTGCTTCGATTTGACCTCGATTTTGGGCGCAAACATAGAGGGTTGGATCTACGGGCATCAAATTTTTGGAAATTTGATCAAATTCAGAGTTGTATTCTCTATTGAAGAAAACATTGTGATGTATGAGTTTTTTGTTTGAGGTTTTTGCAGAAAAAGTCCAAACGTATGCCGATAATGATCTGTTCTTGACACTATGGGACGGTACTACCTTAGTTACCTGCTCTCCAAGCATACCGTCATGTAAGGCTTTGGGGTCGCCATTAAAGATTACAGTTTTTGAATAAAATTCTTGGTCATTGGCTAGTCTAACGCCAATAGCGTGATTATTTTTAATAAGAATTCTCGATGCTGTTGTATTGAAAACAAAGGTTGCCCCACGTTTTTCTGCTAATTGTTTCAGCGTCTTAGCTAAGTTATGCATTCCTCCACCTATACGCCAAACACCTAACGCCTCAGCTTGCCAAATAAGTGACAAAATTGCCGGTGAGTCAAATGGTGATCCACCTACATAAGTTGAGTATCGCGAGAATAATTGCTGTAGTCGAGGGTCTGTAAACTTTTGCTGGGTTAATTTATTTAGTGTTTGTCCAGGTCGTAGTGCGATGCCTATTTTATGAAGACTCTTTAAGGTTCTGATACTACTAGCAACAATCGAAGGCTTTGAGTTTCTCAAAATTGGTTCATCAAAGGTTGAAAATAAATTTCTTGTGAGTGAGTTAAAATTTCTAAATTCATCAGCAGCACGATTTCCTGCGAAGTTCGAAATCTCATTACAAGTTTTTTCAATGTTACTGTACAAATCAAGGGTGGACCCATCATGCCAAAAATGCCTTGCTAGAATTGGCTCTTGCGATATACATAAATGATCTTCCATTTTTTCTTCTACGTCATGAAAAAGTTCATCGAAAAGGTGTTTAAGAGTGAACACGGTTGGACCTGCATCGACCAAGCCTGCTGCACTCTGCACAGCTCGCATTTTCCCTCCTGGGTAACCATGAGAATCAAAGACGGTAACTTCGTAGCCTTTATGTGAAAGAAGTAAAGCTGCTGATAACCCCCCGATACCAGCTCCTATTATAGCAATTTTCTCTTTTTTCATTCGAACCATCTATTTAAATAATGCTACTATTGACACATTGGCAATAAGTGTCCAATATTATTTACACTAAAAAAAAATTATGGAATTAGCCAGAAAGAAAAAATGAAAACTGCTGATCGCATTGAGAAGACCCTAGCTGATGTGTTAAAACGAGCTAGGTTAGATCCGGCACCCCCAAAACTGGCGGCGGCACTTAATTACTCTGTGTTTCCGGGCGGAGCGCGCGTTCGGCCGCAATTATCAATGGCAGTTTCGCTCGCTTGTGGGGATGACAACCCTGTTTTGAGCAATGCTGCTGCGGCCGCCATTGAGTTAATTCATTGCGCTAGCCTGATACATGATGACCTTCCGTGTTTTGATGATGCTAATCTAAGAAGAGGTAAACCCTCCGTCCATAAGGCCTTTGATGAACCAGTTGCTGTTTTGGCGGGAGATTCACTGATAATGATGGCCTTCGAGCTTCTTGGTAGGTCTTCAACGAAGACGCCCTTGAGGCTTCCAGGATTAATCTCCGTTTTAGGAAAATCGGGTGGTATGCCTTTTGGCATATGCTCAGGACAGGGTTGGGAAAGTGAACCAAAGATAAACTTAAGTGCATATCATCAGCTTAAAACAGGATCTTTGTTTGTGGCAGCTACTCAAATGGGAGCAATTGCGGCTGGAGAAGATCCAGGACAATGGGAGGAGTTGGGCTCAAGAATCGGTGAAGCATTTCAAGTTGCTGATGATGTAAGAGATGCATTAGAGGTTCCTGAAGAAATAGGGAAGCCGACAGGTCAAGATATTGCAAAGAATCGACCAAATGCTGTTGCTGAATTAGGCTTAGACGGTGCAATAGAAAAACTTGATGACATATTGAGTGGAGCTATTGCGTCAGTGCCTTCTTGTCCTGGCGAGGCCACGCTTTGCGAAATAGTTAGAAAGCAAGCAGCTCTGTTGACGCCGATTAATTATAAGAAACAAAAGATTTAGCCTTAAGATGAAGAAAAGTGTGGATTGGCGTTTTGTGCAACCATCCGATTTATTGGAAATTCGTTGAGAGCCCCTTGTTCAAAATTATAAAACTCTACTGTTCTAATTTGAGAAATAAACTGGTTTCGAACCCAAAATTTCAAGCTTGGGCAAGTGGGGTGCCATTATTTAAAGGATTTGTGCGTAGTGATGGTGAAAAAATTTATGATTTAATGGCAGGCTTTGTTTATACTCAAACGTTGCTTGCTTTGGTCGAACTTAATATTTTTTCTTTTCTAAAATCAGGACCATTGGAAATATTACAGTTATCCGAGAAGGTCAAAATACCCGCTGATCGACTTCTAATTTTGTGCCGATCAGCCGTAGCAATTGGTGTTCTAGAGCAGGTGGACTCTAAAAGTTTTATGCTATCTCGGCTTGGAGCTGCAATAACAGGAGTAACTGGACTTTCCGAGATGATTCGCCATAACCGTTTGTTTTATCAAGACCTAACTGACCCAGTACTTCTGTTGAGAGGTGATTTGAATACCAACATGAGCAAGTTTTGGCCTTATGTTTTAAGCACTGAAAAAGCCAACATAGATCCTCTGACTGCTGAAATATATTCAGATTTGATGCTAACATCTCAAAAAGTAGTAGCTCAGGAAACACTTAGAATTGTCTCTTTCTCCAATACGGTAAAATTACTGGATGTCGGCGGTGGAACTGGTGCATTTTTGCGGGAGGTAGGTAAAGTATATCCTAAAACAATGTTCTGTCTTTTTGATCTTCCTGATGTTGTCAAAGCCGCTGGTAAACGACAACAAAACACACAGGAAGCAATAGAAATTCGTTACATAGGTGGAAACTTCATAAATGATGATCTTCCAAAAGGCCACGATACAATTACCTTAATCAGGGTTTTGTACGATCACAACGATGATATTGTTATAAAATTACTTAGAAAGGTTTATGAAGCTTTGCCGAAGGGGGGCCGTATAATAGTATCCGAGCCAATGTCTGGTGGCAAAACCCCGACAAGGTCCGGCGATTCATATTTTGGTTTCTATACAATGGCAATGACTACAGGTCGGCCACGATCTGCCAAGGACCATAAAAATTTTTTATTGGAAGCCGGGTTTTCAAATATAAAAAAGCTGAAAGGCCCTCAAGAATTTATAACTCAGGTAATAACGGCTTATAAAAGAAACTAATTTTTTTCTTGGAATGTGTCTAATTTTATTGACAACTAAAAGTGTCAGGTTAAAATGACATTAAATTGAGTGATAGGTGAATCGTTACAATTTGTCGCAGGGATAAAAGGGGGGCTTAAAAAGAAAAATGGAAACGAGAGCCGTAGTCATTGATGGTCCTAAGAGAATTTCAGTCGAGCCATTGAAGATAAAGAATCCAGAGCCTGATGAAGTGGTAGTGGATATAAAGTATTCTGGGATATCATCTGGCACTGAAAAATTGTTTTGGTCGGGTGAAATGCCCCATTTCCCAGGCATGGGGTATCCGTTAGTTCCCGGCTATGAGTCCGTTGGAGAAATTATGAGTGCTCGCACCGAAACGGGGTTCGCTGTTGGAGATTATGTCTTCGTACCCGGCGCAAATTGCTATGGAGAAGTGAAAGGCCTCTTTGGCGGCACAGCAAAGACTTTGGTTACATCTGCGAAACGAGTAATTAAAATAGATCCAGCAATGAAGAAAGAAGGGGTTCTTTTTGCTTTAGCAGCGACAGCCCGGCATTCGATCGCAGGTCTCGGAAACAAATTGCCTGACCTAATAGTGGGAAATGGTGTGCTAGGGAGACTACTGTATCGCCTTACCATTGCCGCTGGTGGAATTCCGCCAACTGTCTGGGAAGTAAATGATAATAGAATGGAAAGTTCTGATAATTACCCAGTTATGCGTCCAGAAAACGATGTCAGGAAAGATTATAAGGCGATCTACGATGTAAGTGGAGATAAGTCAGTTTTTGACAGTTTAGTAGGTAGGCTTGAGAAGGGAGGAGAAATTGTTTTAGCAGGTTTCTATCCTGGTAATATAAGTTTTTCTTTTCCCTCAGCCTTTATTAAGGAAGCTCGGTTCAGGATCTCGTCAGAATTCAATTCAGAGGATGTAAATGTTACTCGAGCTCTAATTGAGTCTGGAGACTTATCCTTAGCCGGTTTGATTACTGATGTTGAACAAACAAAGAATGTAGAAAGAGCATACAATAAAGCTTTTACTAACCCGAAGTGTCTGAAAATGATATTAGATTGGAGAGAAGCAGCATGAGTCTAGACGTTCCAAATTTAAAGGTTGACGGACTTGGTAGTCACCATGATCGGTTAAGAGCTGAAGCCAATGAGCCAATGGACGAAGTCCCAATTCAAGAAGCAAAAAAGAAAACGCAAATCATTGCCATTTATGGTAAAGGCGGTATCGGGAAGTCCTTCACTCTGGCAAATCTCAGTTGCATGATGGCAGAGCTTGGAAAGCGTGTGCTTTTGATTGGATGTGACCCCAAATCTGATACGACATCATTATTATTTGGCGGCAAAGCGTGTCCAACTATTATTGAAACCTCTACCAAAAAGAAATTGGCTGGAGAAGAGGTGAAGATTGGGGACGTTTGTTTCAAAAGAAATGGGGTTTTTGCCATGGAGCTTGGCGGACCTGAGGTTGGGAGAGGCTGTGGTGGACGTGGAATTATACATGGATTCGAACTTTTGGAAAAACTTGGGTTCCACGATTGGGACTTTGACTATGTGTTGCTCGATTTTCTAGGAGACGTTGTATGTGGTGGGTTTGGATTGCCAATTGCTCGTGATATGGCTCAAAAAGTAATTCTGGTGGCATCTAATGATCTGCAGTCACTTTATGTCGCTAATAATGTATGCTCGGCAGTTGAATATTTTCGCAAACTTGGGGGTAACGTGGGTGTCGCAGGTTTAGTAATTAATAAGGATGATGGAACCGGTGAGGCTTCAGCATTTGCTGAAACGGTAGGCATACCGGTCTTGGCTGCAATACCGCAGGATGAAGATCTTCGTCGTAAGTCTGCAAATTATCAAATTGTTGGATCTGCGCAGTCACAATGGGGAGATTTATT
>MDTA01131035.1_pt1 | contig 28343 bp, 26 predicted proteins | sample 811151 | NCBI WGS metagenome assembly MDTA01 (sample SAMN05326648, study PRJNA326480) | marine metagenome | isolation source: seawater | place: Indian Ocean: South | collected 2010 | reverse complement strand
TAACTTATTTTCCATGGCAAAGCTATCTAATTCATTGAAAAATGCTACTCTCATGGCTAAATATGTGTTGGAAAATAACTTAACTGCCTCAGCCTCTCTTGAGCTCATATAAATAATCTTTGTAGATTTTTTTAGAGACAAGTTTTTGAGCATCTCAGCAAAGCTTACTGCGGCTGGTGAATTATCTCCCATGATAATTCTTGACGGATATAGGTTATCATAGAGCGCATTTCCTTCTCTGAGAAATTCTGGTGAAAATATAATTCTGTCAGTTTTGAATTTTTCTTTTAAGTAATCTGTATAGCCTATAGGTATTGTTGATTTAATAATAATAGATCCATTTTTTGAGAAGGTTAGTATTTTCTCAATAGTTGATTTTACTGATTCGGTGTCAAACTTATTAGTTTTTTCATTATAATTTGTTGGAGTAGCTATTATAAAATAATCCGCATCAGTCAATGCCTCCTTAGGATCTAATGTTGCAGAAACATTTAATTTATTTTTCGCAAGGTGTTTCTCAATTAATTCATCTCTTACAGTAGATAACCCGTCATTTATTTTTTTTACTTTATCTTTATCAATCTCTAATATTTTTACATGATTATTACCTTTAGCTAAAAGGACACTTAGTGACATGCCTACATACCCTGAACCAATAATTGTAATTAACTGTTTACTCATCTACTCTTCCATAGAGGTCTGAGATCCTCTCTATATCAGATTCCTTAAGGATCTCTCCAAGCTGAACTTCAATAATAACCATATTTTCAGAGGATGTATTCTTAACACTATGTAACGATTTTTTTGGTATTTTTATATATTCGCCTGTGTTGAGAGCATTAATCTTGCCATCAACTTCAACCTCACCACTTCCCTTTACAACAATCCAGTGCTCTTCTCTATGTTGATGTTTTTGCATGCTTAATTGGCTCGTTGGGTTTATTGATAAGATTTTTACTTTATAAGATTTATTATCAATAATTAAATTATGAAACCCCCACGGACTTGAGATATCATTTGAATTAATTGTGCCCTTTTCGGAATTAAGTATTTTTGAAAAATTATTATAAAAATTGCTTGTTAAGCTTGAACTACTTTCAATTTTTAAGTCTCCACCTACACTAAACTCAAAGTCAACATTGCTATTATTTTTAAAGAGTTCTAATTCTGGGATATTTTTTTTATTTCTATCTCCACCATTTGCAAAAATTACTTTTTGAGATTTTTTCAAACAAGCATTAATTGCTTCATATGCAGAATCGTCTGAATCATCAAAAGAAATAACTTCGTCAACATATGAAATTGATTTTAAAACCTCCGATCTCTGTTTCCATGGCATAAAAATATAATTCTTTTTTCGCAATAACCAATCATCTGAATTTAATCCTATTACCAGATAAGAAGATATTTCTTTTGCTGATTTTATATATTCGATATGTCCTTGATGAATTGGATCAAAGCCTCCAGTAATGAGGCATAAATTATCTTTCATAATATTCTATGTACCAATCTACAAACTTTTTAACACCTTCCTCTATTGAGGTAGTTGGAACAAATCCTAATGATTTACCAGCTTTATCTATATTTGCAAATGTTTTTTTTACATCGCCAGGCTGCATTGGTAAATATTCTTTTATGGCTTTTTTTCCTACTGATGCTTCAATAGCATTTATAAAATTTTCAAGAGTTACAGGTTGATTATTACCCAAATTAAAAATTCTGTATGGTGCAGATGATATGCTTGGTTTTAATTTAACATTGTCACTTTCGGTAACTTTGGAAGAATTTAAAATAGCTCCTTTTACTCCGCTAACAATATCATCAATATATGTAAAATCTCTTATCATTTTTCCATCATTAAAAACTTGAATAGGCTCTTCATCAAGAATAGCTTTTGTAAATAAAAAAAGTGCCATATCAGGTCTTCCCCAAGGCCCATAAACTGTAAAAAACCTTAAGCCTGTTGTTGGAAGGTCAAATAAATGAGAATAAGTATGCGCCATTAACTCGTTAGACCTCTTTGATGCTGCATATAGTGATACTGGGTGATCTACTGAGTGATCCTCACTAAAAGGCACTTCAGAATTCATTCCATATACAGAACTGCTTGAGGCATAAACTAAATTTGGAATTTTATTATGCCTGCATGCTTCAAGAATATTTGTAAATCCTATGATATTTGATTCAATGTACTTTTCAGGATTTGTAAGCGAATACCTGACACCTGCTTGTGCTGCTAGATTAACTACAACATCAAAATCATTTTTCTTAAATAAGGATTCTAAACTCTTGTTATCAACGAGATCTATTTCAAACATAGAGAATTTCTTATTATCGATGTTATTAATTCTTGCTCTTTTTAAATTGACATCGTAGTAACTGTTGAAGTTATCAAGACCAATTATTTCATGACCATCCTTTAATAATGATTGAACTAGATGATAGCCAATAAAGCCAGCTGCTCCTGTTACTAATATTTTCATTTGGTATAAATTGTTTAAGTTAAATATATAGAATTATAACATCAGATACGCTTATTTAATTATCTACAAAAGAGCTCAATGCATCTGCGTATGCTTCTATAACTATTTTTTCATCAAATTTATTTTCAACTATATTTCTTGCGGTTTTACCCATTCTTATAATGTCTTCGTTGGATGAATTGAGCATTCTGAGCATTGCTAGCTCAAGAGATTTACTATTTCTAGCCTCACAAATAAAACCATTAACGTTGTCCTGAATAATATTTCTGCATCCAGGTACATCGGTTGTAATTGAAGGCAATCCTGTTGCACCGGCTTCTAATAATGATCTTGGCATACCTTCTCTGTAAGATGGCAAAACTACACAATTAACATCTTTCATAATCTTTTCAATTTCATCATTTGGCTCTATCCATATAACACCAGGAATATTTTGCCAATTCTTAATTTGATTATCATTTATTGCAGAGATGTTATTGGCATTCTTAAAGCCGCATATCCATAACTGGCATTGAATTTTGTGTTTGTTAATATTTTCTATTGCATGTATTAATTCATAAATGCCCTTATCAGCTAAAATTCTTCCAACAAACAAAAATCGAAATGTGTTGTATTCTTTTGAATGAAAATCAGGTTTAAATTTATTTATGTCAACTCCTGATCCTGGAAGAAGGAAAAGTTTCTTTCTTGGAATTAGTTTTTTGTTAACAAGAAGATCAAAATCTTCTTTATTTTGACAATATACCCTTTTAGCTATTGGCTGACTTAATTTATACAAAATTTTAACTATGAATGATAAAAGTCCTTTTTTGATAAATGCAGTGCCTAAACCAGAAATATTATTGACAGCTGGAGTATTGGAAAGAAAAGAAGCCCAAGTTCCATAAATATTATTTTTTACTGTAAAGTGGAATGCGACAACTGGTTTTAATTTAGTATAAATATTAAAAAGTCTGAAGATTATAGTTAAATCCCTGAATGGATTATGTCCTTGATTATTCATCTTTAAATCAAGCCAATTGCAACCAAGATCTTTAAGTTTTTCTGTATGTTCGTCCTTGGGTGCTATACAAAAAACTTCATAGCCATCTTTTATGAACCTACTTATGGTCGATTTTCGAAAATTATATAAATACCATGAGGTATTTGCAGATAGGGTGACTACTTTTTCTTTAATTACCATAAAAACAAAATATTTTGGTATGGCACCCAGAAATTTGCATGAGTTGCGTAATTTAACCATACAAATAAAACAAGACCATAGTAACTAATTATTGAAATTATTATCCACCTATGAATAGCTCTTCTTCTGCCAAATATATCAGGCAAATATGAAAAAACGACGAGTTGAAGAGGAATCATATATAAAGCAATTCTATCAATTGCGCTTGAAAGAGGTGTCAGAAATAAAATAATAACTAGGAAAATAGAAATTAATGAAAACCATCTCCATAATGGTTTTTCAACGGGTGGGATGTTAAATTTTTTGTAAAAAAGTAGAAATAAGAATGCAGGAACCACATTCATAAGAAGTCTTATCATTGCTCCATCGGATTGAGAAGCCACATCATCTAAATTAGTATAATTTCCATATAAAATCGATATAGTATCTGCTAAAAAAATGAAATAAAAAAATATTGCAATAACTCCCATCCAAAAAAATCCTATTAATCTATTCTTTGTTGAGGCAAGAATTGCTATAGGTATTAACAATATTGCAGACTTATGCATCGTTGCAGCAAAGAATATTAACAAAATAAAGGCAATTTTTTTATTTCTTCCTAAGCAAACTAGGCCAATCATTGCAATACCAATAGCCACTGCTTGACGAGAATAGCCCATTGAAACAACAATTATTAAATATGGAATTGCTACTGTTAATGCTAAAAGTGGTCTAGGTAAATTTCTACAAAATAAAGCTAATCCAAAAGAGAAAATAGCACCACATATTATGTTTACACCATAAATTCCTAAACCTAAAACACTTGATAGGTAATTTATAAATTGATAGCCTGGGTCTCTGCTAAAGTGAATCTGACTCAAACTATTTATACTAGATTCTCCGCTAAATATCCTTAGATAATTATCCCAATCTCCACCCACTTCGTAACGAAGACCAATTAAAATTGTCAATGAAAAAATACATAACCACCATAACTTACCAATATTTAAGAATTGATAATTTGTTAATAGACTTGGGGTTCTCGCTTGCCCTGATATTGCCAAAATTGCAGAAAAAATAAAAAAAAGCCAATAAACTATCATTATTTAAGAGTTATGCTCAAGCCAAGATTGAAACATAAGAATACTCCATATTTTTGCTGTATAGTCAGCATTACCGCTTATATGTGATTCCCATATTTTCCTTACACTTTTATGATTTAAGAAACCTTGGTTAATAATTTTATTTTCTTCAATCAAGTCTTCAGCCCATTCTTTTAATGGTCCTCTTAGCCATTCTCCAATAGGAATAGCGAAACCAGATTTAGGCCTATCAATTAAATCAGATGGTACATATTTATATAATATTTGACGTAAGGCCCATTTGCCTTTGTTATTCCTAATCTTCATCTTCAATGGCATTCTCCATGCATATTCTACAACTCTGTGATCAAGGAATGGTATTCTTGTTTCTAGACTGTTAGACATGGCAGCTCTATCGACCTTGCATAAAATATCATCAGGTAAATAAGTTAGCGAATCTTTAAACATCATATCTAAGCTTTTATTATTAAAAAAATTGTCTTGGAAAATGTCAATATGTTTAATTGCTATATTTCCATCATTTTCATCTTCATCTAAAACAATCTCTGACGTGTCATTCCATTCTGAAATTAAGCTCATGTATAAATCGTCAATGCTATAGGAATTTTTTAGACCTTTGCTTAATTTTTCAACTTTATTACTTAAATTTTTTGCATGTTTTTTAGCTGGTAATAAGTTGTTAAAATTTGATTCAAACATGCTTAAGCCTGATGCGGGTATAGATTCTAGAGCTCGGCCTAAAAAACTTCTCATTTTGAAAGGCATCCAAGAAACCTTATTCCATAATCTTGGTGCCCAAAAATATCTATTATAACCTCCAAATAATTCATCTCCTGCATCGCCAGATAATGCCACTTTAACTTTTGTTGATGCTGCCTTACAAACCATATATGTGGGTATTTGAGATGAATCAGCAAAAGGTTCATCATAAATATGTGGTAATAGTGGAATTATATCCCTCGCTTCGGAGTTGGAAACAAACAATTCACTATGATCAGTACGGAGATGTGTTGCAACTTCTCTAGCATAAGATGATTCATCAAAACTGGATTCTGAAAAACCAACAGTAAAGGTTTTAACTGGCATTGAAGAATTCTTTTGCATGAGAGCAGTAATTATTGAAGAGTCAATGCCTCCACTTAAAAAGGCTCCTAATGGCACGTCGGCTATTGACTGAATATCAACAGCTTCCTGTAAATGGAATTCCAGTTCATTTAAATATTCTTTATCATCAAAAGTACTATTTTTTTCATTATTATTTTTTATTGAATCTATTAAGCTCCAGTAAGGCTTAATATTATCTTTCAAGGGCACTAATTGATTAATGTCTTCGATGCTTATTGAAAGGATATGGCCAGGTTCAAGTTTATAAATATTTTTATAGATACTATCAGGACATGGTATATACATATACTTGAAGTATTTTTTTAATGCATCGCGATTAACTTGATTATCAAAATTTGGGAACTTTTTTATAGCTTTTAACTCGGATGCAAAAACAAAAGAATTTCCAACATACCCATAATAAAGAGGTTTTTCACCGATTCTATCCCTGGCAAGCTTCATCATTCTTTGATCTTTATCAAAAAAACATATTGAAAACATTCCAACTAATTTAGAAATTGTATGCTCAAATCCCCATATTTCTATAGAGGTTAATAATGTTTCGGTATCGGAACTACCATTCCAAAGTAACTTGATATTCTTTGAATTTGCATAATCTTTAATTTCTTTTCTTAAATCAAGATGATTATAAATTTCTCCATTAAAAACTATTATGAATTTTTCATTAGATGCAACCATAGGCTGATTACCAGCACTAGATAAGTCTAAAATAGAAAGTCTTTTATGACCAAAAGCAATTTGAGATTCTATGTCATACCAAAAACCAGTATGATCTGGACCCCTATGATTAAGAGTAGCTGTCATATTTTCTATAATTGACTGCATACTATTTTTATTTAAATGATTGTTTGAGATAAAGCCAGTTATGCCACACATATTACTTATTTTATTTTTAGCACTTTCTTTGCAGCCCTAATTACTGACTCTGAATATATTTCATGATTTTGCCATTTTTTAATACAGTTATTTCTCATATCTAAATATAAATTTGTATTATTTAATAAATCACGAACTGATGAGATAGCAGAATCATTATCAAATATCAATATGGAATTCATTCCGTTAACACAATAATTTTTTATTTCTCCCACTGGAGTTACTATTGGTATAACACCTAATTGCATTGCTTCAACAACTGACATCGCCATTCCTTCCAATTTGCTTGTTTGAAGATAGAAAGATGTTTCTTCTGTAAGGTTTATAATTGAATCTAAGTCTTTAGGTCCCAAAAACTTTACATGATTTTTTAAACCAAGTTTATCAACTTGTTTCATTAAAGACGATAATTCACCTCCATCGGGACCAATTAAAGTATAAGTTGCATTTTGAAAATGATATTTAATTGATGAAAATATATCTAAAGCTCTGTGAATACATTTTTGTTCATGTAGACGGCCCCAAAAAATAAAATTCGGCATTGGATGAGCAATATGTTTCTTTGCCTTTAATCTTCTTGCAATAAAGGATATCACATCAGATTTTTTGTGCGTATATGCAGGCGCTCTAGAATTTAATGTATCTTTTGAATCAGCCCAAACGCTATCAGATATAAATAATGCAATTTTAGTAAAAAACATATCAGCCAAATGATAATGGTGGGGGTAATGAAGAAATAATACAATTTTAGTCTTTGGTCTAGTTAACTTTAATAGAATTGCAACAATACATGACCTCCATAATGAGACAATAACTAAATCTGGTTTTTTTTTATAAAGTTCAAAAGTGCTCAATAAGATTCTTTTTAAACTCAAGGAGCTCAAAAAATTTCTTTTACTAACTTGTTTTTTAAAAATATAAAAAATTTCAAATTCAATATCAGCATTTGAAACATTACTCATTGTATGTGCGGCAGACTCTACGCCACCTATGCCATCAAAAGGTATAAGGTGTATGACTTTTTTCACAAGAATATTATATATTTTTCAGATATGCAGTTGCTCTCATATCTGAACATATATCTTTATATTTATTATAGATTTCATCTTTATAATTACTGTTGTACAAGAGAAAGTCATTTTGTAAAACTTTTTGAAAATTAGCAGCCAGCATCATTGAATCAATTTTATCCCACTCTATATGATCGTCTTCCCAAACATGGATATCTCCTTCATTGGCGTACCTTGGATTGAATATCCTTTTAAACTTACCAATATAATTTGTTAATTGAAAAAACTTTTTTATATTAATCTTGCTAACACTTCTTTGAAATTCTTGATACTCTGGTTTAGGTTGCCAATATTCATTATTTTGCTCATGATCGATATAAATTATTCCACCTGGTGCGCATACTCTTATCATTTCATTGATTGTCATAATGTAATCAGGTATGTGGTGAAGAACTGAATAGGTAGCAATAAAATCTATGCTGTTATCCTCTATTCCATTCAGATCTTGCCCATTTAGTTGAAATGTTGAAATGTTTCTGCCGGAAAATTTATCTTTAACAAGATCAAGAAATCCTGTGGAAACATCTGCGGCTATAACATTACATCCCATATTTAAAAGATGATTTGTTAAATTGCCAGCACCGCAACCCAAATCTAATGCTTTTACACTAGATTTATTCACAAAAGAAAGTGATTTTTCTAAATCATTAACTAATCTCGTCTGTTCAATATCGTTGTATATTTCGGTATGGTTTGCTTCATATTTTTTTGCAATCTTATTATGAAGCTTTATATTTTTTTCAATGTCCATTAACTCTCCACATTTATATAGATTATAACCTTATAAATTTTCTATATTAAGAAAGATGCTCAAGAACATTTTCTGATTTTTCTTTTGGTATAAACAACCAATCTTTAAATTTAATATTAGGATTTATATTTTCATGATCCATTAAGCCCTTATCAGTGATAATAAATTTTTTATAATTATAATTCGAAAGTAAATTATTATAATTTGAATAATCAGTTGTAGTTGTGAGCACCTCACATAAAAAATATGGCCTATGATTTTCTAAAACAAATTTAGCATTTTCAAAAATATCGCCTTCAAATCCTTCAACATCTATTTTTATGCAAGCTTGTTCATTAATACATAGCTCTGAAAATATATCATCAAGAGTTTTTATTTCTACTTCAATAGAATCATTACCTTTATAGTTTTCATCTAATTTTAAACTAGTTGGCATTTCACTAGTTATATTTGTCATTGGAGCATGGAATATAGAGTTTCTTCCAACGCCTTTTAATACAGGCACTACCCTATCACGCAGGTCATTGACAATGAGATTATCAGTTAAAATGTTAAATGCTTCAGGCAAAATATCATATGCAAAAACTTTAGCGCCTGGATTGGCTTTAGCTGAAATTAATGAAAATATTCCAGAATTTGAACCAATATCAAGAATAAATTTTGATTTTTGGGAAAGCTTTATAAAGCTCTCAATTGCAATCTCATCTTCTTTTGGTTGAATTAAGCCATTAGTCCAAAAAAATTTCTTAGCGATGCTGCATCTTTCTGGAGTAGTTAAGAGAATACTTCCGATGCTACTTTTTACATTAATAATCAATCCAGGTTTTACAGGGATTCGATTTATCCAATTATAATGGGTAGATGGAAAAAGAATTTTTAAGAATAGGCAAAAGCTATGGTAACCCCAGAAATGTGGAATTGTTTTTTTATAGAAGGTTTTAACTATTGTAGTTTTTAGCATTTTTTAATTTTAATAAATTAAATTTCTCAATTTTATAAATATTTAGAATATTTATAGCCTCAAATCTGTTACATCAGATGAAAACAAATATTTTAGATCATAAATAATATGATTTGGTTTGCATAAAGCCTTAATGTTTTCAGGTTTCATTTTTTTAAATTTTTTATGTGCAACGGCAAGAACTACTGCATCATATTTTTTATTAGTTAAATCATCTATATGGCCTGATTGATAATTTTCCAATAAATCATCTTTGCTAACCCAAGGATCATAAGTATCAACATTTGCTCCAAGATCTGAAAGCTCATCTATTAAATTTAATACTTTAGTGTTTCTGGTATCAGGACAATCTTCTTTAAATGTTATGCCCATAATCAAAACGCTGGACTCTTGTATCAAGATATTTTTTTTTGTCATATTTTTTACTAGCTCTAGAGCAACATATTTACTCATTCCATCATTAATTCTTCTTCCAGCAAGAATAATTTCAGGCTCATAACCTAACGATTGAGATTTATAACTTAAATAATATGGATCAACACCAATACAGTGCCCCCCAACAAGACCAGGGTTGAAAGGTAAGAAATTCCATTTCGTTCCAGCTGCTTTCAGAACCTCTTCGGTATCTATTGATAATTTGTTAAAGATAATAGCCAACTCATTGATTAATCCAATATTTACATCTCTTTGATTATTCTCTATAACTTTAGCTGCTTCAGCTACTTTAATGGAACTAGCTTTATAAGTACCAGCAGTGATAATTGAACTGTATAAATCATCAACTAATGAAGCAGCTTCTGGGGTTGACCCAGATGTTACTTTTATAATATCGGTCAATCTATGTGATTTATCTCCAGGATTGATTCTCTCAGGACTGTAACCAACGTAAAAATCTTTATTAAAAGTTAAATTTGAATTCTTAGCCAGTTCTGGAACACAGATTTCTTCAGTAGCTCCAGGATAAACCGTAGATTCAAATATAACTATGTCATTTTTCTTAAGAACTTTTCCTATATTTTTGCTAGCTGAAATAAGGTTAGTAAAATCTGGTTCTTTATTCTCATTTACAGGGGTTGGGACACCAATTATAAATATTGTACATTCAGAAATTTCAATTAAATCAGATGTATATTTTAGGTTGTTTGCTTTTTTAAGTTCTGATGTTTCAAGTTCGAGTGTTCTATCAATCCCAGATTGCAATTCTTGGATTCTCATAGCATTTATGTCAAATCCAATTACGTTATATTTTTTTGAAAATTCAACTGCAAGGGGAAGACCTACATAGCCTAAACCAATGACTGCAATTTTTGAGTTACTAGATAGTTTATTCATATCATAAACTGATAACTATGTTTAATCTCTAAAGCCAAAGTACCTAACTAGTGCAATCAAAATACCTATAAAGAAACCAAGAATAGTTCCAGATATGCAAATTTTAGCCCTATTAGGACTTGATTTTAATTCGGGTAAAAAAGGTTTATCTAAAGGATTGATAAGATAATTTTTCCTTACTTCGGCAAACATTTGTCTTCTTAATTCTGACAATATTAACTTATTGATTGAATCCTTAATTTCAATCTGTTTTGTTTTTGCTAATTCAGAATATAGATAGCCTAGAGAGGCTTCTGATTCAATTAAATCTTTTTTTCTAGATAAAGTATTTAATTCATTAATAATAAGAGATAGAAAGGTATATGCGAACTCTGGCGATTCATGAGTTACAGAAATTGTAATAAACCCAGATTTTGACTTGCTTACAGAAACTATCCCAGTGTATCTGTTATATATCTTTTGGAAAGTTGGTAATTTTTTTAAATCATTTGTAAATGATTTAGTTTCAATATCATAAATACTTTCATTAAAAATGATTTTTTTATTAGCTTTATCATAACTCTTATACGCTGCTAATGTAGGCCTTATATCTTCAAAAGTTAATAAATGTCTTAAAAAATCTCTTGAGGTAATAGTTGTAATTACAAACTCTGATTTTGATGAGCCTGAGCCAGATAAATCAATTCCAGCAATTGAACTTATCATTTCAAGACCTGAGCTAGATTGGCTAGTTGTGCCACTCTCATTAACCACCATTAATGTACTAGATGAAGTAAATTTATTGGTGAGTGATAGTGAATATACTACAGAACCAATTGCAAAAGTTACTATGGTAATTAATATAAGGAGTTTTGATTCTACTATTGAATTAAGTATATCCTTGAAATTAATTTCGTCTTGTTCATGCATATTCATATTATTGACCATTTTAATAAGCAACTACTATACTATAATTCACTCTCAATTATGTTGTTATAGCAATTTTTTTCATGATTATTAAGGCTTTCTGGGTTCATCATTCTTGCAATATGATCTCTTACATTTTTACCTAATTTTTCAGCTATATTTTTATTGCTTAGTAGATGTTCGACCGCATCTGCCATTGCCATCCAGTTTTCATGCTCTATTAAATATCCAGTTTTATCAGAAATAATAACCTCTCTTTGCCAGTCATAGTCATATCCAACAATTGGCACCCCTGATAGCGCAGCCTCTGTCAACCCTCTTCCCATATGAGGTGATATTATTGCAGCTGAATGAGGTAGGATATTTGCTATAAATTCTTGCTTACAATTACCTGCAAACTTTACATAGTTTGAGATACCTTTTGACAGTGCCAAATTTTCAAACTCTTTTCTAAGACTTCCATCACCTATTATTAATCCATAAACATCGATTTCTCTCTTTCTTAGTTCCTCAACTGTATAAATTACATGCTCAATATATTTCATAGGTTCAAGCCTTGAAATAGTTGTTAAAAAGATTTTATTTTTTAAACCAAGGCTATCTATTTCCTCGTCTACATTGTCTCTTTTTTCTGGATCTATCCAGTGTGAAGAGTCAAGTAAATTACCATATCGAAAAATTGTACACTTTTCTTCTGGAGCACCATTTTCTATCCCGTAATTCATATTATCTTCATTAGCGCCGGCAATAAGATCACATCTTTTTAATACTATTCTTTCAATCTTTTTTTCGATCCACCTAAATCTAAAAAGATTTGGCATAACAGCCCTGCCGGTTTTTTTATATATTTCATCATATCTAAAGCAGACTCTAATAACTAAAGGTACTTTTAAAAAAAATTTCATTATTAATCCGATAATACCTAGATAATATGGATCGCCAATTTTAATAACTGATATGCCTTCTTTCTTTGAAATCTTTATTAGTTTATTTATCAAAATAATTTGACTAAGAATTAAATTAATTGGCGGCAACCAAGCTAACCATTTTGTTAAGCCAACTTTTCCTTCTATAAATATATGATTTGGAGACACATCTATAATACTTGGCATTCCATATCTTTCTGATGAAACTTCAAACAAGCCGGATAAAGGATGAACAGATATAACTTTTGTAAAGTAATCATCTAAAGATCTGGACTCTAATGCAGCAGATAAATTTCTTTCCTTGATAATCTTATACGTAAAGGACATATCAAAAGTTATTAATTTTTTTTCCATTGGCTTATAAATTATTTTCTAATTTGATTTATAGTTTTTAAAAATTTATATTTTTTCCAAAAATAAAAACTAAAGGCTCTGCTTTTTAAAGATTTACTATTCTTTTTTAAAGCAATTTCATCTAGAGAACTAATATTACCTTTAAAGGTTATTAATTTTTCTTTAAATAATTTTAAATCCTCAGCACTCATTCCATTAGGATGCATACATACCGTCCACAGCCCTTCCTTTTTATACTCAAGATCCCATAACTGCTGAGGAATCCAAAAAAATTTTTCTTCAAAATATTGATTAAAGGCTATTCCATCACTAACGATTCTAATTGGTGTTTCATTAAAAATAGCCTCTAGGGTTATCTTGTTGAAACAATGCGCTGGAGCAATCCAAACAGTTGGATCAATACCATGGTTTTTTAAGATATTGTAGCCATTTCTAATTTTTGTAGCTTGCTCCTCATATGATAGTCCACTAAATTCACTTCTATTATAGATTGGTAGGATTTGTTTACTATTAGTTGGATGCATGTCATGTTGATATCCATGAAGCCCAATAACCCATCCTTTTTCTTGCCAAGATCTAACCCTATCCCAAAATAAAGTATTGTCTTTATCAAAAAAAAGACTTTCATCTACATTATCTGGAATAACAGCGACTATGGGTTTAATGTTCAAATCATCAAATAAACTTTCTAAATAATCCCAGTTAGAACTCTTCAATGTTGGACAAGCATCATCCATTCTAATTAAATATTTAGCAGAACTATTTTTTAGTTTACTTTTCAGATTCATATTATTTCATATTCTCATAATGTGAAGCATTATAAATAGTAGTATTTGAATTCATTACATCACAGTATTCTATATCAAGTTCATTAAAAGCAATTGTAATTACGTTTTTCTTTTTATCAGAGGCATCCTTTAAAAGGTTTGAATACATGCCAGCAAAATATTCATATTTTTTAAAATAGTTATCTTTGTCATAGTCTATTTTTCCAAAACCTAATTTATCAATATGTTGAATTAAATATTTGCTTGATGGATGAATTGAAAAAAAATATCTTTTTGCATTAACGGCACTTTTGCAGTTAATAATCCATTGAATAATTCTATCGACACCATAGTCTGCAGGAACTACAAGCAAAATATCATCATCAATAATTATTGGTTTATCTATATTTTCAATAACATTTTCGACATACTTCGGCCTAATTAGTTCAACGGGTCTATCTAGGTTTTGATCATTAATTAGCTCATCTTTTGTATATAAATATCTGCCAGCAAGAGGCCAGGATATACTAATAGTAATATTTTTTCTGTCAGCATATTCATAAAGTGCTCTTGATTCCAGCGAATCACATTCTTTAATAATTATATGTTTTGGCAATTTACAATATCGAAATTTTTTAGAGTGCCACATCAATCTTTTTTTGAATAACTTTTTAAATGAAAAACATGGAAGAACAGCTATAAACGAATTTAATATATCATTGCCCTGCCCCTCATAAACGCTCATTAGATTATATGTATCAGATTTAAGATCAGGTCTATTGACGTCTGCAAAAAATACTTCATATTTTTGGTTTACATCATGAAAACTAACTTCATATAACCAATTAACTCTTTTTATAACAATATAGACATGCCTTAAATATTCATAAATAAACATACAAAGCTTTAAAATTATCCTGTTATTGAATCTTTCTAATGTGAGATCTTTAACAAAAACGTCACGATGTATTACAAAGTCACATTTAGATTTCTGATAAATTTCTCTGACTTTATTTAAAGCAAAAGGAGGGCCAATTCTATAATAGGAATGATATCCTCCGCTTGATAGCATTAAAGTTATATCTGAAAATATTTTTTTTATATGGTTCATTAAAATAAAAATGGGTTGTTGTGAATGTTAATTTACTATCTCATCAAAAGACCCTGACCGTTGAATTTTTCCATCTTTTAACTGATAAATTGTAGAACAACCTTCCAAGGTTGTTAGTCTATGGGCAACCATAATTATGGTCAAATTTTTGCTTAATTCTGTAATAGATTCAATTATTGCTTTTTCTGTTTCATTATCTAGCGCACTAGTCGCTTCATCAAAAATAATTACATCTGCATTTTGATATAATGCTCTTGCAATTCCAATTCTTTGTCTTTGACCACCTGAAATTCTTACCCCTCTTTCGCCAACATAAGAATCATATTTATCTTCCCATGATTCTATCAAATCAGTGAGTTGTGCCTGTTTTGCAGATAACTCCAATCGATGATAATCGATTTCATTTTTTGGAATACCAAATGCAATATTTTCAGCAATACTTGAATCTGACAAAAAAATTGCTTGAGGAACATGAGCTATATGTTTTTGCCAGCCGCGATTATTTTGAAAATCTACTTCATTGTTATCTATCAGAAATTTTCCTTCTGTAGGCTCAATAAGGCCCATTATTATGTCCAACAAGGTGCTTTTACCGCAACCTGTTGATCCAATAAAACCCACTCTGCTTCCCTTATCTATCGTTAGGCTTATGTCATCAATAACATATTTATTGTTGTTTAAATATTTAAATTTAATATTTTTAAGCTTTATATGATGTTCAAAATCAACGCTTTTTATATCTTCATCTAATAAATAACTCGGAAGAGGTTGTTCTAATAATTCAATAGCATCTTTAAATTGAGCTTGGCCGCCTCTAATAGTTTGCCATCCACCATAAGCTTGTTGAAGAACAGGAAGAAGGCGCTGTGCTCCAAGAGCAAATGCACCAAGAATAGGTATGGCTGATGAAATGCCCTCTGCTCTATCAGCAAGTGTATATGCCATAATTGCAATTAATATCATCCCTAGGGACTCAATAGCATATCTTGGACTCATGCTTACAATCGTAATTCTTGCTGTTGCTCTCCTAAAAGGTATTTCAGACTTCTTAAAAATATTGACATATATTTTCTGTGATCCGCTAAGCAAAACATCTCTAATACCTCCTAAACCTTCTTGAAGAGATTTCATTATTTTATTTCTTTCAACACTTATTCTTTTGCCATCCCTTGATAATCCACTTTGTGTTATTAAAATTACAGACAAATAAATAAAACCAAATCCTAGAAAAGAGAATATAGCAATAAGAGGATCTATCGATATTAATGCTATCAAAATACTAGAAAGTATTAATAAAGAACTAAATATAGTAAAAATTGGAATTAAAACTAAATCAACTACAACATTAGTCTTTTGAGTAATACCAGTAATTATTTCACTACTGTTGCGAGATATATGAAGCGAATAAGGTTGAAACAAAGTTCTTCTATATATTTCTATACCTATAGAAGCTCCTACAGAGTGACTTAGTCTTGTTTGAAACCATAACAATGTTAAGCGCATTGCACCTGAAAAAATTGCGGCAACTATAAAAATTAATGTAAATAAAATTAAAAGATCAGATTGAGAAGAAATTTCTAAATACAAAAGTATTGGTTGTAAATAAGGTAAATTTATAACAGTTTCTGGAGCTGTCATAATTCCCAAGAAAGGTATCACTGCACCTATGCTGATAACTTCTGCTATTGAAGCTAAAAGCATAATAATAATTAAAATAAAAAAATTAATTTTTCTTCTTCTATCGATATGCCCCCAAAGTCTTTTTATAAGGGATGGTAATGTATCATTCATAAATTAATCTGGAAATTACAAATTTAGGGCCATAAAAATCTGTTTTTTTACTGTAACTGTAATAATTTTCTAATTTTAAAGTAAATAAATATATATTATCGGTGATTGTAATATAGTTTGACATTTATTATTTATGTTTTTTTTAAACTTATTATTCAATTAATATAGTCATTATAGAGTATAAATTCTGGAAGGATCTAATTCTATTGACTTCAAATCTAAAGACCGTTAACCTAATTTTATTGTCACTCATTAAATAAATAATGAAAGTTGTTGCAACAATTGAGGCTCGTATGACATCCTCAAGACTTCCAGGTAAGCCATTACTTTTAGCTAATAATAAGTCCATGTTGGAACATCTTTCATCAAGATTAAAAACGATATCAGTAATTGATGAGATTGTGCTTGCAACTACTGTAAATATTGAAGATCAGCCTCTTGTAGATGAGGCAAAGAAAATCGGTATAAGTGTTTTTAGAGGGGATGAGGATAATGTTATGCAAAGAGTAATAGGTGCTGCAGAATCTTCAGTAGCTGATGTGATTGTTGAGATAACAGGAGATTGTCCCATAATTGATCCAGCAATAGTTGAGGAATCTATTAGAATATATCTGTCTAATGATTACGACTACGTTAGCAATGCTCGAATTAGAAGCTATCCTGATGGAATGGATACTCAAGTATTTTCCCTTAAAACACTTAAAGAATCATATTCTATGACTAACTCAAAACTAGACTATGAACATGTGACCCTACATATTAGAAATAATCCTAATTTATTTAATCATTTTGACATGGTAGCTTCAGAGGATTTGTATTGGCCTGAACTTGGTTTAACATTGGATGAGCAAGATGATTATTTGCTTATAAAAAATATAATTGAGCATTTTGGTAGCTCAAATAGTAATTTTAGTTGTACCGAAATTCTTAAATATTTAAGAGAAAATCCAGAGCTAATAGAAATAAACAAAACTGTTAAAAGAAAAGGTAATAACTAATTGAACAAGTTAGGTATAGTCTCTCATGATGCCGGTGGGGCTGAAATATTAAGTCACTGGATAAAAAAAAATTATTCTAAAAATGAATATATTTTTTATCTAGATGGTCCAGCTGAGAAGATTTTTAAAAATAATATAGATAATAAGCTTATTAATGAATTTGCTAATTGTGAAATTGGAAAGTTTATCGAATTATCTGATTTAATTATAACCGGCACTAGTTGGCAATCCAGTATTGAAAGAAGGTTTATAAAATCTGCAAAGTTGCATGGAAAAAAAGTAATATCAATCCTAGATCATTGGGTAAATTATAGAGAGCGGTTTATTACAGAAGGTGATTTAATACTACCAGATGAAATATGGGTATGTGACGAATACGCAAAAAAGATAGCAGAAGATAAATTTAAAAATATCAGTCTAAAGCTTATCGAAAATCCTTATATCGAAAATCTTAAAAAAAATATTACAAGTTACATGAAATTAAATTCAAACTTAAAGACCGAAAATATACTTTATGTATGCGAGCCTATAAAAGATCATGCAAAAATACAATTTGGTGATGAAAATTATCATGGTTATACAGAAGAATCAGCCCTTAAATACTTTTTAAAACAAATTGACTTATTAAATATTGATTATAAAAATATAATAATTAGGCCGCATCCATCAGAGAATATTAAAAAATATAATTGGGTAATAGCTAAATTTAGTAATCTTAATATTATTATAGATAATGAAAGAAGTTTAATGGATCAAATAATGTTATCAAATACAGTCGTAGGCTGTGAGTCAATGGCTATGGTTGTTGGACTAGTTGCTAACAAAAGAGTAATTTCTTCAATACCGCCAAGTGGACGAGAATGTTCTCTCCCCCACAAGTCAATAGAACACTTAAAGGAAATTCTATGAAACCATATAAGTGTCTTATTGTAGGTTTAGGAGATATTGGTCTTAAATATGATCTTGGCCTTTCAAAACGTTTTGTCTATACCCACGCGAGAGCTATATCGATTCATCCAGATTTTGAATTAATTGGAGCTGTGGATATTAATAAAAAGAATAGAGACGAATTTAAAAAGAACTATAGAAAACCAGTTTTTGCAAATTTTAATGATGCTAGTTCTGAATTAAATCCAGATTTAATAATAATTTCTTCTCCGACAAAAACTCATAAAGATGTATTAGAAGAAATCTTAAAGAAAGTTACACCTTTGGCTATTTTATGTGAAAAACCATTAGATATTGATATTGAAAAAGCTAGAAAGATTGTAAATGAATGTTATAAGAATAATATCAAACTCTATGTAAATTATATAAGAAGGTCCGATCCCGGTTCTATAAAAGTTGGAGAATTGCTAAAAAAAGAAATATTCAAAAAACCATATAAAGGGATTGTATGGTACTCAAAAGGATTAAAAAATAATGGAAGTCATTTTATCAATCTTCTTGAATGTTGGTTAGGGCATCATAAAGCAGTCAAAAATATCTCAAAAGGTAAACGATATAAAGAAATTAATGACTTTGATTACGATTTTACAATTCAATACAGAAATGCTGAAATATTGTTTTGCTCATCAATAGAAAATTCTTCTACATATAACTCCATAGAAATTATGTCGCCAACTGGTCGTCTTCTTTACGAAAATGGTGGTGAGGAGATATTTTTTCAAAAAGTTAATACATCAAAAAATAATTATTTAGAAAAAGAAAAAACTTTCATACAAACAAACATGAATAAATATCAATATAATGTTTTAAATAACTTGAGTGCTTCAATTCAAGGTAAGTCATCATTTATTAGCACTGGAGATGATGCTCTTAAAACATTAGAGGTAGTTGATATGATTGAAAAAGGAGGAGCAAATTGAGTAAGAAAGATTTGGCAATATTAGGTGGAGATGCAGTAATAAATAGTAATTTTCAAAAATATAATCCTATAGGCACTGAAGAGCTTAATGCTGCCAAAGATGTCATTAAAACTGGTGTTTTATCTCAATTTGTTGGAGCGCATGATCAAGATTTTTATGGAGGTCCAAAAGTTAAAGAATTTGAAAAAATGTGTTGTGATTATTTTAATGTTGATCACGCTATTACAGTTAATTCATGGACATCTGGTTTAATAGCGGCTGTAGGAGCCTTAGACATAGAACCTGGAGATGAAATTATTGTCCCTACATGGACAATGTGTGCATCGGCGACTGCAATTCTTCATTGGAATGCTATTCCTGTATTTGCTGATATTGAAGAAGAGACATTTAATATTGATCCAAAATCTGTTCTCAAAAACATATCAAGTAGAACAAAAGCAATTATGTCAGTTGATATATTTGGTCATTCAGCTGACATGAGCGAGTTAAGAAAAATTGCAAATGAATATGGATTAAAAATTATCTCTGATACAGCACAAGCACCAGGTTCATATAACAATGGTCAATATTCCAGTACCTTTGCTGACATTGGTGGATTTAGTCTTAATTATCATAAACATATTCATACTGGTGAAGGCGGTATCTTAATTACAAATAATTCTAAATTAGCTAAAAGAATGCAATTAATTAGAAATCATGCAGAAGCTGCCGCTGAAGGTATGGGTGAAGAAGATATTTCAAATTTAATTGGCTATAACTTTAGACTTGGTGAAATCGAATGCGCTATAGGTATTGAGCAATTAAAAAAACTAGATAAATTTGTTCAATCTAGACAAAGGGCTGCTGAAAGACTAACAAATGGCTTAATGGAACTCAAAGGACTTAGAACGCCGATAATAAAAACTGGATGCACACACGTTTACTATGTTTATCCAATTCTTCTGGATCTAGAAGAGCTCAAAGTTACTAGAAAAAAAATTGCTGCAGCATTAAGAGCAGAAGGTGTAGATGGTCTTATGGAGGGGTATGCAAATGTTCACATGCTTCCAATGTATCAGAAAAAAATAGCATATGGATCTAATGGATTTCCTTGGAATTCTGATTTTTGTTCAAGAGAAATTGAATACCATAAAGGAATATGTCCAATAGCCGAAAAACTTCATGAAGAAAGTTTCTTAGGATATGAAATGTGTCTGCATGAGTTAAGTGATAATGACGTTGATTTAATACTAGAAGCATTTCATAAAGTTTGGAAAAATCTAAACAAATTATAAAAATGAAGAAAATAAATTTTGAGGATATAAAAATATATTCTGATCTTCCAAAAAAAATATTAAATTCTTCCAATGAAGACATTAAATACAAAACAAAACAAGAAGTTCTTAGAGAATTTAATGCGGAAAAATGGTCACTAATTCTTAATGAAATAGCCTCTGACAAAAAAATTAATCTTCATGAAATAGATAAAAAGATGGAGGCTTTTGATGTCTTGTCTCCTATCTTTTATAAGGATGATTTTTATCTTGCCAGCGGTAAAGAGGTTTTTGAAATGCATCTTGATGTTTTCGATAAAGCTATTTGTAAATACATAAATGAAAATACTGCTTTAGTTGAGTTAGGAGCAGGCTATGGTTCAAAAATTTTAAATCTATCAAATAAAAAAAAGTTTCATAATGTTCAGCTTTTTGCAGCTGAGTATACAGAAAATGGCTGTAATGCAATTAAACATCTATCTGCAAGAATGAATAAAGAAATACAAGTTGGTTATTGTGATTTAAAAAAACACGTCATAAAAGATATATCGATTCCTAAAAACAGCGTTATTTTTACATCTTATGCGTTGCACTATGTTCAAAAACTACCTGATTCATTTATTGATTTTATTTTAAGTTTTGAACCAAAAATAGTTATTAATTTTGAGCCTTGCTTTGAATCTCACGATGACTCTAGTTATGGAAAGTTATGCAAAAGATATATAGAACTAAATGACTATAACATTGATATGGTTACTACTCTAGAGAGCGCATTTAAAAAAGGTTTAATTAACATGAAAGTCGACAAAAATGTAATTGGTGGCAATCCATTTCTTCCGATTTCAATAATTGAATGGAATTCAACAAAAAGAACTAGAGAAAAAATTGAAAAATAAACATTACGATATTGTTTTTATTGGAGCTGGAGTTATTTCTATACTAGAGGCAGTTTATCAAAGTAAATTAGGAAATAGTGTTCTCATAGTTGAAAAAGATGATGATATTGGGGGAGCATGGAGGCCAATTGATATCTTTGGATACAAAAACATTGAAAATGCGATTCACTATTTTCTTCATGATGATATTGCTCCAAATTTCATGGAAAAGAATTTAAATTGGGAATTAATTCAAACAAAAAATAAACAAAGACTATTTAAGATAAAATTTATTGATAAATATATAAAATTTCCCTTTCATAATAGTATTGGAAGATTTTTAAGCTACCTAATTGATCCTATGTTCCTCAAAAAAGATAATAACATTTTCGTTAAAACATTAGATCTTCTAAAGAAAATATATCAAGAGAGTGGGCAAGCCTCATATTATGTCAAAGGTGGTGCTGTTGAAATTATAAAAACAGTAAAAGAGGTGTTAAAAAAATCCTCTGTAAAAGTTGAATTAAATACAAATATTCAATCTATTGAGATAGATGATAATCATAAAATCGTAAATCTTAAATCAGATAAACAATCATTTATGTGCTCTAAACTAGTTTTAACTCATGGGGCAAGATTACCAAAAATAAAATCAAATAAAAAAGAATACTCACCAGTCGAAAAGTTCCATCCAAGACCAGCAGTCCATTTACTTGTAGAGGATAATATAAATACAAAAATAGATCAGTGGATTTTTAGCAATAATGAGATTATCAAGTACGTGCATGATCTGACAAAATTCATAGATGAAAAAGATAGACAGCCTGATACAAAAGTTTTTGTTTTTGCTCTTCATCCACATATACAAAAATCATCGGACATATACATAAATCTTCATAATGAAATTATTAAAGCAGGAATAGCTGGTAAAAAATCTTCTCTTAAAGACTACCACTGGACAGACGTATTTTTACCAACACTCTATGATAAAGATCTAAACCATATTAAAAATGAGTTTTCTCCTTGTATCTCTTTTCTTAAAACAGAAAATTTCTCAAGAGGTATTGGTTATCAGGCTAATAAATGGTCTTCTAGAATAAAAGTTTAATATAAATTCTATTTTATTTGGTTGTCTTGAATAAATTCAGAAGCTATAAACGAGGCAAAACCCTCCTTAAAGTGAGATATTGATATCTCTTTAGGTGATGGGCTTGGTATGTCACTATGAAAATATTTTCTACCAATTTTATAAAATTTTATATTTCTTTTTTTTAACTCTTCGATCGCGGTGTGTTGAGCAATATGCCCAATTGGTTTATCAAATAAGTCTCTATTATATGCACCAACATCATATCTAGCTTCATGTAAGCTAAATGTTATCAAAGCAGCGCCAACAATTTCATCGCATTCTTTGTGAATAGATATTAGTATGGCGCAACCATCTAATATATCTTGATATTGAATTTCCCATGTTTTTTTTGACCTAGTAACTCTACCCGATGCAAGCTTATGAAGATCCATAAATTCTTTCCATATATTATTATCAATTGAAGAGTCATGTACTTTCACATTCCAAATCTTTTTTGATTTACTTATAAGCGGTTTATAACTTTTCCTGTAATTAGATTTTATTGATTCAAAATCTTTAGAAAGATCAACATAAATATTATATTGTGCTCTTGATAAAGCTCCTTCAGCCAAACACGTCAAATGCCAATCATTTACATAGGCATTATCAAGAAATGGAGTCAATGAAGTCCAATTTTTTTTATCAAAAGTTTTACAAAATTTATTCACTAAATTAAAGCAATTATGTTGAATTTTTTTAATTATTTTTGATGAGCAATTAGGTATAAGAATTGGAGGCAAAATATGAGAACATTGGCTTGACAAATATTTTGAATTTAAGTCCTGGCAAGCTGTTAATGGCCACAAGCCAATTGGTTTGTTATTTACTAAAAATATTAAAGAAATATCAACTAGATCTTCATAATTATCTTTATTAAATTCATTTAACAAATCGATTCTTGAAGAAAGATATTCAGTTGATTGATATTTAAGAAGATTAAAAGTTTCCTGCCATAGTTTCTTATCATCTTCTCTTCGAACAAACTCTATCTCAGATTCAGAGAGAATATTAAGGACATCATTCTCAAAAGATTTCATATACTTATTACTTGATTATATCTTTTTCAATTAACGGGCTGCCTCTTTCAAGATCTCTACTTGCATTTAGTCCTATAATATCATCATATTTTTTTGGTGGAAGCCCGTATCCAGGTCTAATCCTTCTTATGTTGTTATCCGTAAATTTTTCTCCTTTTTTTATGTCTTTAACCACATATATTGATCTTCTAAATTTAATATTAGATTCTTCTGCCTTCTTCATCTCAAAACTACCCTTTCCTAAAGCATCATAAGCCATTTCTACACTGGAACATAAATTTTTAAGTTCATGTGGTTCCATTGAAAACTCCGCATCAGGACCTCCCTCAGATCTATCAAAAGTAAAATGTTTTTCTATAACTTTTGCTCCAAGGGCTATTGATAAAATAGCGCTTGTATTTCCTAATGTATGATCAGAAAGACCAACCTCACACTGAAACTTTTTCTTTAATAAAGTAATTGTATCTAAATTAATCTCCTCAACTGGAGTCGGATATCCACTTACGCAGTGCAAAAGAATAAAATCTCCAGAACCATGTTCTTGAATTACGTCTATAGCTTCTTTAATTTCTTTTTCATTTGCCATGCCGGTAGATAGAATCATTGGTTTTTTTGTTTGAGCAATGTACTTGATTAAAGGCAGATCTGTGAGTTCAAAGGAAGCAACCTTGTAAAATGGGCAGCTTAATGATTCAAGTAAATCAACTGCTGACTCATCAAAAGGAGTACTTATAATTGTCATTCCAATATTATTTGCATACTCAAATAATTCTTTTTGCCATTCAAAGGGTGTTTGAGCCCAATCATATAAATCCCATAAGTTATATCCGTCCCATAAACCTCCTTTTATAAGGAAATCATCTTTATTTGATTTTATGGTCATCGTGTCAGGAGTATATGTTTGAATCTTCACACAATTAGCACCATTATCTTTAGCTAACTTAATTAATTTTTTAGCACGTTCTATAGAACCATTATGATTTCCAGAAATTTCAGCAATTATGTATGGACGACTAAGATTTTTGAACATTCTTTAATCCTTATACATTGAATGATATTTAAGCATTTTACTATAGATTTCATCCAAGTTTCCTCTTTTACAGTGTTTTGTCATTTCTCTAAATTCCTCTATTGAATTATTTTGCATTTCCTTCTCATGCAAAACATTATCTCCATCAACTGGATAAAAAATTATTTTAGGATCATTTTTTTCACTAAATATAAAATCAAATATCTCTTTTGCTCTATCAAGATGCCAGTTACTAGTAACAACATGCAAAGAATTTATATCATTAAATTTTTGAAAAAAATTCTTTTTGACAAAAAATGCTTCTCCAACAGTATCCTTTGCGTTTGGCTCCTCATATATTTGATCAATTGAAATTCTATATTTTTCCTGGGCGAATTTAGACATAATTTGTGATAAGGGTTTATTAAGACTCTGTTTATATTTCCAGCCAGTAGTAATCAAGTATTCACATTTATTTTTATGGAAAATGCTACATGCTTTTTTTAACCTTTCAATTGAATCAAATGATAAATTATTTTTAGTATCTAATTGATGTGATAAACAAATAACAGCTGAATTATTACTACTCAAAATTTAACCTATATCTATAAATATTTTTAATTGAATTTTGTCTGACAAATCCAATGCTACTAAAAATTTTTATACTTGCAGTATTTTTTTTATCAATATCTGCTACTAATTCACAATTTGGCTTTTTCTTATGAAATGCTTGAATTGAATCAGTGAGCAAAGTCTCAGATAAAGAAATTCCTCTAAATCTTGGATTTATATTTATAGAAATTTCGCCAATATTTTTGTTAACGTCAATTCTAACCATTCCAACATTTTTTCCAAAAGCCTGCCCAATGAATATAAAACTATTTTTATTTTTTAATTTTGATTTAAACCACTTTAAATGATCCTTATATTCAATAAAGTCTTTGTTAATAAACATAGATCTTGTTAATGGATCATTCCTCCACTTCCATATTGTTTTTGAGTCTGAGATTTTTGCCTTCTTAAGAGTTATTTTTCTTTTAATGACTACCTCAGCAATCAAAGAATCTCTATCTCTAAATCTTGCGTTCTTGAAATCTAGAAAGTAATTACCAGATCCTAAAAAAGCTTTAGGATAAATCGAGCTATCCAGCATTCTTATTTGATCATATATATTTTCTATACTATCTTTAAAATTAACTTGATTGTCTTTTGAGCTAAGTCTATTAAAGATATACTCTTTTCCGGTCTGAATTTTTGGAACAATATTTTTATTTTTTATTATTTTAATTTGATTAGCAATTGCTTCATATATTCTTATAAGTATTTCATCCAAAGAACCTGATAGCTTTACCTTTGATCTAATATAAATAGGTCCTGTATCCAATTCTTCTTCCATTAATAAAGAACATACTTCTGTATTTTTGTAACCTCTTTTTATCATGTTTTGTATCGGTGATCCCCCTCTTCCATATGGTAATGGTGAAGAATGAAAACAAATACATTTAAAATTTCTTACTATATTTTTTGGAACAATATATGACCAATGAGGAAACATTATAAAATCTGGCTTTATTTGAATTATTTTTTTATAAGTTAACTCTCTTCTGTCTCTAATAATTAAAGAATTTTTATTAATAATTCTTTTCTTTTTTAATACTTCTTCTAAGATCGTATTTTGAATGCAGTATAAGATTTTCATCTTATTATTCTTCTGGCAACCTCAAAAGCTTCTGCATAATTCATGCCAGATTCAGATCCTCTATATTGAGCTAAGGATTTAATTTTTTCATATGATCTAGAATGAGGATTTTCCCGCATTTCCATATCATAATATTTTAAAGCACTAATTTTATCTTCAATATATGCATCAATATTGATATATAAATTTGGTTCAAACTTCTTTTCAAGCTGCTTCACAGTGTAATCTGTAGATGAGGCAACTTCATAAAAACGAATTTCTTCATAACTTTCTTTTGGTTCTGGTCTATAAGCAGTCATGGTTGCTGATGCCGCTATTCTGTGGTCAATGTTTAAATCAGTTGGTGAATGAACATATATTATATTTGGGTAGAAAGCGTCTTTAAATGATTCAATAAATTTAATGACATCTATTAAAGGTATGCTATCGATCTTATTGTCTGGGAAATCACCGGCACCAATCCATGATGCTCCCAATGAGCTAATTGCTTTTTCTGCTGCGATATTTCTTTTTTCTAAATCATCATCATTTGAATTATCTCTTGAATTAACACCATTAGTTAAAGTGATAATCCCAACATCATCTCCTTCTTTAACATGTCTACATATGGCGCCCCCACATCCAATAGTTTCGTCATCAGGATGTGATGCAATTACTAATACCTTATTACTCATTAATTTAACCTCGCAAATCCGTCATGACTTATTGGGCCATCAAGAAGATCATTTATATCTTTTCCATTTTCGCATTCTTCAATGACTTTAAGTAATGGATCAAGCTCAGATATATAATTATCTACTAAGTCCTTTGTATGATTAATACAAACATAAATAGTATTAGCAGCTATAAAATTTTTCTTGAGCATTTCTTGCGTAATAAAGGTCTTATATGCTTGATGGCTTTTGCTTTGAAAAGTAAAGCTAGGAAGTGCTGATATTCCTGAAATATTAATATCAAGATTGTATCTAGAAAATAATTTCTGCCATTCGTCTTTTATATATTTACCTGTTTTGGATATATATTCCCAAGATTTAATATCTTCCATTATCTCTAAAGTTTTGATTGCGGCGGCTGGGCCTATTCTTTCTGTCCAAAATGTACTGCTCATAAAACTGTTTTGAGCTGCTTCCATAACTTCTTTTCTACCAACTATTGAAGTAACGCCATATCCATTTCCTAATGCTTTTCCAAACATAGCAATATCTGGATCAATATTAAAATTCTTATGAATGCCTCCAAAAGATTCCCTAAAGCCAGAAGTACACTCATCAAATATTAATACTATGCCCTTTTTTGAAGATAATTCTCTGACTTTTTCAAGAAAATTGTTCTCAGGTCCTTTATTCCTTATTACTTCCATTTTGATTACGCCAATATCATGTGCGTCAACAATTTTTTCTAGTTCTTCATAATCATTATATTTAAAAGGAAAAACAGTGCCTTCAAGACTTTTTGGAACACCATTTGTTTCGAGTCCTGATAGTAAATGTTCATTCAGCCCATCCTTTGATTGAATATTTGCAGCCAAATACCAATCATGCCACCCATGATAGCCGCATATTGCAACATTATCTTTACCGGAGGCTGCTCTAGCTATTCTTATTGCAATTGCATTTGCTTCGCCGCCAGTTCTTGCAAGTCTTACCATGTCTGACCATGGATTTATCTCTATTAATCTTTCTGCTAGATAAACCTCTTCGGGGCAATTTAATGTAGACATATTTCCTTTTTTTATAACTTCATCGACAGCTTTATCT
>MDTA01126631.1_pt1 | contig 28368 bp, 29 predicted proteins | sample 811151 | NCBI WGS metagenome assembly MDTA01 (sample SAMN05326648, study PRJNA326480) | marine metagenome | isolation source: seawater | place: Indian Ocean: South | collected 2010 | reverse complement strand
GTTCGTGTGGTAATGGCTGCCCAATGAATAATACTAATGTTAATAATCTTACAAATACTGGTAAATGGCCTTTTATTTGGTCTGTTGCCTGTGTAAATGGTGAGTTTCATCAAGGAACTTGCTATGCTGAAACATGGCTTCGTGCTACTGATGATTCTGATGGAACACCGACAGGAGCTATAGCTGCTTTAATGTCCACTGTTAATCAAGGATGGAATCCACCTATGGAAGGTCAAGATGAAATGAATGCTATATTCACAGAGTCATATTCTGATAATATTAAAAGAACTTTTGGTGGTCTTTCTTTCAATGGTATGAATCAGATGAATGATAGTTATGGTTCTCAAGGTTATAATGAAACTTATTATTGGACAATTTTTGGGGATCCTTCAGTTGTTGTTCGTTCAGATACTCCAACAGAAATAGGTGTTACCCACAGTGATATCATTATTGTTGGTGCGACTGAATTTACCATAGAAACGGATGTAACTGGAGCATTGGCTGCTGTATCTAGAGAAGGAGAGCTTCTAGCATCAGGATATACTGATGAATCAGGAAATATTGATTTAATATTCCAATCAGCAATGGATATTCCAGGAGAAGTTAATATTGTTGTCACGGCTTATAATAAGATTCCTTATGAGACAACTGTTAATATTATTGCTCCAGATGGTGCTTACATGCTGATGGAGGGAATAACTATCAATGGAGATGATGGTGGTTTACCAAATTATGGTGAGACAAGCTATTTTTATACTACGTTTGAAAATGTAGGGCAAGATTCATCCGAAAATTTACAATTTACTATTTCTCATGATGGTTCTATGGTAAATATTATTACTGAGGATATTGCACATGGGCCTATTGCTCCTGGAGAGTTGGTGGCTATAGGGCCCTATGCATTTGAAGTAAGTTGGAGCGTAGAAGATGGTACAAATCTCCCGTTTACAGTTTCTGCCACTGATGGGAATTCATATTGGGAATATGATTTTGAGATTCCCGTACAAGCACCTGCTTACCAATTAGTCTCCTCTCAATTATTAGATAACGGGAACGGAATTCTTGATCCAGGCGAAGAAACTACTTTGCAAATTATCTTGGAAAATATAGGAAGTGCGTCAGTACCTTATCCTGTTTTTGATATAATTTCTAGTGACCCATATATTATGATTGAAAACCTCAATAGTGATAATGATTATTGGTGGGGTATAAATAATGATAATTATATAACAATAGTTATGGATATTTTGGCAACATCCGATGCTCCTTTAGGATATTCATCGATTATATCTCTGTTAATTGGATCTCTAAATAATGATTATCAACATGTCTTCCCTTTTCCTATTACCCTTGGGCTTACTATAGAAGATTTTGAGACGGGTAATTTTGAATCTTTTGATTGGTTACATAGTGGGAATGCTGATTGGATAATTGATGAGGATGCCTTTTCAGGTAATTTTTCAGCTCGATCAGGACCCATAGGCGATGAACAAACCTCAGAACTTTCAATTATAATGAATATTTTATATGAAGGAGAAATACAATTTTGGTCTAAAGCTTCTTCTGAGCAAGGAGCATCAGGTAATATATATGATTATCTAGATTTTTATATTGATGATCAACCGCAAGAACTAAATATTGGAGGAGATTTAGATTGGAATGAATATATAGTTACAATTCCATCAGGTGAGCATACTCTGCGTTGGGTATATGAAAAAGATCAAGCACAGAGTTCTGGAGAGGATTGTGCATGGGTAGATAGAATACAGTTTCCACCAGGGGCAGTACCACCACTGGATATTGATTTTGGTGATTTAAATTTTGATAGTATTATAAATATTCTTGATGTTATTGTTACAGTAAACTATGTTATTGGTCACATTGATTTGAGTAATGAACAATTGCAAAATGGCGATATGAATATGGATGGTATAGTAAATGTATTTGATATCTTAATGATTGTTGATGAAGCATTAGAATAGTATTGATAGTTTTTGAATAAAAATGGTTAGTGTATGAGAAAATTATATTTTATTTTATTATTTTCCTTACTCATAGCAGAAAATGACAGGTCATATAAATTAGATAAAAAAAGCTCTAATTTATTATGGAAAGCTAAAAAAGTTACAGGCGCACATTGGGGCGATATAGAACTTAAAAAAGGAATTATAAAAGTTGATAAGGATGGTCTTCCAATCTCTGGCGAGTTTGTTGTAGATATGAGTACTATAAGAGTGCTTGATGCTAAAGGAAGTCCATGGGGTATTAATCTAGAAAATCATCTCCATTCAAATGATTTTTTTCATACAGAAAAATACCCTGAAGCATTCTTTTATATAACTAATTCAAAAAAAACAGATACTGGAGTTATAATAACTGGTGAAATGATTATTAAAGGAGTCAAGAGCCCAATAGAATTCTCAAGTCGATTGTCCTTTTCAGCAGATATTGCTATCGCAAATGGCAAAATTGAAATTGATAGGACTCTATTTAATATAAAATATAGATCAGGTAAGTTTTTTTCTGATTTAGGTGATAAAATGATTGATGATATATTTACAATAGAATTTGATATTAAAGGGGAATGACCCTTTAGTCAAATTCATCGTTTTTTCCTTTAAAGAAAATGAGAATAGCTAATATAGATTACAAATTTGCTATCTCAATTTTACATCTTTTTTCATTATTGTATTCTGAAAAATCAATAGAAGTTAATTTACTTTCTACTTATATAAAGGTTGATGGCATTATTGGTGAAAGTGAATGGATTGATGCAGTATCCGTAGAAGATTTTATTGAGATTATGCCTGGAGATAATTTACCTTCCTTAACGAAAACAAAAGTATTGATAACTTATGATAAAAAATATTTATACATTGCTTTTCATGCATTAGATGATCCAAAAAAGGTAAGAGCAAACCAATCAAAAAGAGATGATATTGAAGATGATGATAGGGTCGGTGTTATTGTTGATCCAAGAAATGATGGAATTGTTGCATATACCTTCTACAGTAATGCCTATGGTAATCAACAAGATGGCCAAAAATATGGTTTTAGAGAACGTGATGGTTGGGATGCTGTTTGGTTATCTTCTGGTCGTATAACTGATTATGGTTATGAGGTCGAGATGGCAATTCCATTTTCGATATTTAGTAATATGAGTGATACAGATTTTGATTGGAAGATTTCATTTTTTAGGATTGTACCTCGACCTGATAGTAAAAGAATTAATTCTTGGACTCCAATAAATCGTGATAATCAATGTGAAATATGTCAGTTAGGTAATTTACATGGTATAAAAGGCATAGCAACCAAGGCTCCAGTAGAATTATTACCTAGTGTTATAGGCTCTTATGAAAATAAATATTTAAGTGATATTGGAATAGGTTTATCTCTTCCTTTTGGAAAAACTGCAACTGCAGAGATAACGTTTAATCCCGATTTTAGCCAAGTTGAGTCAAATTCTGCAAGAATTGACGTCAACAGTCAAACAGCTCTCTCTTATAGAGAAACAAGACCGTTTTTTAATGAAGGAATCGATTTATTTAATATGGGTTCTGGTTGGAAACCTAAAATTGATGCAGTGTATACTCGTTCTATTAATCAGCCTATAGTTGCATCTAAGATATTGGGACAATATAAAAAAATGCAATATGGTTATCTAGGTTCAATTGATCAAAATAGTATTTTAATTATTCCATTTAGTGATTTTGGAGGGACCACCAATAATCTAGGTGAAAGTAGAACGAATATTTTCAGAACAAAATATTCCATTGAAAAGGGTTCTTATATAGGTAGTATAATTTCTAGTCGTAAATATAAGAATGGTAGCGGTACTTTAGGTGGGATAGATGGGACCTATCGATTTAATAATAATATGAAATTAGATTGGCAATTATTTTTCTCTAAAACTAAAGAGCCCAATGATTCAACCTTGTCTTCTTCCATTAATGGAGATTTTTTTGGGAAAAATGGATTCTCATCTGATTTCGATGGTGAATCATTTTCTGGCCATGGTCTATATTTTAGTTTAGAAAGTGATAAGAGAAATAACAGTATGACCTTACTTTATGCAGAAAGGTCATCGACTTTTAGATCAGATAATGGATATATTGATTTTAATGATAAAAGACATTTAACAATAACCAATGGAATCAATTTCTACCCTAAAACTGGATTATTTGAAAATATTAATTTTTGGTTGGGATTGGGTCGTGTTCTTTTATATGATTGGTCTATATATCAAGATTGGTTATACATTGGTCACAATTCTCAAATGAAAGGTCAATTTAGTTACGATTTTACATTTTTGTTAGAAAATGAGTTCTATAAAGGTATACAGTTCTATAATAATTATAGAATAATGTTCGAAATTGAAAAAGATTTTTCAGAAAACATATCTATTGAATTTGAACCGCAATTTGGGACAGAAATCATTAGAGAAGAAAATCCCTATCAGGCTAGGAATATTAGCTTTGGAGGAGAAATAAGTTTTAGGTTGGTAGATGGTGTAAAATTTAATTTTAAATTAGACCAATCACGTTCAACAGATTTTAATACTGGTAAACAAATCTATTCTGATAAAATTGCTAGATTAAGATTTGAATATCAGCCAAATTCTTTCTTAAGTATTAGGATAGTCACACAATATCATGAATATTATAACATAGTAGATGTTCAACCCCTATTAAGCTATCAACCGGGACCTTTTACAATATTCTATATTGGTACAAGTAGGTCCTATGATATAGATTCACAATGGACAGAAGATTATGGACAGATATATATAAAAGCTCAAAAATTGTTTTCTATTTAGATATGTTGATAATATGATAATAGACATATTCAATGTAATAGTTTCACTCCCTAGCCAGCATATTATTTATGGAATAATAAGTACAGCCATTTGTATTTCAGTAACTTGGTTTTATAACAAAAGTACTAAGAAAATCAAATCAATTATACTTCAGGTGGTTGGCTATCTTGTTATTGTTAATGAATGTATTTTTCAATTTTATATGGTGTACTACGATATATGGTCAATAAGTACATCTTTACCTTTTGAGATGTGTTATTTATCAGCGCTATTAATTCCAATTTATATTAAAAATCAAAATTGTCGATTACTTAAAACCTGGTTTTTTTTTGCGGGATTTGGTGGGTCAATCTTTGCATTTATTAATACAAATTTATCTGAGTTGGAGCATTTTTTTGTATCTATACATTATTTTTTTGCACATGGTATTGTTATTTTTGTGATGTTCAGTATTGTAATCGATGGTTATTTACCAAAGTGGGAAGATTATTTTAATGCAGTAAAATGGACCACGCTCCTTATTATAATAATAATCTTTATTAATTTATTATTTGGAAGTAATTATATGTTTACTTTTGAAAAACCAGAAGGCACCAATTTTACAACACTAATGCCGGGCTGGCCTTATTACTTTTTAATAATGCTTTTTATTGGTTTATGTTGTTATACACTCATGATGTTAATTGTGCAATTAATTAGAAATAATAAACGCTCATAACGCCTAATTGATGTTGTGATGTAGGTAAATTTAAATTAATATCTCATATAAAAAATTATGAAAAAATTATTTAATATTTTAGGATTTCAATTAAGTTGGTGGGCATGTGTTCTCGGTGTTGCAAATGGCTTAAATTATCTTGGGCCTATTGTAATGCTATTCTTTTTAATTATTCATTTTTATTTATATTCTATATCAAAAGCTGAAATAAAATTAATTATCTATTTTGCTTTTATTGGAACGCTAATTGATACTTTAATTTCTTTAACTGGTGTGCTCAGCTTTGAAGGACTTTATAAAACTAATAAAATAATTGCTCCGTTATGGATAACCGCTATGTGGTGTGGATTCGCAGCTACAATTAATCATTCTATGGCATGGCTCCAAAATCGGTGGTTAATGTCATTTATATTAGGGGCCATATTAGGGCCATTAGCATATTTTACTGGAGAACAATTTGGGGCGATAATTTTTTATAGGCCTACCTTTGATTTGTCAATCATTTTAGCTACTGTTTGGGGGTTGAGCATCCCATTTATTTATTTTGTGAACAAAAAACTTGTTAATTAATAAATATGGTTAAAAATATAGTCCTACTTTTACTATATATTATTATGACAAATAAATATTTATTTGCTAGGATAAAATTAGAAAAACCAGAAACGCTTTTTGAAATATTGATTGATAATGATGGTTGGGAAGTGATTAATGTTGAAAACAATATTACCATTAGCACGAAGAGTTTAAATAAAAGTACTTTAGGTGCTTTTATGGTTCAACAGAAAACGACTATTCCTCCAAAAGTAATACAAGAAATTATTATGGATGTAAACAATTATAACATTTATTTTAATAATCCAGGGTTATCTAATTTTAAAGAATTAGATAGGTCAATTAGTTGGGTAGATGGTTATCATTTTATACAGGTAGCTATTCCTTTTATAAAAGACAGAGAATATTATTTTAGGATACATCGAGATGGATATAGCATAAATGATACTTCATCTATAGTGCATTGGTATTTATTAAACGAAATCGATAGTTCTTACAAAAAGATTAATATGAAAATTAATAATACAATTACGATTCATCAGGGAGCTGGTATATGGACTGCTCAAGATTTTGTCGGAGATTCATATATATTATCATATCGTTTATTTTTGGATCCTGGGGGATTTATCCCTGCTTTCGCAAAAGATATAATGAATGAAACTAATATTGTAAATATTTTTAAGAATGTGCTTACAGAAGCAAAAATTAGAAATACTAATTTATTTCATTGAATTAACTTTTGAATGAGATACCTAAATTATATAATTGTAAATATTTTATTTTGTTTTTTTATGGGTTGTGATGATAATGAAGAAAATAATTTTCCAAAAATGAAAACTGTTGATTATGTAGACTTGGAACGTTTTATGGGAGATTGGTATGTTATTGCAAATATTCCGACTTTCATTGAAAAAAATGCAACAAATGCAATAGAATCATATTCAATGACTGATAATGGGAAGATAAAAACAGTATTTACATTTTTTCATGAATCACCTACAGGGGAAAAAAAAACATATAAACCAACAGGATTTATATATAATAAGGAAACGAATGCTGAATGGAGAATGCAATTTATTTGGCCATTCAAAATGCCATTTTATATAATTGATTTGGATAAGAAATATTCTTACACAGTGATTGGTATCCCCTCAAGAAAGTATGTATGGATTATGGCAAGGGATTCTATCATGCCTGAGGAGGTATATGATAAGATAATTAATAATCTAGAATTAATTGGATATAATATTTCAAAAATTAAAAAAGTAACTCAAAAATGGGACTAGTGAAAAAAATTCTTATTATGGTGAATCTATGAATATAGCCATTATTGGTTCTGGGATTTCTGGATTAACTGCTGCATATATGCTTCATAACAAACATCAGATAACAATCTATGAAAAAAATGATTATATAGGAGGACATACTCATACACATGATATTGATTATCAAGGTAAAAATTGGGCAATAGACTCTGGATTTATTGTATATAATGAAAGAACATATCCAAATTTTATTAATCTTTTAGATGAACTTGGCGTTCAACGTCAACTTACTAGAATGGGTTTTAGCATAAAATCAAAAAGAATTAATCTTGAATATGCTGGGCACTCATTGAATGGTCTTTTTGCGCAAAGATTAAATTTAATAAGACCACTATTTATTAGAATGTTGAAGGATATGTATCAATTTAATAAACAAGCAAGAAATGATGTTGAATCAATATCATATGAAATGACACTTGGAGAATATTTAAAATTAAATGGTTACTCAAAAGAATTTATTGATTATTATATAATACCAATTGGAGCTGCAATATGGTCTACTATTCCAACTGAGATGATGAATATACCTGCCATCTTTTTCATAAGGTTTTTTGATAATCATGGATTACTTCAACTTATTGATAGGCCAAATTGGTGGGTTATTAAAGGTGGCTCAAAAAGATATGTTGAAAAAATGATAACTAATTTTAAAGACCATATAGAAATTGCAACGCCTGTTCATCGAGTAATAAGAAGGGAAAAAAATGTCACTATTATTTATGGTAAAGGAGAGAAACATCAAAAATCATTTGATGTGGTCATTTTTGCTACACATAGTAACCAAGCTTTAAGATTACTTGAAAAGCCAACTAAGCAAGAAATAGATATTCTAGGTTCAATTAAATATCAAAAAAATAGTGCTCTTCTACATTTTGACAACTCTATTTTACCACAAAGGAAGCACGCATGGTCTAGTTGGAACTATCTCTTGGATAAAGACCAAGAAAAACCTGTTGCCCTTACATATAACATGAATATTTTACAAAACCTAAATTGTTCAAGGACCTTTTGCGTTACACTAAACAGTGAAGAATTGGTTAATCCAAATAAAATTATAAAAGAACTAAGTTACGAACATCCACTTTTTACTTTATCTGGGATAAAGGCGCAAGGACGTAAATATGATATTAGTGGGGAAAATAACACTTATTATTGCGGTGCTTATTGGCATAATGGTTTTCATGAAGATGGTGTAGTGAGTGCTTTGGATGTATGTAAGCAAATAGAAAAAAATAAACCATGAATCTTTCAACAAAGAGTTATATATATACTGGTACAATTCGGCATAGGAGGTTGACACCTTTTAATCATTTTTTTTCTTATCCACTATTTATGACTTATTTGGATTTGAATACTATACAAAAAACTATTAAACGTTCCTGGATTTGGAATATTAATAAACCAGCGCTTATTTCTTTTAGAAGAGAAGACTATCATGGTAAACATAAGACGACTATAGATAGTTCTGTGAGAAAGACTATATATAATAAAATTGGTTATAAGGTTAAAGGGCCAATAAGATTGCTAACACATTTAAGATATTTTGGCTACTGTTTTAATCCAGTAAGTTTTTATTATTGTTTCAATGAAAAAGATACTGAAGTAGATATTATTTTAGCTGAAGTGACAAATACGCCCTGGAATGAGAGACATTCATATATAATCAAGAATAAGATAAATAATGACAAAAATTCAAATCTAACTGCAGAATTTGAAAAAAAACTGCATGTAAGTCCATTTTGGGGGATGGATCATGAATATGAATGGTTATTTTCAGAACCAAAAAATAATTTAATGATTAATATGATAAATTATAAAGATGGAGAAAAGGTTTTTGATGCAACATTAAATATGAAACGTTATCCACTTACATTGATAGAACTTTTGAAGCATGTTTTAAGATTCCCATTTATTACTTTTGTTGTAGTTTTTCGTATACATTGGAATGCTTTAAAACTCTATTTAAAAAAAGCTCCATTTTTTATTCACCCAGGTAAAGATAAATTAATGAAACGTCACAACTAGTTATTTAATTATTAATATGAAAGTAGATAATCTTGCTAATCAATTAAGAGGTTCAAAAAAATCAAGTTTTTTAATTCCTGTATTCAAAAATGCTATAAAAAAACGACTTATTCTTATCAAGGAAGGATATATAAAAGTTAAAGACGGTAATGAAGTAATGTCATTTGGAGAAATTAATTCTAGTAATAAGGTTTTGGTTAATATTCATTCAGAAGAATTTTATGTATGGGCTGGTAGTGGAGGAGGAGTGGGAATAGCTGAGGCGTTTGTATTAGGATATTGGTCTTCAGATAATGTAGTTCTACTTATGAGAATATTTCTTAGAAATAAGAAGATTCTTCTAGATTTTGATAAAGGTTTTGCAAAACTACTCAATCCAATAAATAAGATAATTCATCGAACAAGAAAAAACACAATTTTAGGTAGTAAAAAAAATATTGTTGCACATTATGATCTCAGTAATGAATTCTATAAGAGTTGGCTTGATCCCACAATGACCTATTCTTGTGCATTCTTTAAAAATGACGCAGTTACCTTAAAACAGGCTTCCATAGAAAAATTGGATAGAATATGTAGAAAATTAAAATTAACAGATAACGATTCTATTTTAGAAATTGGAACAGGTTGGGGCAGTTTTGCTATGCATGCTGTAAAAAATTATGGTTGCTCAGTTACAACAACAACTATATCTGATGCTCAATATAACTATGCTCATTCACTTTTTAAGAAACATGGGATAGCATCAAAAATCAATCTTATAAATAGCGATTACCGTGAGTTGAGTGGTTTATATGATAAAGTTGTTTCAATTGAAATGATTGAGGCTGTGGGATATGAATTTATTCCGAATTTCTTTAAAAAAATATCCTCTCTATTAAAACCTGATGGGATGATTGCCATTCAAGGTATAACATATAATGGCCATGATTTTGATAGATATAAAAATTCTGTCGATTTTATAAAAAAATATATATTCCCTGGTTCATGTTTAATATCAATCACTCAAATTATGGATGTGTTAAAGAATAAAACAGATTTGTCTCTGGTTCATATGGAAGATATTACGCGCCATTATCCTAAAACACTGAGAAGATGGCGAGAAAATTATCTTAAGGTAATTTCTGAAATAGATAGCATGGATTATTCTGATGCATTTATTAAGATGTGGGAATTTTATTTTATGTTTTGCGAGGCGGGGTTCATGGAAAGGAATATCGGTGATGTCCAATTGGTTTTCGCCAAATCAGGCGCAAGAAATATAGAAATTGAATATTAGATAATGATTTCAAAATTAATTCAATTAGCAGAGCATGGATTATTGATTGATTCTCTAATCAGAATTGGTATAAAAAGGCTATGTAAAAACAGACTTTTTAAAGAAAATGATTCCAGTGAACTAGATAAAGAAAATAAAAAGCAGAAATGGATACAGTCCATGAAAATTAGTCCAATTGCATTGGTCCCCGAAAAGGCTAATGAGCAACATTATGAAGTACCTCCATCATTTTTTGTAGCTACTTTAGGTTCAAATCTAAAATATAGTTCAGGTTATTGGCCTAAGCATAATATGTCTTTAGATGAATCTGAAGAGGCGATGTTAGAACTTTGTGTGCAACGAGCAGATTTAGTTGATGGCCAAACAATATTGGAATTAGGGTGTGGGTGGGGATCATTGACTTTTTATATATCAAGAAAGTTTCCAGCAAGTAAAATTACCGCGGTTAGTAATTCAAGTGACCAAAGGAGATATATTGAAGCAAAATGTGAGGAAAACAATATAAAAAATATTAATGTAATTACTGCTGATATGAATGATTTCCAAACCAAAGAAACTTTTGACCGGGTTCTTTCAGTGGAAATGTTTGAACACATGCGAAATTATAAAAAATTATTATCAAGAATTGATTCATGGTTAAATCAGGAAGGTAAACTATTTATACATATTTTTAGTCATAAATCGCTTGTATATCCTTTTGAGGATAACAACGAAGCTGACTGGATGGCTCGAGAGTTTTTTTCTGGAGGTATGATGCCTTCACATGATTTGCTTTTGTATTTTCAGGAAAACCTTATAATTGATAAAACATGGAGAATTTCAGGTTCTCATTATGAGAAAACGTCTAAAGCATGGTTAAAAAAAATGGATTATAATAAAAAGAAAGTGTTGGAAATTTTTTCAAAAACATATGGTGAAAAAAATGCAAATTTGTGGTTTCAACGTTGGAGAATATTTTTCATGTCCTGTGAAAAATTATTTGGATTCAATAAGGGTTCGGAATGGGGAATTTCACATTATAGATTCTTAAAAAGATAGGTTAGAATATGGAAATATTTATATTTTTTATTTGTCATTGGTATTTATCCCTTTTTTTTCAAACTATATTTTTACATAGATACGCATCGCATAACATGTTTAATATGACTCCTTTTTGGGAAAAAGTTTTTTATTTTTTAACATTTATAGTACAAGGATCATCTTTTTTGCATCCTGCAGCATATGGTATAATGCATAGGAATCATCATGCATTTACTGACACACCGAAAGATCCTCATTCACCAATATATATTACAAATATTTTTTCTTTTAATTATGCAACCGTCATAGAATATAGGAGATTAGTTAATGAGTTTATATCAGGAGTTAGAGAATCTAAAGATGTCCCAAGATGGAATTCTCTAGAAAAATTTGGAGAATCAGTAATTACACGATTCTTATTTATTGTTTTATACTCATTGTTTTATTTTAAATATGCAACTGAAACATGGCAATTTCTCTTTTTACCTTTACATGCAACAATGGGTCCTATTCATGGTTTTATTGTTAATTGGTTTGGCCATAAGAGGGGATATAGAAATTTTGATGATTTAAATGATAATTCAAAAAATACGCTTCCAATAGATTTTTTAATGATGGGAGAATTATATCAAAACAATCACCACAAGTCACCTATGAAACTAAATTTTGCTGTTAGGTGGTTCGAAATTGATTTTGGTTATTTCACAACTATGTTACTTAGAAAACTAAAAATTATATACTAATATTAATGACACATAGATTAAAAGATTATATAAATGTGTTGGTGGTTCTTATATTTGGTGGCCTAGTAGCGATAGCTGGTTCTCATAATGGAATTTCTTTTAATGGTATTCCAATTCTGGTAATATGTTTTATAGCAAGCTTCCTTATACATTGGGTTGCTTTTATTCCTGCATATTATTTTAGAACGGAGAAGTTCTATGATATAACCGGTACAATTGCATATTTATTAATTTTGACATTAGCCAGTCTCCTCACATTTCGCTCTTTGAATGAGCCATTGCATACTAGGTCTGTCTTTATATTGATTCTAGTAACTATTTGGGCTTTAAGATTAGGAGTGTTTTTATTTATTCGTGTTTTGAAAGCAGGTGAAGATCAAAGATTCCGTGAGCCAAAACAAAATTTTTCTATTTTTTTAGTGTGGTGGAATACATCTGCGTTGTGGGTATTCCTCACCTCTGTTAATGCATTAACTATGATAATTAATAATGTAGAATTCTGCAACGATTTATATTTTTATGTGGGTATTTTTTTATGGCTAATCGGATTCGTTTTTGAAACTATTGCAGATGACCAGAAAAGACGGTTTAAAAAGGATTTACTTAATAAAGATAAATTTATTTCTACAGGACTATGGAGTATATCTCGTCATCCAAATTATTTTGGAGAAATTCTTCTTTGGTCAGGTATCGCTATAATTTCATTACCAACATTGCAAGGATGGCAATTTGTTACTTTGATTTCTCCTATTTTCATTTTTTTATTACTTACTAAGGTTAGTGGTATAAATCTTTTGGAAGATATAGCAGATGAAAGATGGGGTGGTGAATTAGAATATGACAACTATAAAAAGAATACTCCTATGTTAGTACCCTTTATAAAAAATGACACCTAAACTATTTAATATATTATCATTTATACTATTATTAACCTTTTTTGAAGACTCTCTAATGGCATATGAAACTCCGAGATATGAATTAATTAGTAAGGATGGTCAGTTTGAACTTCGAAAATATGAACCAATTATTATAGCTATCACAAAGGTAGAGAGTGATTATCGTGAAGCTTCTAGTACTGGATTTAGAAGGATAGCCAATTATATTTTTGGTGGTAATCAAAAAGAAATGAATATAGATATGACAGCGCCAGTCATTACAGATGCTCCTAATCCAGATAAAGTTTATGAAATTTTTTTTGTTATGCCTTCAAAACATTCCTTAAGTAATCTACCGAAGCCAAATTATGATAATATTAAAATAAAGAAAGTCAATTTGGATAAAGCTGCTGTGTTATCATTTGGAGGTTGGGCAACAAAAGAAAAGGTGATGCGATATTCCAGAAAATTAAATGATATCCTTGATAAAAAAGGTATTAACTCTAAAGGGAATTTTTTGGTTGCCCAATATAATAGTCCTTGGGTACTTCCACCATTTAGAAAAAATGAAATTATTGTTAGAATAAATTAAAGTGGTATCCTCAACTAAATTTTCTTACCAGTCCTAGATAAATATTCCCCATTAATGCAACCACAATGATTTATGTTATTTGAGCAAAGAGTTAAGTTAAAAAATATCAATCCTGCTATAGTAATTAAATCATTTCATGATTTTAATTTTATTAAATTTCTTATCAAGATGCAGCCAGTGCGTATAGAATATTGGAACGGCATTAATAATAATGAAAAAGCTGCATTTAAATTCTGGTTCTTTGGATGGCGAGATTTTAAAGTAATACATAAAAATTATACAAAAGATTTAAATTATTTACATTTTGAGGATGTTGGAATTGAATTCCCATTTGGAATATCGTATTGGCACCATCATCATACCATTATATCTCATAAAAATGGCACTATGATTATTGATAAGATTCATTTTGATTTTGATAACTTTCAAAAAAAAATCTTATTCTATCCAGTAGTATTATTCCCCGTAATTATTAGAAAATTGACATATAGATTCTGGTTTTATTTCATATTAAGAGGTAAAAAGGATACAATTAAAAGAAAAAGCATTTGATTAGATATATTAATAAATAAAAAAACGCCTATAACGCTCAATTATACTTGCTCCTTATTCAGGATTAATAATATATTTCAACATACAAATGGAGTATCAATGTCAATTTTAGAGTCAGTATCTAAAGGTATAGATTTAAAAAATATTAACCAGAAAAAAGAGCCAAAGAATAATTTTGATGCTAAAAAAGCAGACAAGGACTTGAAAGCCTGTCCCGTATGTGATGTGGTATGGGAGATTATGATTTTTAATCAAACAATAGATTATAAATACTATCATAATTTTCCACGATACGGAAAGAAGAAAGCTGTATGTCCAAGTTGCACCATCAGAATAAAGAATAAATATTATCACAATTCAGAAGTTCTCGATCCAAGTTGAATAATCTAACTGAAATAGACCATATTGCAATAGAATCCAAAAATATCAAAATTTCAGTAGATTGGTATAAGAGTAAATTTAAATGCAAAATACTTTATCAAGATAAAACTTGGGCTTTATTATCTTTCAAAAATATATCATTAGCACTAGTAAATCCGAAAGAACATCCATCTCACTTTGCAATTGTCGATAAGAATATCTGTAATAATCCAAACTCCAAATCTCATAGAGATGGTATAAAATTTATATATGAAACTGATCCTGATAAAAATGTGATTGAAAGGATTGATAGAAAATCAAACTAAAACATTCAAAATATCACATATTAAATCAAAAAGCTCATAACGCTTCTTTTTTTATTTAAATTAACTTATGTTTATTATATGAAATATCTTAATTCTAAGGAAGTATCAGAAATTATAGGGATAAATGTATCTACAGTCAAACGATGGACAGATAGTGGGTTATTAGATTGTATTAAAACGCCCGGAGGTCACAGAAAGTTTACCATAAGGAATATACGGACTTATTATAAAAATCAGAAAAAAGCTGGTAAGAATCAAAATCTTGGTTTAGAAAATAAGAATCATAAAAAAATTTATAGTTTAATTAATAAACAAAATTTCGATGAACTTTCAATATTGCTTTCTGATGCGAGTATCGAATCTGATGATTTAACTATTAGCACAATTATAAATGGTTCATATATCAAAGGATTTAAAGTTGAAGATATTTGTGATGGGATTATTGAACCAGCTACTATGATTATAGAAAATGCACTTCGCAAAGGATATTTATCTCATGTTGAAACATTTGTAAGTAGAAAAATGATTACAAGAGCTGTAGAAAGATTAATTGAAAACAATCCAAATAGCTCAAATAATACTAAGACAGCTTTATGTATAAATTTTGAAGATAATTTACCTGATCTTGGAGTTGTAATGTCAGAGATTATTCTTAGAGAGAATGGGTATAATGTCCTTAATTCTGGTTCCCATGCTGCATTAGGAGATATTAAAGATATAATTAAAAAGAAGAAAATTAATCTTATTTTATTTTTTCTTTGCGATATGCAGTGTTGTATGGCGACCTTTAAGGATAACATTTCAAAAACAGAAGAACGAACTAAAGCGATAGTTAAATTAGTTCAAAAGTTAGGTGTTAAAGTTATTTTTGGTGGTGCAGGTTTACATTTTTTACCAAGTATAATAAAGAGCACAGAATTTAATTTTATTAAATTCACTGATTTGAAAAAACTAATAAGCTGATAGTTTTATATATAACTAGTATTTAAATGACGAATCCAGGAAGAATACGTACTCTTAATAAAGGGAATTTCTCCGGTGATTGTGTTCTTTACTGGATGATTAGAGACAAAAGAGTTGATGATAATTGGGCATTAGTTACTGCGCAGGATATAGCGTTAAAAAACGGAGTCCCATTAATAGTATGCTATCAATATATAGGAAAATTTCCAAAGGCAAACATTAGGCAATATGGGTTTTTATTTAAAGGGTTAGAAGAATTAAGACTAAAGCTAGAAAGGTTAAACATTGAGTTTTTATATTTACAGGATAAGGCACATAAAATTTTGCCAAAAGTTATCATACAAAAATCAATTGGTAGTCTAATTGTTGATTATAATCCATTGAAAATATTTCGCAATAGAATAAAAAAAGTATTAAAATATATTCAAATTCCTATGTATCAAGTCGATGCACATAATATTATTCCTACATGGATTACCTCGAGAAAAAAAGAGTATAGCGCATATACAATTCGAAAAAAAATTCAAAAACATTTAGATGAATACCTTACTAATATTCCTGCAATAAAGTACCATCCTTATGGTGTAGTGAAAAAAAATCATAAGAAATATCGTAAGATTATTAATGACCTAAGTATAGATTTTTCTGTAAAGGAAGTCGATTGGATTAATCCAGGTGAGAAAGCAGCAAAAGAAAAATTAGATTCATTATTAAATAGATTACTTGGTTATAATGAAAATAAAAATAATCCAACTAAAAATGCTCTTAGCGATTTAAGTCCTTATTTCCATTTTGGTCATATTTCACCCCAAAGAGTAGCAATATTAATCAATAATTCATCCTTAAATAATGATGATAAGGATTCATTTCTTGAAGAAATGATAGTCCGTAGAGAATTATCTGATAATTTTTGTGAATATGAACCTAACTATGATTATTTTGAAGGATTTCATCTCTGGGCTCAAAAGACATTAAATGAGCATCGAAAAGATCCTAGAGATTTTCTATACTCTAGTGATCAGTTTGAGGCTGCAGAGACTCATGACCCTCTATGGAATGCAGCACAAAATCAAATGAAGACATTGGGTAAAATGCATGGATATATGAGGATGTATTGGGCTAAAAAGATATTGGAATGGACTCCTAATCCCGAAATCGCTTTGCAGATAGCAATTAATCTCAATGATAAATATGAATTAGATGGAAGAGATCCCAACGGTTATGCTGGAATTGCCTGGAGTATTGGTGGTATACATGATAGGGCATGGTTTGAAAGACCTGTATATGGTAAGATTAGATATATGAATTATAATGGTTGTAATAGGAAGTTCAATGTGAAAAAGTATATTAATCGATTTGATATATAATGAATGAAGTTGAGCAATTTCAATTTTGGGAAGATATATATTTATCCAATGATGCAGGCTGGGATTTAAAAGGTCCTACACCTGTTTTTACAAAATTAGCAGATTCTCTTATTCAAGGAAGTTTATGTATTATTGGATGTGGAAAAGGATATGATGCAATTACATTTGCAAAAAAAGGATTTGATGTCACTGCAATAGATTTCGCTCCATCTGCTATTAAATCACTCAAAAAGATGGAAAGGATTGAAAAAGTAAATATCAATATTTTACAAAAAGATATTTTTGAAATTATGCCAAAATTTATTGACACATTTGACTATGTCATTGAACAAACTTGCTTTTGTGCAATACATCCAAATCGACGTAAAGATTACAGAGATTTAGTGCAAGGTATCTTAAAACAGAATGGTCAACTAATTGGACTTTGGTTTCCTTTAGATAAAAAAATATCTGAAGGAGGTCCTCCATACGGTGTATCTATTAATGAAATAAAAAATCTTTTTAACCCTAATTGGGAAATTATGAAAGAAGAGTTTTCTAATGACTCCGTAAGTTCAAGAGTAGGAAGAGAAAAATTAATTATTTTCAAAAAATGTTAGGATTAGTAGGTTAAATAACTAATGATTTTAGCATTAATTAAATCCATGATATTTATTATCCCCCTTCAGAGTATATGAATTTTAATTTAACTTTACCCTAAATGAATTCTGAATTAACAATAGCCAAGCGTGCTGCGATTGAAGCTGGAGATTTGATTCTTGCATATTACAAATCGGAGTATGAAGTTAAAGATAAGGGTTACCAAAACCCTGTTACAACAGCAGACCATGCATCTGATGCACGTTTAAAAGATATATTGATTCAATCATATCCTGAATATGGTTGGCTCTCAGAAGAAACACTAGATTCAAAAGAAAGATTGAAAAAAGATAGGGTTTGGGTAGTTGATCCTTTAGATGGAACAAAAGAATTTATAGAAGGAGTTCCACACTTTGTTATAAGTATAGCTCTAGTTGAATATGGTGAACCAATTATAGGCGTTCTATATAATCCTATTACATCTGAATTTTTTACTGCTGCTAGAGGACTTGGTGCCAAATTGAATAATCAAACTATTCATTGTAATTCAAAAAAAAATGTTAGTGATATGAAAATATTGAATAGTCGGTCTGAAACAAAAAAAGGATTATGGTTACCCTATAAAAATAGGTTTCTTGAGTTAAAAGCTATCGGTTCTGTTGCATATAAGTTAGGTCTTACTGCAGCAGGTAAAGCAGATATTTTTGCTTCCTTAAGGCCAAAAAATGAATGGGATATATGTGCAGGTAATTGCATTATCAATGAAGCAGGGGGAAAATTAATTGATCTTCATGGTAACCAGCGAAAGTATAATCTTGATAATACACTTATCGAACCTGGATTAATTGCTGGTGAAATAAATGCGGTTAATAAAACTTTTTCTATTCTAGGTTTATAATGCAGATTGTATCAAAAGATATTGAAAAATACTGTCATGAATTTTCTATTCAGGACAGTCCATTACTTTCAAATTTATGCAAGGAAACATGGGAAAAAGAAGACTTACCACAAATGATTACAGGGTCTCTTGTTGGTGGTATACTTCAATTACTAATAAAAATTTCAAAGGCAAGAAATATCCTTGAGGTTGGTACTTTCACAGGTTATAGTGCATTAAAAATGGCTGAAGCATTACCATCAAATGGTAGTATAGATTGCTGTGAATTAAATAAAAAACATATTCAAACATCTCAAAAATGGTTTAATAAAGCAGGACTAGGTAGCAAAATCACAATACACGAAGGGCCTGCGGAAACAACTATGAAAAAATTTAAATCTGGTACATTTGATTTAATCTTCATTGATGCTGATAAAGAAAATTATCCAATATATTATACAATAGGTCTGGGCCTTTTGAAATCCGGTGGTTTATGTGTATTTGATAATATGTTATGGAATGGTAATGTTATTAATCCAGAAGATGATGAAGCAAAGGCAATAAGAGAAACAGCTGAACAAATCAAAAATAATCATAGATTAGAGCCCATTTTATTGCCTGTTAGAGATGGGGTTATGATTTATAGGAAGATTAAATAGAGAAAAAATGAAAAATATTTCTAAAGATAATATTAATATAAAATGTTTAGATAAAGGTTTTGTGCGTTTGGTGGATTCAATGGGAGGAGATGATGCCATTGTACAGGCAGCCAGGGTCAGTTATGGTAAGGGGACTTCTAAAGTATCTCAAGATAGGGGATTGATTAGATATTTAATGCGCCACAGGCATACAACGCCATTTGAGATGGTTGAATTTAAGTTTCATTGCAAAATGCCTATTTTTGTGGCACGTCAATGGGTTAGGCATAGGACAGCAAATATAAATGAATATTCCCTTAGATATTCAGAAGCAAGAGATGAATTTTATTATCCAAAACCTGAACATATTCAATTCCAAAGTAAATTGAATAAACAAGGTCGCATGGGTGAAGTTCCAGATGAGATTAAAAAAAAGGTTCAAAAATATTTTAAAGAAATTTCAAAAAGAAGTTTCGATATCTATTCTGAATTAAATGATGCTGGTATTGCGAGAGAATTAGCTAGAGCTATTTTACCAGTTAATCTATATACTGAATGGTATTGGAAAAATGATTTACATAACCTTCTCCATTTTATAGGATTACGATCAGATAACCATGCTCAATATGAAATTCGCGTATTTTCTAATGCTATGGCAGAATCAGTAAAACAAGTAGCACCTTTTGCTTGGGAAGCATATCAAGATTATGTAGTAAGTGGACTTAGATTTTCTAGAATAGAGCAAGGACTCTTAGAACAAAATCTTCCAGAACGCGTTATTGATGATATTCTAGAAGATATTGTATATCAAATTATAGCTACTATGCATGGGAATAAAGCGCGTGATGATTATAATTTGTACGTACTTTATCAAAAGGAAGGTGGTAAGGATTCAGAACAAGATTTTAGGCTTAAGTGGAATTCAGGTGAGATTCATGCAAGTAATGTTCGCGAGCTTAGAGAATTTAAAGAGAAGTTATTATCATTGAAAAAATAAAAATAGTTTAAATGGAATAAACTGTCCATGTCTTTATTTAATAGAACGGAGGTTATAGATAAAAATTTTACTCGATTTGTACAGGATGGGGAATTTCCTAAAGACCATACCAAATTATTTTTAGAAAAAACAAATGTCAAAAAAGTAGATATTATATCTATTTTTGAATCACAAGTTATAAGTCGCCACATTGACATTACTGCACGTCAATTAAAAGATCAAGGTGAATGTTTTTATACTATAGGGAGTTCTGGGCATGAAGGGAATGCCGTTTTTGGAAAAATTTTTCCATATAAAGATATGGCTTTTCTTCATTATCGAAGTGCTCCATTTTTTTTGGAAAGGTCTAAACAAATCCTAAATGCGACACCAATATACGATATGGCATTATCTTTTATGGCATCCTCAGAAGATCCAATTAGTGGTGGGCGACATAAGGTTATAGGTAGCGAAACATTAAATATTCCTCCTCAAACGAGCACTATTGCAAGTCATCTTCCAAAAGCTGTAGGTACGGCATTTTCTATTGACCATGCTAAAGGTTTAAATTTATCTGAAAAGAAATTAGTTAGCGATAGTATAGTAATATGTAGCTTTGGAGATGCCAGTGTTAACCATGCTACAGCATTAACAGCATTTAATACTGCATGCTGGATTTCAAGTAAAGGAGGCCATATCCCTATAATTTTTATTTGTGAGGATAATGGTAGAGGAATTTCTGTTCCAACAGATAAAAAATGGATTGAAAATAATTTCTCAAAACGTCATGGTATAAAATATATTAAAACGAACGGATTACATTTAATTGATTTGATTTTAAAAGCAAAAGAAGCAGAGAAGTATTGTAGATTAAATAGAAATCCAGTATTCCTTCATATGCAAACGGTAAGGCTTACTGGGCATGCTGGTTCTGATATAGAGATAGCTTATAGAAAATTACAGGATATTGAAAAAGATGAATTTAATGACCCTTTACTGCATTCTGCTAGAATCATGATTGAAAGTAAATGTCTTTCAAAAGAAGAAATTATAAACCTATATGAAGAAAAACGTAGTCAAGTTTATAATATCTTTAATACTGTTAAAAAACGACCAAAATTAAAAACTGCAAAAGAGGTGATGTCTACTATTATCGCAAATAATCATTCACGAGTCATGCCTAAATTTCCTGAGACAAAATTGCGTAAAAAAATATTTGGTAAAGAATTTAATCGAATGAAGTATCCACAACATATGGCTAAATTGATTAATTACGCTTTAACTGATATTCTCTTGCAATATTCCAATACAGTTATATTTGGTGAAGATGTCGCTCAAAAAGGTGGAGTCTATCATGTTACTGCAGACCTTTTAAGTAAGTTCGGTTCAAGAAGAATTTTTAATAGTCCTTTAGATGAGACATCAATTATAGGTTTTGCTATTGGACTCAGTCATAATGGATTTATACCCATACCTGAAATACAGTTCTTAGCCTATTTACACAATGCAGAAGACCAATTAAGGGGAGAAGCTGCTACTCTTTCTTTTTTTTCTGAAGGTCGTTTCACAAACCCAATGGTACTTCGGATTCCAGGACTAGCATATCAAAAAGGATTTGGGGGGCACTTTCATAATGATAACTCACTTACAATTTTTAGAGATATACCAGGAATTATTTTAGCAGTTCCATCTAATGGTTTAGATGCAGTTAGAATGTTAAGAACATCTATTAGAGAAGCTTATAAAAATGGGAGAATAGTTGTATTTATTGAACCAATAGCATTATATATGACAAAAGATCTTCATAATGATAAAGATGGAGCATGGTTATATAAATATCCAAATCTAGGTAATCAGATAAATCTTGGTGAATTTAAAGTATATGGCAGTGGCAGTGCCCTTACTATCATAACTTATGGTAACGGACTTTATTTATCATTAAAAGCAAAAAAGATAATAGAACAAAAATCGCAAAAAAAAATACAAGTTGTTGATTTAAGGTGGCTATCACCAATTGACATTCCAAAATTAATAGAAACTATTGGTGTATGTAAAAATATACTAATTGTTGATGAGTGCAGAAAAACAGGATGCCATGGAGAAGAAATTTATATAAAACTTAGTGATAAATCGGATAAACAATTAAAAATCAAATTGCATGCTGCTGAAGATAGTTTCATCTCTTTAGGTGAATCTGCAACGGTAACCTTACCTAGCACTAAATCAATTATCAAAAATGCATTGGCTATCTTAGATGAATAAGAAACGAATCGTTGTAATATGTCCAGGAAGAGGTTCATATACTAGAGATACAAATAATTACTTAAATAGATATGGTGTTAAAGCTCTAAAATATATTAGATGGATGGATGATCAGCGTAAAAGGAAAGGATTTAATTTATTGACAGAACTGGATTCTCAACCATTTCAATCTAAGATTCATATGGTAGGTGAGAACGCATCATCATTGATATATGCTTGTAGTATAGCTGATTTTTTTTCTATAGATCAAAACGAATATAAGGTTGTTGCAATCACTGGCAATTCTATGGGTTGGTATACTTCTCTTGCATTATCGGGATCAATATCAATACAAAATGGATTTAATTTGGTAGATGCAATGGGATCTATGATGAAAGATAATCTAATTGGTGGTCAATTAATTTATCCCATTACTTATGATAATTGGAAAATAAATAGAAAAACCAATGAAAAAGTATTATCCATAATCAGTGATTTAGGATTATATGTATCAATACGATTAGGAGGCTATTTAGTTATAGGAGGAGAAAAAAAAATCCTAAAAACCTTATTAAAAGAATTGCCTAAGAAAGATCATTATCCATTAATAATACCTTACCATGCAGCTTTTCATACTCCTCTACTTGATACAATTACAACATTAGCGAGAAAAACTATTGATTTATCTTGGTTTAATAAACCATCTATCCCTATTATTGATGGAAGAGGAAAAATTTGGTCTCCTTATGCGACCGACCCATCAGATTTATGGGACTATACTGTGGGGCATCAAGTTCTCAATACATACGATTTTACTTCATCTATTAATGTTGGTCTTAAGGAGTTTTGTCCAGATATGATAATATTGCTTGGGCCAGGTAACTCTCTTGGTGGGCCGGTTGGACAAATCATTATAGATAATACTTGGCTTGGATTGCAATCAAAGAAAGATTTTATTGATTTACAAGCCAACAATCCATTTATATTGTCATTAGGAATACCAGAGCAAAGAAATGTTTTATAATTCATGTGTTTATACTTAATAGCTCTAAAGCGGCAAGGCCTGCCTCATAACCTTTATTTTTTTTCATATCATTGCCAGATCTTGCAAAAGCAAGTTCTTTATTTTGACAGGTTAATACTCCAAAAATAATATGTGGCGAAAGAGGGTCATTATCTAATGTTATTGACATGATACCATTTGTTACGGATTGAGAGATATAATGATAATGATCAGTTTCACCTTTAATTATACATCCTAATGTAATTATAGCTTGATATTTTGATATTGTTGCTAAAGACTTTGTCTTAGCAGGCAGTTCAAATGCTCCTGGTACTGAGTGGATATCTATTTGGCCATTTTCATAGCCTTGCTCATTCAAAGCTCTAAGACAGCCCTCTAATAATCCATCAGTGATTTTCTGATTAAATAAACTAATTGCAATTGCTATCATGAGTCTAAAATATGTCCTAATTTTTCTTTTTTTGTATTAAGATAGTTTTTGTTTTCTTCATTTGGTTCTATAATGATTGGAATACGAGATGTGATTTCAAGTCCATGTCCTTCTAAAGCGACTAGTTTTTTAGGATTATTTGTTAAAACGGTGAGTTTAGAAACACCCAAGTCTTTAAGTATTTGTGCTCCTACACCATAGTCTCGAAGATCAGGCTCAAAGCCTAATTCTTTATTGGCTTGAACTGTATCTAAACCTTTTTCCTGCAGTTTATAGGCTTTAATTTTATGTTTGAGCCCGATACCTCTTCCTTCTTGTCTTAGATAAACAATTATACCTGAATTATTATTATTAATCATGTCTATTGCTGTATCTAATTGATTACCGCAATCACATCTTAAAGAGTGGAAGATATCTCCAGTGAGACACTCAGAATGAACCCTAACCATTACAGAATCTGATAAAAGAAAGTCACCTTTAGTTAATGCTAAATGTGTTTGGTTATCAAAAATACCTTCATAAAGATGTAGTTCAAATATTCCTGATTTTGTCGGTAGGTTTATAGTCTCTATTTTTTTCACTAGACTTCTTTTTTTGCTTAGGTAATTGATTAATTCTGATATTGCAATAATCTTCAAATTATGTTTTTTAGAAAATAATTCCAGTTCTTCCCCTCTAGCCATTGTGCCATCATCTGCCATTATTTCGCATATCACACCACTTGGTTGAAGGCCTGCTAATACGGCTAAATCAATGCTTGCTTCAGTATGGCCTGCCCTACGAAGGACCCCTCCGTCTTTACCAACAATAGGAAAAATATGTCCTGGGCGAGCTAGGTCTGTTGCCTTAGTGCTTTGGCTAATTAATGCTTGTATTGTTAATGCTCTATCATACGCAGAGATACCTGTAGTTGTATTTTTTTTCGCATCTACACTTATTGTAAAGTTTGTTTCATGAAGACTTGAATTTCTTCTCTCCATAGGTTCAAGATCTAGCTCTATTGCTCTTTCATTTGTGATTGATACACAAATAAGACCTCGTCCTTCTTTTGCCATAAAATTGATTGATTTAGGAGTGATAAGTTCTGATGCTACCACTAAATCACCTTCATTCTCTCGTTCTTCACTATCAATCACGATAATAGGGATACCTTTTTTTATATCATTAAGCGCAGATTCTATTGAGTTAAAATTCACTTTTTTCTCCTAAAAAACTTTTTATGTATTTCCCCATTATATCTACCTCAATATTCACGGAATCTCCAATAACTTTATTTCTCCAAGTAGTTATGTTCAAAGTATGAGGAATAAGGGCTACGCCAAAGGAATCATTTTCTTTTGTAGCAACCGTGAGACTTATGCCATCTAGGCAAACAGATCCCTTTTGAACTAAATATTTATTTAAATGTTTTGGAAGACTGAAGAACCATTTAGCAGAATTTTTACTTTGTTTTATATTCAATATTTTCACTGTATCATCTACATGACCCTGCACAAAATGTCCTCCCATTCTTGTAATTGGTAAAAGGGATCTTTCTAGATTTATAAGAGTTCCTAATTCCCAAGTTTTTGCATTTGTTTTTTTTAATGTTTCTTGCACGATTTGCACACTAAAATGATTTTGATTTAAATCTACAATGGTAAGGCAAATACCAGAGCAAGAGACACTATCATTGATTTTAAGATCATCAAATATTTTTTCTGCCTTTACGGTTATTTCAATACCATCTTCAGTTTTGTGGTATTGAGTTATGGAACCAATTTCTTCAACTAAGCCAGTGAACATTAATTTTTATAATAAGTTAGTTTAATATCATTATGGAATTGTTCTACTTTATGCAGTGTTAAATCAAAATTATTTTTAAGTGATTTACTGTTTCTATAGAAAGATATACCATTTCCTATCATTTTTGGTGCATAATATAACTGTAGTTCATCAAAAAAATTTCCATCAAAAAAGTGGGTAAAAGTTATGCCACCTCCTTCAACGAGAAGTGTTTGTATAGAATTATCGAATAATAGCTTTAATAATTTAGCAATATTTTTTTTGGGGTCATTAGTCAAATCATCACCTGAAAGTACTATTGGATTATTTTTATAAACATAAGAATCTGAATCTATTTTCTTTGATTGATCAAAAAATACAATTTTTGGATTTTTTCCCATGCCATGACTAGTAAGGATTGGATTATCTTTTGATATTGTATTTCGACCAACTAGTATTGCATCACAATTTGATCTTAATAGATGGACAGACTTTCTAGATTCTTCATTTGTAATCCATTTTGAATTCCAATTGTTTTCTGCAATAAAGCCATCCATCGAAGATGCAATTTTTAATATTATGTAGGGACGTTTTTTTTCATGAAAGGTAAAAAACCTTCTATTAATTTTTCTACATTCATTTTTTAATATATTACTCTCTACTTGTATGCCTTTCTTTTTGATTTTTTCAATTCCACCTTTTGCTATTGGGTTAGGATCTGTTGTCCCAATTACCACCCTTTTAAATATTTTGGATGTGATTAAATCACAACAAGATTCCGTTTTCCCTTTATGGGTACATGGTTCAAGAGTTACATATAATGTGGCATTTGAAATATTTGATTGAAGCTTTTTTATTGCAGAAGCTTCTGCATGCTGACCACCATAATTACTATGATAACCAGATGATATAATTTCTTTATCAGATACTACCAGTGCTCCTACTCTTGGATTTGGATATACCTCATTTTTACCTTTTAAGGCTTCATTGATAGCTAACTTCATATAATATTGGTCTAAAGAGATCATAATGTTATTATAATATTTAATTTAAAAAGATGTATTAAACCATCATTTTTCAAAAGGATTTATATCTTAATTTCACTATATAAATTAGGATAAATATGAAAGCATTAGGACCTGACTTTTACAATATTACTGAATTATTAACTGAAGAAGAGGTATTGATTCAAAATACGGCTTATGATTTTGTGCAATCAGAATTTATGCCTCTTCTTAATAAACATTATGAGAATGGGACTTTCCCAATTGAGCTCGCAACAAAGCTTGGAGAATTAGGATTTATGGGATCTTCATTGCCTGAAGATTCTGGAGGTTCTGGTGTTAGTAATGTTGCATATGGGCTCATACTCCATGAGCTTGAAAGAGGTGACTCAGGACTTCGTTCATTTGCAAGTGTACAGGGTGCACTTGTTATGTATCCCATACATGCTTATGGTTCAGATGAACAGAAATCCAAGTGGCTCTCTGCCTTAGGATCTGGTAAAAAGATTGGGTGTTTTGGACTCACTGAACCTAATTTTGGATCAAATCCTGGTGGGATGGCTACACAATGCAAAAGAGATGGTGATGATTGGATAATTAATGGAAATAAAATGTGGATAACGAATGGAACAATAGCTGATGTTGCATTGGTATGGGCAAGAGATGATGATGGATTGGTAAGAGGCTTTTTACTTGAAAAAAATATGGAAGGATTTACATCTAGTGATATCCATGGAAAATTGAGTTTAAGAGCTTCAATTACTTCTGAGTTATCTATGGCTAATGTTCGAGTTCCGGATTCTGCTAGATTACCAAACATTGAAGGATTAAAAGGCCCTTTAAGTTGCTTAACACAGGCTAGATATGGAATAGCGTGGGGGATGGTTGGAGCTGCTGTTGATTGTTACAATACTGCACTTCAATATTCAAAAGAACGTAAACAATTTTCCAAACCAATTGCTGGCTATCAATTAACACAGGCTAAATTTGCAGAGATGATTACTCGTATTACCGAAGCCCAACTGATGATTTATCGTTTGGGAAGATTAAAAGATGAAGGGAAAATGAATTTCCAGCAAGTATCGATGGCGAAACGGAATAATTGTTTCATGGCTCGATCGATTGCCAAAATGGCTCGAGAGATTTTAGGCGCGAATGGTGTGACAGAAGATTATTCACCTATTAGACATATGGCAAATATAGAATCAGTATTTACTTATGAAGGTACTCATGAAATGCATACTCTCATATTAGGGCAAGAAGTCACAGGTATTCCTGCATATGATTCTTAGTCGTTAGAAAAAAAATATAAATTATAAAATATG